>LSQX01151601.1_pt1 | contig 11943 bp, 11 predicted proteins | sample 654561 | NCBI WGS metagenome assembly LSQX01 (sample SAMN04489861, study PRJNA283612) | anaerobic digester metagenome | isolation source: 4 biogas reactors fed with cattle manure at either 37C or 55C with and... | place: Denmark: Kongens Lyngby | collected 2014 | reverse complement strand
TTGAAACACGTGTTCATGGTTCAAGGGGAATTCCGGGTGACTGGAGGAAAGAAAAACAACACGGTGGCGGTATGATGTTGGATTGGGGAGTACATATAATAGACCAAGTATTATTAATGGTAAATGAAAAAATCAAAAAAATATATTGTAATTTAACACATATAACAAATAAAGAAGTAGATGACGGTTTTAGAATTATTTTAACTTTTGAAAGTGGAAAAACAGTATTGCTGGAAGTTGGGACACATAATTATATAAGTCTGCCACGATGGTATATGACCGGTGAAGACGGTACAGCAGTAATAAATGATTGGTCTTTAGAAGGTAAAATTGTTTGCGCGAAAAATAGAAATGAAAATGATGCAATTCCGGTAGAAACCGCAGCCGGTCTTACAAAAACAATGGCCCCAAGAACGGAAAAGACAATGATTACTATGGATTTACCAAATGTTGAATCCGATATAGCTGATTATTACCGTAATCTTATAGATACAATTAAAGGCGAAACAGAACTTGTAGTTAAACATCATGAAATAATGCGTGTTATGAAAGTAATGGAAGCTGCTTTTGAATCTGATAGATTAGGACAAGCTGTTAATTTTGAATAAAAGAAGATAGATTAATTAATGAAACAGCAATATATGTATAAAAATAAAATAATAAACAAGATATGTGCTGAAAAAACTCTTATATTGATATATAATGATTGCAATCAGTTAGTATTGGCACAAAACCAAAAGGGCAACTTTCTTTCCTTCTTTTCAATGGTCTTGAACAATTCACCATGGTTTAACTCTAGGCTTGTGCAAACTAACAAAAATGAAAGGTAGGCATATATTATGAGTAAAAAGAAAAGATATGTACAAGTGGGGCTTGGCGGTAGAGCGAGATTTTTTTATTTGGCTGTTGCAAAGGATTTTAAAGAGACGTCAGAAATAACAGCTTTTTGTGATGTTAATCAGGCACGTATGGATTATGCAAATAAAGCTTTAATAGAAGAATGCGGAATGGAACCTGTTGCCACATATAAATTTACTGAATTTGATAAAATGATTAAAGAACAAAAACCTGATGCAGTTATAGTAACATCAATTGATAGAACACATCATACATACATTATTCGTGCAATGGAACTTGGTTGTGACGTTATTTCTGAAAAACCGATGACCATTGATGAAGTTAAATGCCAAGAGATTTTGGATGCAGTAAAGCGTACCGGTCGTGATTTGAGAGTAACTTTTAATTACAGATATGCACCACATAATACTAAAGTCAGAGAGCTAATTATGAATAATACAATTGGTGATGTTTTCTCTGTACATTTTGAATGGCTTTTAAATACCAGCCATGGAGCAGACTACTTCAGACGCTGGCATAGGGATAAAAGAAACAGTGGTGGACTACTGGTTCATAAATCAACCCATCATTTTGATTTAGTAAACTTTTGGTTAGGCGTAAAGCCTAAAAGAGTCTTTGCTTTTGGGGATTTAATGTTTTATGGTCGTGAAAATGCAGAAAAAAGGGGAATATCAAAGTTTTATACAAGAGCACATGGAAGTGAGAATGCTAAGGATGATCCGTTTGCCCTTAAAATGGAAGGTAATTCTCAGCTTGAAGGTCTATACTTAAATGCAGAGAAAGAAGATGGATATATCAGAGATCAAAGTGTATTCGGAGATGGGATTAGTATTGAAGATACAATGGGTGTATTAGTTAAATATAATAATAATGCTATACTTACATATTCATTAAATGCATATATGCCTTGGGAAGGATTTAGGGTCGCATTTAACGGAAGTAAGGGTCGTATTCAAGTATCTATTGTGGAAAAATCATATGTGAATAGTGGTGGAGCTTTAGGAATGGAAGGTGCCGTTGAAGGTAGGAGTATATCTGTATTTCCGATGTTCGGAGAACCATATGAAGTGGAGATTGAAGACGCTAAGGGCGGTCATGGCGGCGGTGACCCAATACTTCTTAATGATATTTTTGGCACACCTAAAGAGGATAAGTTTAATAGAGCCGCTTCCCATGAAGATGGAGCGATGTCAATATTGACAGGAATAGCCGCTAATAAATCTATTGCAACGGGAATGCCGATTGAAATAGAAAACCTGGTTAAGTTTTAAATAATCGTATGAAACACTAACGAAACTAAATAGATACATTAAAACAACATAATAATTGACAGTATAAACCATGTATGATACTATTAATCATGTTAAGAACACGATTAATAGTATTTTTTTAAGAAAAGAAGTGGTGTATAAATGTATTTACTCGGTGTTGATGTTGGTACAACATCAATAAAAGCGGCAGTATTTAATAAAATCGGTGAGCAAATATCGTCAAGTACAGTTGATTACACATTAATTATAAAAGGTGATTATATAGAGTTTGATGCTGACCAATATTGGGTTTTGTTTCAGCAATGTATGAAAGAAGCTGTCGGAAATTTAGATGTTTCTGCGCTTTCCATAGATACTCAATGTGAAACAATGATTTTAACAGATGATAAAGGTAATCCTTTAGATAACGCAATCGTATGGCTTGACAATCGGGCAACAAATGAAGCAACTGAGATCGAAAAGGTATTTGGCAATAAAAGTGTCTATGAAACAACCGGACAACCGGAGGTTACAGCTACTTGGCCTGCATGCAAGTTATTATGGATAAAAAGAAATAAACCGGATATATGGAAGAAAACAAAGAAAATTTTTCTTTTAGAAGATTATTTACTATTTAAATTGACAGGAAAATTTGTTACAGAAAAAACATTACAGTCATCCACCCTTTATTTTGATATTAGAAATGCTACATGGTGGAAGGATATGCTTGATTATATCGGAGTATCTGAAGATATGCTTCCTGAGCTACATGACAGTGGGAAATGTATCGGATACTTTAATAATATTGCTGTAGTAACAGGAGCAATTGACCAAATAGCAGGGGCAATAGGTGCGGGAATTATAAAAAAAGGCATTATAAGTGAAATGACCGGAACAACGATGGTTTTATTTATACATACTGATGAAATACCACCATATAATCCTGACAGCAAGATCCCATGCCATTACAATGTTGGAGGAACTTATTGTTTAGTGCTTTGGACGATTACTGCAGGCATGGCACTTAAATGGTTTAGAAATAACTTTTGTGAAGAATTTAATTTTAAAGAATTAGATGAACTGGCAAAAAACATTCCCGTAGGAAGTGACGGGCTAGTTATGCTTCCACATTTATCCGGTTCTATGATGCCAAAATATAATCCCGATGCAAAAGGTGTTTTTTATGGAATAACACTTGAACATACAAGAGGACATTTTGTCCGAAGCATTTTAGAAGCAGTATCCTGTATGTTGAAAAATAATCTTGATTATTTGGGAATGGATATATCTGAAATTCGCTCAATGGGTGGTGGTGCGAACAGTGAATTATGGTGTCAAATGAAGTCTGATATGACAAATACAAAACTGGTAACCTTAAAGCATAAAGAAACAGCATGCCTTGGTTCTGCAATTCTTGCAGGAGTTGGAATTGGTGTCTTTTCATCAGTTAAAGAAGGGGTTAAAAAAACACTTAAAACCGATAAGGTATACTCGCCAAGCGGATTAGACTATGAAAAAACCTATAAAAGATATTGTGAATTAGATGAAATACTAAATAAACAGGGAATAATGTTAAGTAATAGATAAATTTTAATTTTTTAAAGCTGTTTTTCTATAAGTAGAAGCGTATAGTATAATTTAATTTAATGCATTTAATCAGAAGGGAATAGATAAAAATGAAACAAGACAATTATGATGAACTAAATATTGATAAAAGAAGAGAGATAATACTTCAAGTGCTTTCCCAAAACGGTAAGGTTAAAGTATCTGAATTAAGCGAAATGTTTGGCATTTCGGAAGTTACTATAAGAATAGACCTTACAGAACTTGAAAAAGCAGGTTTGTTAGAACGTGTCCATGGCGGAGCAATCAGCAGCAATAGGACGTATTATAATATGTCTGTTAATGAAAGAATGAAAACTAACGAGGCAGAAAAGAAAGCAATTGCGTTAGAAGCGGCAAGTTATATATCTGATGGTGACACGTTAATGATAAATTCAGGGACAACAACACTTTATACCGTCAAAGAGTTGAAAAGCATAAAGGACCTTACAATTTTGACCAATTCCCTATTAATAGCTCAGGAAATAGGAGCTTATAAAAATATTCATGTAATACTGCTTGGTGGCAATTTTAATCCTAAGTATCACTTTACATACGGCGAAGATACAATCACACAGCTTAAAAGGTACAATGCAAATAAATTAATACTGTCGGTAGATGGAGTAAGTGCTGAAAGAGGAATTACTACGTATCATTATCTTGAAGCAGAGGTTAACAGGCAAATGATTGAACGAGCAGACAAAACAATTGTCGTAGCTGATTACACAAAAATAAACAGAGCCAGTTTTGCATATATAGTTCCTGTTAATAAAGCAGATTTATTAATTACAAATACACAATCAGTCAGTGAGGAAATTAAAATGATAGAAAAGAAAGGACCCGAAATTAAATTAGTTTAGAAAGGCTTTAGGCGAAGGAACTCTAGCACTGCATTAAAGTTTTGGCGTAAAAGATGAGATTCTTCGCTATCGCTTAGTATGACAGTACAGATATAGAATGACAGTACTGACAGTTAATAGATCTAAGAAGGAATTTTCACATAAACACAGGGTACCTAAAGGCTATTATATTAACATTAGATACCTGTGTTAATAAAAAATGGGAATACTCAAATGCCTATTTATATAGACGAAAAATAGTTTTTGTATGTAAATATCAGTTATACAATCTATTCGCCCATTATTTGTACCTGACACACCCTTTTACGACCACGGAGTTGGTCCCAGTCAATAAAATAAATATATCCGAATTCGCCAAGTTGAAGCTCTCCATCAACAATTGGAATTGTTTCTGAACGACCAAAGAATACTGAACGTAGATGGGCCTCTGTATTAAGGCTGGTCCATTCTCCTTCTTCTGTACCTAAGCTCATTGCAAAATCGATATGTTCTTTACCCGGATGTAGATATTGACCTTCAGCTCTGCAAGTAGGTATCAATTTTTCCATAATATTGCATAAATCTTGTTGTAAGAATTCTATCCCGAAATATGTTTTATCATGTGAGCATTCTTGTGTCATAACACTACAGGTTGTATGTTGAGAATATGCAACGACAAATCCATTTTTAATTCCCGATTTTTTAACTATCTCCTTTGTTTGATTAGTTACATCATGAAAAGTAGGTCTCCCTAAATCTGATTTTAAGTTAATGTTTTCTCTAAATATTGACATAATTTATCATCCTCCTAAAGATTATTTATTTCGTCCCATGCTTGCCGCAGTGATTTAATCATTTCATCTGCCATTTTTTCAGGATTATCAGCTTTAATAATTCCGCTTGTACAACCTGTAGCAACTGCACCTGCCATTATAACGTCATATACATCTTTACCTGTACTTATACCGGCTCCTTGTAAAACATGGATATCCTGGTTTATAGATTTAACGATACTTATTGTTTCTTTTACATATGTCATATCACTGGTTTTACCTGTTCCGATTAAATCCGGGGGTTCGGCAACAATAATATTGGGAGCAAGATGAGCAATTGCTGCAGCTTCTTCAATAGTATCTGCACAAACCATTGTTAACAGTCCTACTTCATCCGCTCTTTTTATAGCTTTATTAATATGAGCAAGGTCAACACGTTTTTCCGCATGATTTAACATTACACCTGCAGCTCCTGCGGCTTTAACAGCTTCAGGAAGAACAGAGCCTTGTCCTCGCCCGATTGATAATGGATCCATATGCTGAGCGAAAACTAAAATATTATTGGTTTCTTTTGCTATAACAGGAATGTCTGTATATTGAGGTGTAAAAATAATATGTACATCGTATTTAGCTGCAATTTTATCAATAGCTTTAGCAAGTTTTAATGCTCTGTCACCATACATCAAAGCTTTGGGACCTATCTCAAAAAAAGGTAGTTTGAGTTTTAATCCTTTATACATCTAAACACCCCCTTTCGTTCATTTCAATACTATCATTTAAGTTTCATGTTGTCAATAAAATAGTTTCATTTAAATTACTATATAATTACGAACACATTGCGTATGGCTAGTTAATCTTTTTTGTTATTGACATTTCCCCCTTTTTGTAATATTATAAATACAAACCGCAATTGAATTGCTTCACGCCGATTCGATAAGTGCAACTAAGATAAGCAGGGTTCATATCTTTAATGCACTTAGTATATTATATTTAAAAGGAAGGGGTATATCATGAAAGATATTTCATTAGATTTAGCGATGAAGTCTTTCGAAATCGAAAGCAGGGCTGTTACTTATGCAAAGGAGAATATTGATATAAAAGAGTTTAAAAAAGCAGTTGATGTTCTATGTTCATGTGAGAAAATAATTACTTGTGCAAGTGGTTCCTCGGGTATAGCAGCTAAGAAGTTTTCACATTCTTTATGTTGTGTAGAGAGAGATGCTTTTTTTATGTCTCCTGCTGAGGCTGTACATGGCGGTCTTGGAGGATTAAAAAAAGATGATGTTATGGTTATGGTTTCTCGAGGTGGAAAGACTGTAGAGTTATTACCAATTATTAATGTATGCAATAAAAAGGGAGCAACTCTTATTGCCCTTACTGAGAATATGGATTCACCATTAGCAAAAAATGCCGATATTATAGTTCCATTAAAAGTTGAAAGGGAGAGCGATAAATATAATTTGATGGCAACCTCAAGTTTTATTGCAACAATTGCAATTTTTGATGCTATGCTGGTAGGCATAATGGAAGAAACAGGCTACAAACCCGAGCAATTTGCTCTTATTCATCCCGGAGGTGCTGTGGGTGAACTATTAAATAAGAAAAGAAATTAATGAGGGAGGCAAACTATTATGATTAAAGTGGGATTTGCAGGTTTTGGTGAAGTAAACACACCAAAAGATATTATCGTAAGAAAATGTAAAGCAGCAGAAAAAGCATTAATTTCAGAAGGGTTGGAGCTTTTGTCTGCATATCCGATTACTGATGATTATGAGGAAAAGGATATAAAAAATGCGATTAAAGAATTATCAAAAGAAGATTTTGATGTTTTAGTGTTATGTATTGCAGGCTGGATACCAACACATGCAGTAATAAAGGTTGCAGAGGAGTTTAGACATAAGCCTATGGTATTATGGGGACTTGCCGGTTGGATGGAGGCAGATAGATTAGTTACTACCGCAGATCAAGCGGGGACAACAGCACTTCGTAAAACACTATTTGATATGGGTTATACTTTTAAATACATATATGATATTATCGGTAAACCAACTAATTCTAAAAAAGTATTCAATTATGCCATTGCAGCAGCGGCAGCAAAGAAACTACGTCGTGCAAAGGTCGGTATGATGGGATATCGCGATATGAATCTTTACGCAACTCTTTATGACGGTCCATCATTAAAAAGAGTAGTCGGACCTGAAATAGAAACATTTGAAGCACTTGAGGTTTATCAAAGATATACAAGTATTACTGAAAAAGAAAAGCAAGAAGTAATCGATAATTACATATCAAAATGGAATTTCATAAAAGAACCCCAAAAAGAAGGATTACTTATGGCTGCGGGTTACTATCTTGCAATTAAGCAACTAATAAAGGAACATAATTATGAAGGGATTTCATTAAAAGATGTTGACGGAATGAAAAAATTGTTAGGTTTTCCACCGGCCCCTATTTTTATGCTATTAGCAGACAATGAAGGTGTTTGCACAGTTCCAGAGAACGATTCCTTAGGTTTGATTACACAGCTTATAGTAAAGTACTTAACAGGTCAAGCAGCTGCATACTTAGAATTTTACGAGTTTATGGAAGACAGAGTACTTGCAGGTGTGCCTGATTATGTACCTTCGGAAATAGTTTACGGAGAAGTTACCGTGATGCCTGCAGCGTTTGGTGAATTATCGGAAGGAATTTTAAACGTGTCCAAAGCAAAAACAGGAGAACTTACCATGTGTAGACTAACAAGTATTGGCGATAAATATTATATGCATATTGTAAAGGGTGAAGGTATAACGCCGAGAAAGTGGGAAGAAGCAGGATGGACACAACCGGCTCCGCAATTGGTAGGACTTGAAGTATTGCTCGATAACGTAGAGGACTTCGCAGATAAAGTAATGTGTCAGCATTATATTATTTCATATGGTGATAATACTCAAAGGATTAAGAATTTGTGTGATATATTGGGTATAGAGGTTATATAATAATATTTTAATAGTGCATCTAAGGGTAACTTTAATTAATAAGTTACTCTTTTTAATTTTTATATTTCAAATATGTCAATATAGTGCAATTAAAAGTTATTATTAAAGTAGAAAACAATATCTTTAATAGTTATAATTGAGGTAATAATAATTATTTAAAGGGGTGTTCTAACTATGGCAAATAAAGCTGATAAAATCTTAGACAAGTTTAAGGAAAATCAAGAAACTAATGATATCAATACTTCTAAAAAAATGAAGGTAGGTATTATCGGAACAGGATGGATTGCTGATGCTCATATTCACTGTTATAAGGAGATGCCTGATGTTGAAATTGTAGCAGGTGCTGACCTTGTTGAAGGTAAGGCGGAAAAATTCTTTGACAAATGGGACGTAGTTAGTGCAAAAAGTTACACTAATCATAAAGAAATGCTTGAAAATGAAGAACTTGATGCCGTTAGTATTTGTACATATAACAAAACTCATGCAGAATGTACCATTGATGCACTTGAAGCAGACGTTAATGTACTATTAGAGAAGCCTATGTGTGTAACACTTGATGAAGCTGTTGAGATATGTAAAGCAGAAAAGAAAAGTGGAAAAGTATTATCAATAGGATTTCAGCCACGATTTGATCCTAATATGCAGATGATTAAAAAAATTGTTGAATCAGGTGAACTAGGTGAAATATATTATATTCAAACGGGGGGAGGAAGAAGACAAGGTATTCCTACACCATTCGGTACAACCTTCATTGAGGAAAAGACTGCAGGTATTGGAGCATTAGGTGATATAGGGTGTTATTCATTGGATATGGTGTTAAACGCTATCGGTTATCCTAAACCCATAACAGTTTCAGGATATAAATCAAACTTTTTTGGAACAAGACCAAGTTATTACGAAACGCATCCTGAGTATGCAGAACTATTTGGAGTTGATGATTTTGCCGCAGCATTTATTCGCCTTGAAGGAGATATTGTATTAGATTTTAGAATTGCATGGGCTATGCATCTTGATACACCGGGAGACACCATTATTATGGGTAAAAAAGGTTCTCTTAGAATTCCCTCAACAGAATGTTGGAACGGTACGGTAGGAGGAGCAATGAAAATTTACCATGATGTTGCCGGTAAACCTGTTGAAACAGAAATTCCGATTATAGAAGATAAATCAAAAGGGTTATTTTATAATAAAATACGCTCGTTCCTGGATGCGGTAAAGAATGGCGGTAAATCACCTGTACCGTCAAGTCAGATTATATACAATCAGGCAATCATAGACGGCATTGTGAAATCAAGCGAATTAGGTCGTGAGATAGAGATTAATATACCAAGCATATAACAAAAAGGAGATGTTCTGTAATGAAAGATTTTAAAGTTGCGTTACAACTATATAGTATCCGTGAGGATATGGGAAAAAATATGGATGCAGCATTAAAGAAGGTTAAGGAAATAGGCTATGACTATGTAGAATTCGCAGGATATTTTGAGCATACTTCTGAAGAAGTAAAGAACATGCTTGATAAGTATGAACTTGAATGTATATCAGTTCATCAAGGCATAGATCTTTTTCTTGAAGATGAGAAAAACGCAATAAACTACTTAAAAACAATCGGAGCAAGACATAGTGCAATTCCGTGGTATAGTGTTGAAAACCTAAAAGGTAGTCCTAACTGGGAAAAAACAGTAGAATACTTCACAACTGTCGGTAAAGCATTAAAGGAGAATGGAATTCAACTTATGTATCACAATCATGATTTTGAATTTAATAAATTTGAGGGCAAGTTTCTTCTCGATTGGATTTTTGAGGCTGTCCCCGCAGATTTGCTGCAACCTCAGATTGATACTTGCTGGGTACACTATGCAGGATACGACCCGTCAGAGTATATTATGAAATATTCAGGAAGAATTTCAGTTGTCCATCTTAAAGATTTTGTTTGTAAAAATCTTGGAGGAGGTCCGGTTTATGCACTAATTGATAATTCCGGAAAAGAAGGGGAAAAAGCATCAAGGGAAGAAACCGGATTTGAGTTTAGGCCTTTAGGCTATGGAATTCAAAATTTCCCGCAAATATTAAAAGCTTCTGAAAAAGCAGGTGCAGAATATCTTGTTGTTGAACAAGACCAGTCTCCGGATAGACCTCCTATGGAAGCTGCTAAATTAAGCAGGGAATATTTAAGGACGTTAGGAATATAACAAAATGATATGAATTAATTATACATAGTGTTTCAGTGTTTTTAAAGTATTAAAGGAATGGTAATCGCCATTCCTTTAATACTTTAATCAAGAGCAATTATTTTTGTGCATATTTTATTTTTCTGTATTTTGTTGGTGAAAGACCTTTATATTTCTTAAATGTTCTGTTAAAATATGAAATTGAGTAAAAACCTACTTCCATTGATATATCCAAAACATTATTAGAGGTGTTAAGAAGGAGATGTTCAGCATTACATATCCTTATAAAGTTTAAATATTCTGTAAATGTGCAGTTCATGGCTTTTTTAAAAAGCCTGCAAAAGTATTGCGGATTTAAGTTTAGTATTTTACTTGCATTATATAATGAAATAGGTTGTTTATAGTTTTTTTCTACATGATATAAAACAGGTAAAATTTTATCTAATACTTTGAAATCAAAGTAGTTTTCTACATCAACCATTGCATTGTTTCTATGCAAAAAGGCTAAGATATGATAAATACCGGCTTTTATATACTTATCATAAGCAGTTTCTTTTTGTAGATATTCCTGTTTTATTTCTTCAATATATTCAGAGAGGAAATAAGTTTTAGAATTATTTGATTTAAATAAAACTGCAGGGTTTTCGCAAGTATTTATAAATTTCAATAAATACTTGCTTGTCTGCTTATTTAAAAAAGCATCTGCACTAATTTGGAGCAAAACTGTTGAAGTATTATTTTGTATTGCTTCTGTAGAGTGAGGTATACGAGAATTGATAAAAAGAACCTCACCTTTTGCGATTTCAAATCTGCTTTCATATACCTTACAAAGCATTTTTCCTGCATTTACTTTAAGTAGTTCTATTTCGTCATGAAAATGAACTTCAGATATTTCCCCTTTATACTTGCGATTTGAATAGCCAATATGAATAGGTATATTAGGAACAGAAGTAGCCACAATTTCATTTTTCATAGAATTAATCTCCATTAAATAAAAAATAAATATTTTAAATTTCATAATCAGAATAACATATGTTCTTGATAAAATCAAATAGAAAGAAGATTTGATAGTGCTAATTAATTCAAACTAAAAAACTTATACATAGAAACCTTGAAAAAAACTAAAAGTCTTATATAATTAAAATGTAATCCGTTACAAAGATACAATAAGTTTTTATAATTTTTCAATAATTAAGTTTAGAAGGGTTTTTATGAAGTTAGGTGTATTTACAGTTTTATTGGGTGGTAAGAGTTTAGATGAAGCACTTAAGTATTTAAAGGAATTAGGAGTTCAGACAGTAGAAATCGGATGCGGTGGATTTCCCGGAACTGCTCATGCTAATGCCAAGGAAATGATTAAAAATGACAATCAGGTTAATGAATTTAAAAGCACTATACAAAAACATAATACTTAAACATGAATTAATTATTAGAGAATCTACTGTTTTATAACAGGATTCTAAGACTCAGAT
>LSQX01220640.1_pt3 | contig 11944 bp, 10 predicted proteins | sample 654561 | NCBI WGS metagenome assembly LSQX01 (sample SAMN04489861, study PRJNA283612) | anaerobic digester metagenome | isolation source: 4 biogas reactors fed with cattle manure at either 37C or 55C with and... | place: Denmark: Kongens Lyngby | collected 2014 | reverse complement strand
TCCCACTCCACCGTAGCCGGGGGTTTTGAAGTAATGTCATACACCACGCGGCTGGCGGAGGGTATCTCACTTATTATTTGTGAAGATATGCGCCGCAAGACTCTGTGCGGGATTTCAGCGTACTCGCAGGTCATAAAATCACTCGTCGTTACGGCTCTGATCGCAATCACGGGGTCATACGTCCGGTCGTCGCCTTTGACGCCTACGGAACAGGTATCGGTTAACACAGCGAAATATTGATCCGGCCTGCGTTTTCCGCCGTCAAGTTCTTCGCGTAAGATGGCGTCGGCACCGCGTAAAACCGCCAGTTTTTCCTTCGTAACCTCGCCGATGACGCGGATGGCAAGCCCCGGCCCCGGAAACGGCTGCCGATTTACAAGAAACGCCGGTAATCCCAGCTTTCTGCCGAGAATACGAACCTCGTCCTTAAAAAGCCCAGACAGCGGCTCTATGACTTCGTTAAAGGCGAGATTTTCGGGAAGCCCTCCCACGTTGTGATGGCTCTTGATGGTCGTGCCGTACTTGCCGCCTGACTCGACTATGTCCGGGTAGATCGTTCCCTGAGCCAGGAACGGGATATCACCGAGCTTTGTTGCTTCCTCTTCAAACACGCGGATAAACTCATCGCCGATGCGCTTACGTTTTGTCTCGGGGTCAGTCACGCCGGAGAGCCTAGCAAGAAATCGTTCCTGTGCGTTAACGCGGATAAAACGGAGCTTGCGTTTGGAAAACACTCGCTCTATTTCGTCGCCCTCATTAAGCCGCATGAAGCCATGATCAACAAAGATGCAAATAAGCTGTCTTCGTATGGCCTTACTGAGCAGGCTTGCACATACCGAAGAATCAACCCCGCCCGACAAGGCAAGCAGCACTTTCTCACCGCCGACCTTCTGGCGTATCCGCTTTATTTGCGTGTCAATATAATCGTCCAGCTCATAATCACCCGCCGCGCCGCAGATATTATATAAAAAGAATTTTAAGATTTCGCGACCGCCCTTAGTATGCACCACCTCCGGGTGAAACTGCACGCCGTAGAGCTTTTTTGCGGTGTTTTCACAAGCGGCGACAGGACACGCCGCCGATGATGCCGTCGCTGAAAAACCTTCCGGCAGACGCGTGACCAGATCCCTGTGGCTCATCAGCGCCGAAAACGGTGCGTCAACACCGGAAAGCAGCTCCGACGGCGCAGCAGGCGTTACCACGACACGCCCGTATTCGCCCATACCACCGGGCGAAACCTCACCGCCAAGCATATGGCACATCAGCTGCATACCGTAGCAAATGCCGAGGATGGGTATTCCCAAAGAAAATATCTCGTGATCGCACCCGGGTGAGTCGGGCAGATATACGCTGTTTGGTCCTCCTGTCAGGATAATGCCGATGGGATTGAGCCGCTTGATCTCGTCAGCGCTCAGATGCCCCGGCCTTATTTCTGAGTAAACGGATACCCCCCTGACCGTTCGTGCGATAAGCTCCTTATACTGACCGCCAAAATCAAGCACCAATACAAGCTCACTCATATTTTCACCGTCCCGTCAAACACTTTTATGCAATCGCCCGTCATATAAACGGCCCTCCCGGTTTATTGAATGACCAACTCGCCGCCGAGACGCCGCGCCTTAATGTCCGCACCTTGTCACAGTATCCGTTTTAAACGTCTGCAACCGCCGATGCACAGGCCCCCGTGCGTTAGGCTTATGTTTCGCCGCTGCCGCGCCCATGAGGTTTTTGACGGTTTTATCGCCGAACCCCGCCACAAGCCACGATGACGCCGCATTTTTTTCTTCACTCAAAGATATTCTTCTCCGCACGTTCAACCCCGCTGTTCCCTGTGAAGCAGGCCGTACAAAACGGCAGCACACACTTCGCGCACGCTCTTTTTAACCCCTCTATGCTGATATATCCCAAACTATCGGCACCGATTTTTCGGCAGATTTCATCATTATTCATTCGATTCGCAATCAGATTTTCCTTACTGTCTATATCGCTTCCGTAATGGCATGTATGGCGAAACGGCGGCGAGGAAATCCTCATATGCACCTCTTTCGCACCTGCGTTCTTTAAGCTTCTGACAATCTTTTCGCATGTCGTGCCGCGCACAATGGAATCGTCCACAAGAACAATTCTCTTCCCTCGGATATTTGCCGAGAGCGGGTTGAACTTCAACCGGACAGCGCTGTCCCGCTGAGTTTGCGTCGGATAGATAAAACTCCGACCTATATAGCGGTTCTTAACAAAACCTGACACAAGCGGTATGCCGCTTTTCGCACTGTAGCCGCTCGCGGCTTCCAGCCCACTGTCCGGCACACCGCAGACAACATCGGCATTCACGGGATATTCTTCCGCTAAAACAGTCCCCATATTGTGGCGTGCTTCATATATACTCAGCATGTCAATTACCGAATCGGGCCTGGCAAAGTACACATACTCAAAAATACAAAGCCCGCAGTTTGCATCTTTTTTACCCAGCCTTACACCTTGATATGTTAGTTTGCCATTTTCCACCACAATAATCTCACCGGGCAACACATCCCTCATAAACTCAAACCCACACGCTTCCAGCGCACAACTCTCCGACGCAATAGCATAACCGATCCCGCTTTGCCCGATACAAAGCGGCCGGAAACCGTTTGGGTCCCGGACGGCAATCATCTTCTCCTCACCACTCATGATGACAAGCGAAAACGCTCCCTGCAATAAATCTGCTGCTTTGGTGACGCCCAGTAAAGTGTTTTGCTCTTTTACTATGCCGTACGCGATTAGCGACGACGCAACCTCGCTGTCGCTTGTCGAACCGAACTGAAGGCCGTTTTCCTTTAATCTTTCCCGAATTTCTTTTGCATTGGTTATATTGCCGTTGTGCGCGGTTGCGATCCGTCCTGTCAAATACTCCGTGATGAACGGCCCCACATTTTCTTTTTTATTGCCGCCTGTTGTTGAATATCTGGTATGCCCTACGGCTATTTTCCCTTTGGGCAATCTTTTAAGCTCTTTTACGGAGAAAACTTCGCTGACAAGTCCGACATCCTTGCGACACAGGATATTATTATCCTTCACTACGGCAATACCCGCGCCTTCCTGTCCGCGATGCTGGAGCGACAGCAAGCCGTTATAGGTAAGGCCGACCGCTTCGTCGGTTGTCAGGCTGACCCCAAAAACCGCGCACTTCTCGTTCATTTTGTCATTAATTCTCATAAGTTTTTAATATCCCCTCAGCGATTACCCTTTTCGCCGCACGCATATCCATCGCCTGCTTTTCTATATATCTGTGGGCTTCTTGTTCGCTCATGTTGAGGTGAGAGATTAATATACATTTCGCCCTGTCGATAATACGTATATCCTCAATTTTCTGTTTTAATCTGTTGTTTTCATCCTTCATTCGCTGAAGCCTGTTTTGCGCCGCTCCCGCAAGCTTCAGCGCCGACCAAAAAACTGCCCTGTTTACCGGCTTTGAAACCGTCAAAACGCCGTCTCCTTCACAAACAGCGGAAACCGCGTCAAAATATTCGCTTTTTACGATAAAAATAACCTGAGCTAAGCCTTTGGATGCGATATACCGCGATAAGCTCTCGCCCGACTCGTCACGAAGCGGCGCGTTTATGATCACCAAATCGAAATCCCTCTCTAAAAGAAGCCTTCGCGCCTCGCCGGCAGACTGTAGGGCGGTGATTTGATTAACAGAAGCTGCGTTCAACATCTCCGTGAGAAACGCAATGCTTTTTTCCGTGCTTGAAACGATCAATGCGCTTTCCGTACAAATCACCCCTTCCAATGCAATTCGGGCATTATATCAAGCTGAAGTACCGCTCCGTGTAAAACGCCTCTTTATTCTCGGCGGCGGCAAAATCGTCGGCCTCGGTTTGTTTGATGTCAAGATATTTTGTGAGCAGTTCCTCACCCACCACTCTTTTGACAAAATCGCTGTTTTTCGCGAGAACAATTGCCTTGTCTAAACTGTCCGGTAGCTGCGTCAGCGTTTTTGTCACGCTTTCATCCACCGTATACAAATCTGCGTCCACGGCGGGCGGCAGAACCAAATCGTTTTCTATCCCGTCAAGCCCCGCAGCGATAATCAGTGCGAATGCGAGATATGGATTCATGGACGGGTCGGGCGAACGCAACTCCATTCTCATCTTTTCACCGCGTGCGGCTGGAATCCTGACAAGCTGCGAACGGTTCTGGTGCGACCATGATACGTATTTCGGGGCCTCAAACGCGCCGAAACGCTCATAAGAATTGGCAAGAGGATTCAGAAACAAGGTTATCTCCGGTGTTTTGGCTAAAACTCCCGCAATAAAGCTCTCCGAAGCCTTTTTATGCCCCTTGTTTACGTTCTTGAAAATGTTCAGCCCGTTCTGCGTGAGTGAGAGATTGACGTGCATACCGCTTCCGGCGGCATTCGGTATCGGCTTTGGCATGAAGGACGCGAACAGCCCGTTTCGTGCCGCGACCGATTTGACTACGGACTTAAAGGTCAGCAGATTATCGGCGGCGGTCAGCGCGTCTCCAAACTTGAAGTCTATCTCGTTTTGCCCCGGTCCCTGCTCATGGTGCGAGGTCTCCGGCTTTATGCCCATTTCCTCAAGCGTCAGGCATATTTCGCGGCGGATATCCTCCCCCTTGTCAAGCGGAGAAATATCCAGATAACCGCCTTTGTCAAACGCTACAGGCGTCGGTTCGCCGTCCTCGCCGGTCTTGAAAAGGTAAACCTCACATTCCGCGCCGATTTTACAGACATAACCCATCCGCTCGGCGCGTTCGGTAACCCTTTTTAATACTACTCTGCCGTCGTGTGAAAACGCGGATCCGTCCGGGTTTTTGATGTCGCAATAAAAGCGCGCGACCCTGCCCGGTCCCGGACGCCATGGCAACACCGTCAACGTGGCGGGGTCCGGGAACAGCAGCAAATCCGACCGTGTGACGTCCCGAAAGCCTTTAATTGCATGGCCGTCAAAGGAGACGCCGTTTTCAAACGCGGACGGCAACTCCTCCGCCATGAGCGAAATATTTTTTTGAAAGCCAAGCAAGTCACAAAAACCAAGCCGGATAAACTTGACATCGTTTTCCTTTACAAGATCTAAAACTTCACTTATGGTCGTATTCATATGAAACGCCTCCTAATATGCAATTGTACTTTCTGCCGGACCGCGCGGTTTATCTATGTTATACGCTAACTTGATGACACAAACAAACATAACATATCACGATCTGCCGCAAATCCAATGTTATGTCCGAGCCACATTCGGATGTCACACTCTTTTTAAAGCATTTTATATTAAAATTGTCAAATATTTTCTTATCCAACACGCTAATTTGCGGTATATAGCTGCTTGTACGGATTTTTTCCGTTAGGCTTTAATACATAAAACCTATCTTTCGTGAGTAACTCCGCATCCATGCTGAAATAGTCGGCAAACTCATGAATATACGGCGTTATCTCCCGTAAATCCTCGTCGGAGGCGAGCCCGGCGGTGACCTGCGAGGGCAATCCCGTAGGCTCTTTATCTGTCCTGATAAATATACGGCCGCCGTGCATCCCGGTTCCCGTGAAATTCCCCACCGGTACATCTTCCGAGCCAATACCGAGCACCACGATGAGGCCCCCGGCAAGATATTCGCCCAAAAAGCTGCCCACCTTGCCGCCGATGATGATTGCCGGTTTCTTGTCCTTATATTCCTTCATGTGGATACCGGTTCTGTATCCGGCGTCTCCGCGGATAAAGATACCGCCGCCGCGCATAGCGTAACCCAGTGCGTCACCCGCGTTGCCGTGAATGATGATCTTACCGTTGTTCATCGTATCACCAACTGCGTCCTGCACACTACCATTTACTTCGATGACCGCACCGTCCAGATAAGCGCCCAGTGCGTTGCCCGGTGTTCCGTTTATTGTGAGTGTTCTCCCCTTTAGCCCGGTTCCGATAAACCTTTGCCCATAGCAATTATTGATACAGACATCCTCGCCGACAGCCTTTATCTGCTCATTTAGTTCTTTGAAATCAAGATTTCGCGCTGAAATATTCATCCCGCTCCGCCTCCTAACTTGACTGTTCTGTCTTCCTTTTTAAACGCCATAAGCCCCGGCCTTTTACAAACAAGCGTGAAGTCGATCGTGTCAAGCGGCGTGCGCTCACGGATCAGACTTGTATAAATCCCGGCTTTCTCCACGTTTCCAATGAGAATATATCCGTTTAATTTATTATCGCTGTAGAATAATCGTTTATAGTTCTCATTTTCGGCGTACACCTCACCGTTGTAATGACCAGCCGTGATGATATGCAGGCCGAAAAATCCAATGGCGTTCATAGGAATTGCCTTGTCGAAGCTCTTCTCGCCGCCTGCCATGTTAATACCCGCGCACTCGCCCTGCATATATGCGTTAGGCAGCAGCGCCATAGTTTTATTTTGACCGCTCGACACGTCAAGCGTCTGTGTGCAGTCACCGGCTGCGTAAATATCGGATGCGCTGGTTTCGGATTTTTCGTTTATAATGATACCGCGGTCGATCTCGGCGATACCATTGAGGAGCGCGGTATTCGGGCGCACACCCACAGCCAGAACTAGAATATCAAAACTTATCGTATCGCCGCCATCCAAGACGGCGGTATTTTGCTCAAAGCGCTTTACGCTACCGGAAAGTCTGAACGCAATGCCTTTACTTTCAAGATGGTTTTGCACCAATCTCGCGCCATCGTCGTCAAGAATACTGGATAAAATCCTCGGTGCAAGGTCAAGCACCGTGATTTGCGACACTCTTGCCAAGATACCCTCGGCGCATTTAAGCCCGACCAGTCCCGCGCCGATAATCAAAACGCGCTTATTTTGCACCAGCACCTCATCTAATTTCCGAGCGTCGTCAAGGCTCATAAATGTAAACTTGTCTTTTACCGTGTCAAGCCCCTCGACGGGCGGCACAAATGCCGAGGAACCGGCTGCGACAAGCAGCTTGTCATAAGAGATGAAGCCGCTATCCGATAAAACGATTTGCTTGATCCCGGCGTCAATCTCCGTTGCGGTCGAGTGAAGCAGCCGGATGTTGTTTTCGGCGTAAAAACTGCCCCCTCGATATTTCATTTTTTCTTCTGTGACCTTCCCAAGCAGGAGATAGGAGATGAGCGGTCGGGAGTATGTGTGATGCGGCTCGTTTGTAATGATCGTGATTTCTCCATGCCGGTCGATCTGCCGAATGCCTTCCGCCGCTCCGATACCCGCCGCGGAGTTGCCGATTATGACATACCTCATAGGCTTATCCCCTTTCCTCGAAAACAATCGCACCGTTCGGACAGCCCCTGACGCACGCGGGCGTGCCTTCCGCCGTCCTGACGCACAGCTCGCATTTTTGAACCGCTCCGTCATTAGAAGGGGAAACCGCTCCGTATGGACAGCTTAAAATACAAGTATAGCAGCTGACGCATTTATCCTTGTTGATTGTGATGACGCCGTCCGATATTGTCAACGCACCGGTGATGCAGCACTTGACGCACAGCGGCTCCCGGCAATGCCGGCAGGAAACGGCGAAGCTGACGCCGTCCTTTTCTTCGATTTTTATCTTGGGGTTAATTTTTATATCCTTTAATGCCCTTGCCATGTTTTTCTCGTTTGATCCCGCAAAGGCGCAGTAATATTCGCACAAATGACAGCCGAGACACCATTTTTCGTTGACATATACCCTTTTCACACATTTCACCTCATTGCCGGTTAATCGTCCCGCACAGCCCCTGCGGATACAGGTTTATCGGACATTTTGAAGCCGCCTGAGGACATCCCGATAACCGTCAAGCACATTCCCCAAGTCCCGTCGAAAACGGTCTTTGTCGAGCTTTTTATCTGTGTCCGCATCCCAGAGACGGCAGGAGTCGGGTGAAATCTCATCGCAGAGAATGAGCTTTCCACCGCATCTGCCGAACTCAAGTTTTAGATCAATCAGCCTGATCCCTGCTTTAAAAAACAATACGCGCAACAGCTCATTGATCCGGAATGCCTGCCGGGTCATTTCCATCAGTTCCTCCGGTGTCGCAAGCCCGATGGCGGTAATCTGGCTCTCGTTTATCATCGGATCACAAAGCTCATCGCTCTTTAAACTGAACTCGATGACCGTGTTTTTAAGCGCCGTCCCTTCCGGGACACCGTACTTCCGGGAAAAGCTTCCGGCCGCAATATTCCTGACGATTACCTCAACCATAACAATCTCCGATTTTTTCACAAGTACGGCGGTTTCGTCAAGGACTTCAATCAAATGCGTCTCAATGCCATGCTCCGCAAGATAGTCGTAAATCATATTTGAGATCGCAGCGTTGAGCTTACCCTTGCCCGAAAGCTCGGCTTTCTTCTCTCCGTTAAACGCCGTGGCAGTGTCCTTATAACGGATGATAAGGTTATCGTCATCCCGCCCGACGCATATCATTTTTGATTTACCTTCATACAGCATATTACTCATATCTTATTCCCCCGCATGTTTAATGCCTAGAATTTCAAGCTCTTTTTCATTCAGGTCCACACCTCTAAGCATGAGCCGGTTCCCTTTCAGGCTTTCAATCGAATTGATGCCCATGCCGCCCATCATCTCTTTAATCTCATGCTGCCACGCAGTCAACAGATTCACAAGACGCTTGTATCCGATTTCGGGGTTTAACCGCTTAACAAGTTCGGGTACTTGTGTTGCGATACCCCAATTGCAGCGTCCCGCATGACAGCTTCTGCAAAGGTGGCAGCCGAGCGCCAGCAGAGCAGCCGTTGCGATATAAACGCAGTCCGCGCCCAGAGCAACGGCTTTTACAATATCCGCACTGGAGCGTATGCTGCCGCCCACAACAATTGATACATAGTCGCGGATCCCCTCGTCCCGCAGGCGTTTATCGGTCGCTGCGAGGGCGAGCTCAATGGGGATACCCACATGGTCGCGTATGCGTGTCGGCGCGGCTCCCGTGCCGCCGCGAAATCCGTCGATGGCAATGATGTCGGCTCCGCTCCTGGCGATACCGCTTGCTATGACGGCGACATTGTGAACTGCCGCGATCTTCACAATCACCGGTTTTTTATAATTTGTCGCTTCTTTCAGTGAGTAGACAAGCTGCCGTAAATCCTCAATCGAATAAATATCATGGTGCGGAGCGGGTGAGATAGCGTCGCAACCCTCCGGAATCATCCTTGTGCGTGAAACATCGTCGACGATTTTTGCGCCCGGCAGATGACCGCCAATGCCCGGCTTCGCACCCTGGCCCATTTTGATTTCTATCGCCGATCCGCTGTTTAAGTATCCCGGATGAACGCCGAAGCGTCCCGAGGCGACCTGCACGATTGTATTTTCACCGTATCGGTAAAAATCCTCATGCAAACCGCCCTCACCGGTATTGTAAAGGATTCCAAGCGCTTCAGACGCGCGTGCCAAACTCTCGTGCGCGTTGTAGCTGATAGAGCCATAGCTCATCGCCGAGAACATCACCGGCATAGACAAGGAGAGCTGCGGCGGCAGATTATTCAAAATACGGCCGCTCTCATCGCGTTCAATATTCCGGGGTTTCGAGCCGAGTGAAACTTTTGTTTCCATCGGCTCGCGTAGCGGGTCTATGGAGGGGTTCGTGACCTGCGAAGCGTTCAAAAGTATTTTGTCAAAATACACCGGGTAATTCTCCGGATTACCCATGCTCGAAAGCAGCACACCGCCGCTTTCCGCCTGACGGTAAAGCTCGTTTATTGTCTTGCCGCTCCAATTTACGTTCTCTTTATAGGTATTTCCGCTTTTTATGATCTTCAATGCCCGGGTGGGGCAGAGTGTTACGCAGCGATGGCAGTTTACGCATTTCGCGTCGTCGCAAACCATTTTGTTTGAATCTGCAAGGTATTCATGCACCTCGTTCGCGCATTGGCGTTCGCAGACGCGGCAGCCGATGCATCTGTCATAATTTCGCGCCACTTCATAATCGGGATAAATAAAATTCACCGCCATTACGCCTCACCTCCGTTTAAACAAACGATAACCGGCTGGCTGCCCTTTGGCGACCATACCGTATCAAGATTCGGTTCATTGATGCGGATAGCCGCTTCCTCGCTTGCGATGTAGACTGTATCGTCCTTTTCCCCAACCACCATGCTCCGCAGCTTGAGCCTGTCGTTCAATGCCATAAGCCCGCCCTCAAAACCGACAAGTATCGAAAATGGGCCGGTGATAAGCTGTGCGGAAAACATGATACGCAGATACTCATGCCTATCACGTCCCTCCCGCGTCATGCGCTCGATAGTCTGCCAGAAGGGGGCTGCAATGACCGATGCGATTTCTGTAAAACTAAGGCTCATTTTCCTGTGCAGATAATCTATAATATATGTAATAACCTCAGTGTCTGTTTGGAGCGTACACTTGTAGCCGTACATCTCAATGGCGCGGCGGTTCGCGTCATAGGACGATATCTCGCCGTTATGCACAACCGAGTAATCAAGCAAAGCGAAAGGATGTGCGCCACCCCACCAGCCCGGCGTATTGGTCGGGTAACGCCCATGCGCCGTAAAGCAATAACCCTCATATTCATCCAGCCGATAAAACCGACCGACATCCTCCGGGAAACCGACCGCCTTGAACACACCCATGTTTTTACCGCTGGAAAACACATAAGCGCCGTCAATTCTTGTGTTTACACGAAACACGCATTTTGCGGTAAACTCGCGTTCGTCAAGCTGACTTTCTCCAAGTTTTGTTGGTAGAGGCGTGACAAAGTAGCGCCAGATCAAAGGTTCGTCTGTAATTTCCTTGATCTTTCTAGTAGGGATTTTTGAGAGGTTGATAATATCAAAGTGCAGCTCTAAAAATTCCTCGCATTCCTTTTTGGCGAATACCGTATCATAAAAGATATGAAAAGCGTAATAATCTTTATATTCAGGATAAATTCCATAGGCGGCAAAGCCGCCGCCGAGACCATTAGAGCGATCATGCATTACGGCGATGGATTCAATAATGGCTTCACCGTTCATGCGCTTTCCAGTCTTGTTGATCATTCCGGATATGGCGCAGCCGGATGGTATTCTCACTTGCCCTTCTCTTTGCATACAATCACCCTCCTGCCAATCACATAAAAAAAGGCGCTCATCACATGATGCGCGGAGAAGACGATTAACGACCGGTAAAAACCAAGCCTACTGACTCCTGCATCATCTGATGAACACCTTTGTTCATTATCTGTATTATACAATACATTAACCCAATCGTCAACAGAAAAAGCGGAAATTGACGGCGTCAAGTTATTGTAGGTTTTTCACTTTTTCCGTATCCGACGGTTCCTCCCATGCCAACTTTACTGTATCGATCTTCATAGCGGAAAAATGTTTTCTGTACTTGTTTTGAAGTATATCAATTGCGGTTTCATCGTCAGTATTGTCCGGAAAGTCCATAAAAGGGCTTTCATAGTAACCGTTTAAGGCGCGGAGACCAATGTCATCGGTGGTTCCAATTATTTTCTCGCGAACAATAATCTTTGCCCTCTTCATTTTACTTCCTCCTACAATTTTTGCTTTTTCTCCTGAAGCTGTCCGTAAAGGTCGAATTTCTTTTTCGGCTGAATCTCTCTGCGTCCGCTTCTCCAGTATCTTTATTTCCTTTTGCAGCTTGAGAATTGCTTCCTGCCGCTGTAATTTTGTGTTGATGTCCTCGTCCGGCTTGTTTTCTGTCAAACCGTCCTCCGTCCTGTAAGGCGATCTGCTCCAAAAAGCCTTGCCATTCCGCGTCCAACGTGAAGCCTTTGACTTGGAGCGAGATTTCGTCATAGGGCATCCATGTAGTGGTGTAGAGCTTCGCGTAAGAAAGACTGGGAGACGGTTCAACTGTCTTCTCGCTAGTTCGCTTGCACAAATCCTTGCTCACACATTGAATTGTCGGCGTCCTCATCTTAACTGAGAGTGAAGTGAATTTGAGTGTGTAATTAATGATTAATGGTCATCGTCATCGTCGTCGTCGTCG
>LSQX01351611.1_pt1 | contig 11945 bp, 9 predicted proteins | sample 654561 | NCBI WGS metagenome assembly LSQX01 (sample SAMN04489861, study PRJNA283612) | anaerobic digester metagenome | isolation source: 4 biogas reactors fed with cattle manure at either 37C or 55C with and... | place: Denmark: Kongens Lyngby | collected 2014 | reverse complement strand
TGCAGTTCTTAACACACTCGCATTGCCCCTCAGAGTTGCAAGTATTGGGACTACTACAGTCACCACAAGACAGCCCGCAAACAGGATCAGGACCACAAACACGACCACTGCAGTTTGGTACGCAGCTATCTTCCTTACACTGACCGTCAGCATCACACCGTTGACCAGATTTACATGAGCCACAAGACTCGCCACATACAGGATCAGGACCGCAGATGCGATTGCCGCAGTCTGGTACACAAGATTGGTCGGTGCCCGAGCCTTTATCTTCTATGGCATTGATATCATAACCATTATCAAGCGGGGGGGGATCCAGCTAAAACCCAGGCGCGGTGGGCTGAATCATCGCATCCAGTGATTGCAATGGTGACAAGAGTTAATGACAAGGTTGCTAAGTATTTCAAGACATGCATTGACTGCCCCTCTGAAATCATTGGTCTATTCCACGTCAGATGACCATTGGTAGCACATGTTTAAAGTGAATGCTAGTTTAATCAAACCCTACACCGAACAAGAACCACGAGCGTCGGCACACTTTTTAGTAGTTGTAGCTTTAGGTTCATGGATCCAAAGCCCTTAATAAGCCTAGAGCTTGTGAATGCAGAGATACACCACCAAACGGGTAACAAGAAGCGAAATGTAGACCCTGTCCCTGCCCCCACCCCACGCCTGAATCAAAACCCGCCTTTGACTCGATAACTATCATCGGTGGGTTTCTGGATCTTGGATGATGCTGTCTCGTTGTGCATGGTTGCAAATCTGTGTTGGGCATCTGTTGGTGCTGTGTTGTCGTCATGGCTTTTGTGATGCTATGCCTGAGGATATTGAGAACATTGATGAGCTTGAATTTAACTTCATGGATGGTGAAATTGATGAGGAAACCAGGGACTACCTGATTGAGCAGCTTGATGTTTATGGGCCACCTCAAGCTGGTAAGCGGATTGGTGCTTTGGCTCTTAGTTCGCTTTGGAAAATTGGTAGTGGCGAGGCTTCAACCTGGCTTACAGGCAGATTCAATGCGCCCAAACGCATCACTGTCGGTTTTACAATTGCTGCTAGGCCTAAATATGGGCTTGCTCAGTCAGCTGGCTTTGGACAGCCCATCTTGCTTCCTGGTCGCAAGATCAGGTTTGACCCCGTCGAGGCCTATGTAACTCAAGTTGATGACAGGCTTTCATGGATTGTTGGCTCCTATAGAATCGGATTTGGCCAGCGATTGACCTTTGATACGACTGGGTATAGATGGCCAGATGGATTTGTCCCTGGAACCCGTGTGTCGGGTTCGATCATTTCGGGCTCGATGTCATACACAAAAACTCAGCTTGGTGCCGCAGTCAGGTACAAAAGGCAATGGGATGCCACGGCCTTCGTCTCGTATAACCTTGATAATATTCACGTTAATCACTTTGATTATGATCGATGTCCTGCTTCAAAGCCGCAGTGCAAGGCGTCGCAAAAGATGCCAAAGGTGCAAAACAAAGAGACGGGCGACGGTTTTTCTTGTGAATCCCCTACTCTGCCATGGGCAGTCCATGAGGCACTTGGGGGCGCAAGCATTGGTTATCACTTCCAAAATCACGTTTTCCTTGGAATCACTGGATATGGTGCTTGGCGTCAATTTAGGGTGCGCGGCGAGCATATACAACACACCCGCTCTTCGAAGTATCCCTGGGATCGCGGCTTCTTTGGGGCTGTGGGACTGAACGGTGCGTTTAGCAAAGGGATCGTCGATGGAGGTTTTGAAATTACTTCCACCGACAGAGGGGCCTTGGCTGGCTTGATTCTGGTTAACATCAAGCCGCTTTCAAAGCTTGAAATCACCCCATCGTTTAGATACTACTCGCCAAACTACGACAACCCTTATTCACGAGGCACGGCAGATCCAGATGAATTCCAAGGCATTAGAGGACGTGACGAGATTGGTGGCCGTCTTGAGCTCGATTGGAAAGCATCGCAATTCATCGCGATTGGCAGTCGATTAGATGTATGGCATCACCGCCATGACAAATGCGATGAAACCGCGCAACCTGACGATCCTGGCTGGTGCCCTAGACCACTTGGCTTCTTTAATGCTGGTCCAATAAAGCCTTCAACGGATTTGGAGCTGATTTTTAAGACCTTGATTAGTTTTAGCCAGCATGAAACAGCCAGACTCAGATTGGTGTATCACGATGAAAACCTTGCGAAATCCGGTCGAAATCTTTCTTACAGCCCACACATTAACTCCCAAGGAGACTGGTCTGGCGGTGCAAAAGTTTACTGGTCTGTAAGATTTGCCACCAAAAGGATCCCCAGAACCAAGCTAGCCCTGTCGTTTCGCCAGATTTTTGAAGATATCTACGCGTTAAAAGACAAGTTTGATCACTCTTGGTCAACAAATCTGAATGTGCGTATTGATGCAAGTCCAGGGCCAAAACTGTGGATTCGCCTTGGATATCGCGATGATTCAACCACCACCTTGCCAATTCGACATACAAATCAAATCTGCGGTAGCTGGGACACAGATGGGCCTTTACCAGAGTGGCTACCTGGTCAATGCAGGGGTGAAACATCCGTTAGTGTCTACCTAAAAGGAAGCCAAAGGCTGCTGACTTGGTCGTCTGGAGACCTGGACCTGCAACTTACTGGCAACTGGATCAGGTCTCCAGACGACCGTTTACTGTTTACAAAGACAACCAACTGTGGGCCGCCTCCATCGAGAAACAGCTTTTCCTTGAGGGCGGCCATTTCAACCAGTTTTTAGGAGGGGTAATTGGCTGGGCCATTAATGCACAAACTGCCTGTGCTAGTCGTGCTAGCGCTGCTTTTTACTTGCTGCGACCACCAGGATTTCCAAGCACCAAAGACCACAGTATGCAACGTTGCCTTCCAGGAACTGCTGATAACCGAGTTGATGGCAAATCCTGTGGGCGCGGACAACGAAAAAGAATGGTTTGAAATCTACAATGCATCTGGCCACCCCATTAACCTTGATGGCCTTGATTTTATTGCCGCAGGCACGGGCCGGCCAAAAACGCACAGGGTACTGTCGGAGCTGGCCTTCACGATTCAACCAAACGAGTACATTGCTGTTGGCAACGCCGTTATGGGCGCCCAGACAGCCGACTACTCATGGCCAGAAATGGTGCTTCCAAATGCAGGTGGCTACATCGAAATTTGGTGTGCAGATGAATTGATAGACGCGGTCAGCTATGGAAACTTGGCTGAACCATCACAAGGACGCTCCTGGCAGCGCTGCGTCCTTGATTTGGAAAAACCAGACCAAAGCCCCACTTGGTGCGACGTTGACGCAAAAACAGATACTTATGATGGCGAAAATCTAGGCACTCCTGGCCAACAAAACAATGCCTGCCCAATGCCTGATCACTGTCTGGATGAGGAAGGCGGCCAGCGGCCGATAACACAGGCAAGACTGTGGGACCTGATTATTACTGAGCTTTATCCAGATACACCTGGAGCTGACGATCCAATGGGAGAATGGATAGAAATATATGCCTTTGCAGATTTTGACCTGGCTGGGATGGTGCTTGAGCATCTTAGTAACGACAGAACTAGGCAGTTCAAAATCCCTGACACCAAATGCTTGCCACTGAAAGCTGGCAGATTCTATGTACTATCAGGCAGCGACAACATGTATGAAAACCAAGGAATCAAAGAAGCAGTGCCCGCGTTTTCGCCAAAGGGCCTGACTTTGTACAACAGTTCTGGAACGTTGACTTTTATGAACAAAGATGGCGAGATTGTCGCCCAAGCTGAACATCCAGCCCCAAAATCTGGAATTTCCATAGGGTATGACTGGGATTCGGAAACTTGGTGTAATCAAAGAAGTATCGGTATTTTTGATGGAATTGGAACCCCGGGACAAACAAATGATCGATGCACTGGTGGTGGCCAATGAAACGCAAAATCTTAACCTTGCAAAGCGAGATTTTCGCGTTTAAAAACAAAGCGTGGAAAAATGACACTTGGAAAAACAAGACTAGGAAAAACAACACCACTACGCTAACTAACTACAAGCTCACGGCCCTACTTTTCATTGTATTTTGCCTATTAAGCATCTCCTGCACGAACGATTGTGGCCCTCCAGTCGCCTGGGTTTCCTATGTAATCGATGGAGACACTCTTGAGCTTGAAAACGGTGAACGCGTCAGAATCATTGGGATTAATACACCTGAACTTGGCAGGCCCTATGAATGTGGCGCCCAAGAAGCCTTAGCCCTGCTAGAAGACTTGAGCCTTCGAAAAACCGTTCATCTTACATACGAGGCCGACTGCAGAGATCGCTACAATCGACTGTTGGCGCACGTTTATGCGGGCGACCAATCGCTTGGCTTGGCTTTGATTCAAGCCGGCCTAGCCCGCCCGTTATTCATGGGTGACAACCGCGATTTTGAAGCTGAATACAAACTAGCCACACAGATAGCCAAAGCCAAAGGCCTTGGAATCTGGGGCAAACTTTGTGATTGAACTCGCTTTTGGGATAAAAACTATTTCTTGGCCTTTTCCTGAGCCAATCTTAGCGCCATCGCCAAGGCTGTTTCCCCTGCTGGCTGCTTTGATGAAGGCATATAACGTGCTCTAGTCGCCACATCAATGTCATCTTCCTTTACCGCCAACGCCTTCATAGAAAGGCTTATCTTTCTTTGTGCAGGGTCAAAAACAGTAACTGAAACATCAACTTCGTCGCCAAGTTTTAGCAACTCACCAGGCGAACGCAGCCGCTTTTCAGCGCTCATCTCAGATATGTGAAGCAATCCCTCAACCCCAGGGGCCAATTCCAAAAAGGCCCCAAAAGGCATCATCCTGACCACCTTGCCCTTCACAGTCCGGCCAACCGCGAATTCATCAGTCACTGAATTCCAGGGATCTTCCGCCAATTGGCGCAAGCTAGCAGAAACTCTAGGCCTGCCATCACGGGTTTCCACGCGAGTGATCATCACCGAAACGGTCTGTCCAACTGGCAGCAGTTGGGTTGGATCATCACCACGAGTCCAAGAGATCTCGGACCTTGGGATCAAGGCATTTACACCACCACCAAGGTCGACAAAAGCCCCGAAATCTTCATGCTTTATGACGGTGGCACTACGAATCTGGCCATCCTTAAGCTCGGCCATCAGCTGATCGCGCTGAGCAGCTTGTTCTTCCTTCAGCAAGGCAGCACGTGACAACACCACATCCTTGCCCTTGATCTCTAATATCCGGAATTTAAAGGTTTTGCCAATGTATTCCGAAGGCTGTTGACGCACCCCAATATCGATCTGCGAGTGAGGAACAAACCCCCTTGCCCCAGGCAGGTCGACCTCATAACCGCCTTTGTTTTCGCCACTTACCTTCCCTTCAACTGGGATCCCAGCCTTGGCAGCATCCTTTAAAGCCTCCAGGTCCAGCGATCGCCCACGCATCCCACGAGACAGCCGGATTCCCCTTGTGACTTGGGCTACATACACCTCAAGCACATCGCCAATCCTCAAGTCCATCAGCTCATCTTCAGTAAACTCGTCGGTGGGAATCGAACCTTCGCTGCGTTGACCAACGTCCATCAGCAAAGAATCATTACCGATTCCCACGATAGTGGCCTGGATGCGGTCACCAACTGAAAGGTATCTGAATGGGCCCGAAAAACCAGAGTCAAGCAAGGTTGCAAAATCCTCTGTCTCCATGTTCTCTTCAGGGCGGAAGCCCTCTAAATCCTTTTCCATAGATTTGATTTCCTATTCTTGAGGTCTATTTAATGAAACATCCCAAAAGCTTGTGCCGTTTAGATGGCCACGAGTTTTACCTGAAGCGTGAAATTACTTAACAACGGTGACCTTTTCAATCTTTACATCGGTTGTAGGACAATCACGAGCATCACGAGGCAAAGCCGCAATCTTATCAACAACATCCATGCCATTTACAACCTTACCGAACAGGTTGTACTGCTTTGGCAAGCGGCCAGACAAGTTGGCCAAACAGATAAAAAACTGGCTTCCATTAGTGTTTGGCCCGGCATTAGCCATCGCTAAAGCGCCACGCTCATATTCGCCCTTAACTGGCTCATCGTCAAAGCGAAAACCTGGACCACCAGAACCCCACCTAGCCTTTTGGCTTGGGTCCTTGGTCAACGGGTCCCCAACCTGAATCACGAACCCAGGTACGACTCGATGAAACAGGATGCCCTCATAAAATCCTCCTGAGGCTAATTTCGTTATATTTTCCACTGTTTTAGGAGCCTTATCCGAATAAAGCTCCATTTCAATATCCCCCAAGTTCGTTGTAAGGGTCATTTTAACAACACCAGGTTCGACTGCCACTTTTTTCTCCTGTGATTCCACTGGCTTTGCTTCAGAAGGTCCTTTGCTTGTAGCACAGGCTGCCACAGTAAAAAGAACCATAAGCGACATAGCAAATACTCTTCTCATCGTGCTCTCCTCCCACAAAGTCACCAACGTGTGATGGTACCTCGAAATTGACCGTTGGTGAACCCAAAAATACCACACAAATATTCATCAGCGTGCAACACACTCATCCAAAGCAGACTGCTCAAGTAGCGTGTCCAGAAGCTGAAGTTCATTTGTACCAGCCTCAAATCTAAAGCCCAATTGTAACATCCCGGTTTCAAATACCTTTCTAGCTTGCACCATCACTGCGCCATCTGGCTCTGGCCTATTAGCAAGGACCCAACCGTTGGGACCGCCCAAAAACTCAATTCCATCAGCTTCAGCATTGGCAGCTTTCAAAAGTTCCATCAAGGTTTCACTATCTCCAGGCTCAACATGCAGAATCTGTCCATCGCCGATATCAACTTGCATTGGCCCACATGCGGCATCAATGTAAAAGAGCTGCCCCTGACTTCCAACCCAAGCAGGTGGTGAATTTGGCAACTCCTTTCTGGAAATCTTTGCCCAAGTCCCGGGATGTGCGATTGTAACACTGGCGGTCTGGCCACGCTCTAAAGTCAAAGTGGCATGAGCTTGTCGAACTGGAATCAGCTTGGAAAGATCCATATTAAATGACTGTCTAACCCCTGAAATTCCAAGCGCAAAAGCGGCAATCCACAATACAACGACGGCCACCTTACCAATATCGCGCAGCACCTTAGGAATCCTAGTCAACGGCACCAAAATAGCGGTCAGCAGAATACCAGCCACAAACCCGCCGCCATGAGCCGACAAGCTAACCATTGGAATAGCCAGGCCTAGGAATAAATTCGCAAGAAAAGTAAAGGTAAACGCACTCATGTTCCGGCGCACCCAGCGCAAAGGCATCCTGCGCCTGCTTGCAAACACCATCACAGCACCAGCGCCAAAAATCCCGCTTATCGCTCCAGACGCTCCAACCATAACTGCAGGCTGGCCCAATGCAACCGCCGTTACAGAACCCACCACCCCAGAAAACAGATAAACAGCCAAAAACCGCCAAGGCCCCATCAGTCGCTCTGCCAGATTTCCCACCTGGATTAAAAACAGGGCGTTGACCAAGAAGTGAACTGGACCAGCATGCAAAAACATTGATGTAAACAGGCGCCACCACTCACCTGCGTTGACCACACGGTCTGCCAGACAGCCACCACAACGTAATAGATAGGAAGGGTCAATTGAGCTGCCAGTTGCCATGACGGCAAGCAAAATCACGCCAGAAATAAAGGCTAAGCTCGCTGAAGCCGGAGTTGGAGCCCTGAAACTGGTCAAAAACGAAGGCAGGTCCTTTTGAACCGCCAGCTCAGCCTGCAGCCTTTCAATGTCCTCTTCGTCGTAAGTCCTGCCCTTGGCATCCGAAAACTGTGCCAGCTCAGCCTTGGTAAACAAAGGGCGCAAGGCAGAACGTCGTCCCAAAAACCCAGACGGGTCACCCCCCAGATAAGCAAGGCAAAAAACGCTGGCTCGCCCGATGTAAGCATCCGGAAGCTCACCAGATTCACCAATCGATCTGGTATGAGCCACCTTGCCATCTGCAGCAAGATGCATGTGCTCCACAATCTGGACTGGACCAATTCCATAGGGAGCCTCTCTTTTAGTCTTTGCATAAGCCTCGACTATTAAAGACAAAGCCCCGAAAGAAAGCCCCGTTACAGCCGTCGAATCCTTGGCAGCCACGCCCTCAAATCTATCTAAAAGGCCACCCCAGTCTTCCTTTGCAGCGTGCAACCAAAAAATCCCTTCAACAGCCGTTGAGGCACCCCTATCTCCCAACAACGGTTCAGCCTTGGCCAAACGTTCTATTCCCTCGGAAATACTGAGCCTACCTCGCTGAACCAGATAAACGGTATATGTAACGTGAAAGTGTAGTCGCCGAACGGCACCTGGTCGTAGTATTACAGCCCCAGTTTCAAGCCAAAGTGACAAGCGCGTTTGCCCCCTTACTCTGGCTAACTGTGACGCCATCGACAGATAGGGCGGAATGATGCCAACCACAAGCGCAACAATGACGGCAAGAACTCCTGTGATTGGCTCGCCTGTGTACCATGAGTGACCAGCTAGCCCCATGATGACAAGGGCCAAAACTATCAGGGGCCTATCACCTGGAAGGCCACCCCTTAGCATTCGAAGGGCAGACATCAACGAAATTAGGGTAATGACCCCTAAAATATTTTCCATTCCATCTCCACTCAGGTACGCTGTAGCGCCCGAAGGCTAAAAATAAGGCCATTCAAAAATAAAGAAAGGTCGATTATTGATTTAGTGTTGTTTTACAGCTTGAACTAAGCATGCTAAATGCAAAACCAGCGAAGTTCCAGGAGGAATGAATGACAGCTCGAAACATGACAGACCAGGATTTTTTGGAAGGTGCCCGCAAGTCCCCAAAACGAATTGTGGTGCCATCAGCAGCCAATCAGGAAGCCTTAGAAGCAATATCAATGGCTTTTACAAATGGAGCGCTGAAGAAGGCCACGTTGATTGGAGATCCAACTGCAATTGCTGCAAAAGCCAAGGCAATCAATCTGGACATCAACAAGTGTGAAATAATCGAGTGTTACGACGATGATGACGCTGCCACCTTGGCTGTTTCTCATGTGGTTGGCGGCCATGGGGATTTTCTGCTTAAAGGACAACTGGACACCAAAAAGTACCTTAAAGCAGTGCTAAACAAATCAGCCGGCATAGTTGAAGCAGGCCGCATTCTTTCACATGTGACTGTGACTTCGATCCCAACTTATCCAAAACCTTTGCTGTTTACAGATGTTGCAATCAACATAGCCCCAGATGTTGAAACCAAGATTCAAATAGTCAAAAACGCCATTGAAGTCGCAACAAAGCTTGGAATCGAGCGACCAAAGGTTGCCTTGGTCGCGGCTGTAGAAAAGGTAAACCCTAAAATTGTAAGCACCACTGACGCCGCGGCAGTGGTTGAGGCCGCAAAACAAGGGGCATTCCCACAAGCTGCAGTTGAAGGCCCCTATGATCTCTACATTGCGACCTCTAAAGAGGCCGCAGAAATCAAGGGTGTGCAGGGAGAGGTTTGCGGGGACGCCGATATCCTGGTTTTCCCTGCACTAGACGCAGGCAACGTCTTTTACAAAACAATTCAACGCTTTGTCCCAGGTTGCTGGAATGCTGGCGTAGTTGCTGGAGCTAAAATTCCGGTGCTACTGCCTAGCCGCGCTGACGACGCAAAAAGCAAGTTGATGAGCATTCTAGTGGCAGCCTGGATTGCCTCTAATTCATAGCCCTAGCCTCTAGCTGACAACAACGCGCCCCAGATCTTTAAATAAAATCACTGACTTGACACATGACCAGCTTCTGATTACGACAAGCTGCCTTCTATTATCTGGCGCCTTGCCGCCGCGGCTATGGGCTCCCTGACAGCACCTGGCCTTGCCAGCCAGCGCCACTCGTTAGGGCCTAGGCGTGGTACAAGTCTTACTGCCAGTTCAACCGGTGTGGAAGGATTTCTGACCAGATTAAATACGAGCTGCCTTGAAGCCAACCAAGTGCGATTTTGGGCTATAAATTCAATGGCTTCCTTTGAAAGCCCAGGATAAGCCGAGTATTCTGTAATCTCGTCCAGCCCCACATCTGGATTTCCAACTACCAAACGATGCAGGTTTTTATTGGGGTCACGAATCAAAAGCTGGCGGACAGTCCTCTTGCCGTACCTGGCAAGTTTTTGCTTTTCGGGAAGCGACAAGTTTTTAATCCTGGCATAAACATCAGATGATTCAGTTTCCTTACCAGTCACTTCTGCGTCATCCGAGGGACTTGGCTCCACCTGCTCAGATGAAACTTCTTGTTTAACAACTTCTGAATGTACAGGCTCTTTTACAGCTGTGTCCTGTTTAGTTGCAACCTTAGCAGGAAACGGCTTTCCTACCATCCCAAAATCCAAAGAAGGGTCTATCAGTGTGTCCACTAACTCAACCAAGCGGCCCTCGCCACTTGCAGACAGGTTGGGAGTGCGGCCGGTCTGCTTAGTTGGCAAAACTGGCGACTCAGCTTGCGCAACCGCCACACCCAAAACTTCTGCAGCCGACAAAATTGGCAGCGGAGCCGCTTCTTCAATGGCAGGCGCCACCGATTGTTTTGTGGGCTCAGCTACCACCTCGATATCAATATCTGGCGGAAGTGGATCAGCAATTACAGCTTCAACCTCAGTGACTCCAATGACTTGGACTTCAGGGATATCCTTAAATGCAGTAAGCGGAGAACTAGCGGTTCGATCCGGCTCAACGGTACCAACTAGCTCAGCCTCAATACCGCCAGTCATCCTTCTACCAGTGGCCTGAACCGTTGCAGGCTTCTCATGGTAGGTCTGATGCTGGGGTTCAGTGTGAAAATAGGGAACATCAGCCCTGACCGAGGGAGCTGGCTCCTGGATCATGCGCAGCACACCCTCGATATCTGGCATTGTATCTAACTGAACCAAAAAGGAATCTGCAGACAGCTCCTGTATAACCTTTCCTAGAGAAGCAACCTTGGCATCGCCTGGAAGTTTCAGGATAACGGTGACATTTACCAGCAGTCCTGGGCTGGGATGCCCAAACACTGGGCACACTGACAGGTTGAGGTAGTCCCGCCGCACCTCATAAAGTCTTGACATATCAGACAAATCAACTTCTATCTGAATCGGACTAGCCATCAGTTCCCGCCGGTATAGTGGAGCAACCAGTTACTCACCTAGTTAAGGTTACGGCCAAGTTGTTGATATGGCAAGTAGTTTCACGAATTATAGTGGCCAATTCAGTCACTGTCGTCTGATTTCATTTCTGGAAACTCAGCCCAATTCGGCTGAAACGGTGTCAACAATTTAATCACGTGCGCAAGCTGGTCTGGAAAGTCGTTGCGAGCTTGGTCGTCAGGCAGATTTTCCTTTACAGTATCAAGCCATTTTTTATACTCGTGTACAAAAAATACGTGTCCAGGAAACGGTGAGCGCCACTTGTCATTTTGCCTGGCCATGGGAAAGCCATACTCGGTTCCACCCCATTTGAAAAAGACTTTGGCCGTCCCGTTTTGAACGTTAACCGCTACAGCAAGGGGCTCAACTTCGGTGTTGTTGAACTTTGCAAGCTTAGCAAGAGTACACATCCAAAGGGCGCCACGATCATTTAGAGGGATATCCTTCAATTTTGGGTCCAGCATTGATGGGTCCAAGATCTTGGTTAACGCCTCAAATGCACCGTTTGCCTTCTGGGTGTGATACTCACGAAAGGCAATAAGATCACAGGTTTCGTGAGATTTTAACATTTGCTCAAAATCCGCCAACAAGGCCTGTTTAGCCTTTTCTTCTTCTTCCGGAGTTATTTCTCTGCCAGGCAGTTTGCAACCAAAGACAAAAACCATGAGCACCAAGGTAAGGCCAGTAACACGCTTAAACATAAAATCTCCTCAAAGAGGGCATTTGGATTGTAGCACCAAAGAGCAAGCCCCGCCCTTGTACCTGCCCCTGCTACAGATCTTGCTAACTAGCGTGTTCATGCTCCTGATTGTTAGTTCTTTGTTGCGTTTTATCTCTTCGTTACAGTTTTA
>LSQX01090209.1_pt2 | contig 11945 bp, 11 predicted proteins | sample 654561 | NCBI WGS metagenome assembly LSQX01 (sample SAMN04489861, study PRJNA283612) | anaerobic digester metagenome | isolation source: 4 biogas reactors fed with cattle manure at either 37C or 55C with and... | place: Denmark: Kongens Lyngby | collected 2014 | reverse complement strand
TGAATCGCTCGGTGGCTGGACCACCGCACGCTTTGCACAACTGCACCCCGAGCGTGTTGAACGCGGCGTGCTGAACACTATGGGCGGCACGATGGCCAATCCCCAGGTCATGGAGCGCCTGTACACACTCTCGATGGAGGCTGCGAAAGACCCCTCTTGGGAGCGTGTGAAGGCTCGTCTCGAGTGGCTGATGGCTGATCCGAGCATGGTGACCCCCGACCTGATTCGTGTGCGCCAGCGTATCTTCGAGCAGCCCGACTGGGAGATGGCTTGCCGAATGAACATGGCTTTGCAAGATCTTGAAACGCGCAAGCGCAACATGCTGAGCGATGACGACCTGCGCGCGATCGAGGTGCCGGCTCTCGTGTTGTGGACGACAAAGGATCCGTCGGGTCCGGTCGACGAGGCACGCCGCATCGCGGGCCTCATTCCGAACGGTGAGCTTGCCGTGATAGAAGAAGCCGGTCACTGGCCGCAGTACGAAAAGACTGAAGAATTCAACCGGGTTCACCTCGAGTTCTTGCTTCGCGAGAAAGGCAACTAAACATGCAATCACTTCAAGGCGCAAAGACGGCGCTGCTCATCGTGCACATGCAGAATGACATCGCGAACCCCGAGGGAGCCTTCGGCGGGTTCTTTGCTGAAGAGTCCAAGCGCAACGGCACCGTCGAAAAGGTGGGGTCACTCATCGAGATCGCACGTGCGGCGGGGGCGAGCGTCGACTACGCGGTGATCGGCTTCGAGCCAGGTTACCCCGAGCTCGTGCCGAACGTGCCGCTCTTGGCCATGGTGAAGCAGTTCGGTGCAGCCGTCAAGGGCACCACTCAGACCGAGGTCATTGCCGAACTGTCGCCACGCGACGGTGAACTCGTGTTGGCGCACAGCCGCACCTCACCGTTTCAAGACAGCCCACTCGACCGCTACTACCGTTCCAAGGGCATTGAAACCGTGATCGTGTGCGGCATTGCCACAAACGCCTCGGTCGAAGACGCGGCACGCAGCGCCGCCAACCTCGGGTATCGCACCATCATCGCCTCAGACGCATCGTCGGCGGCCACCTTGGCGGCACACGAAGCAACGCTGGAGAGCTTCGGCCTGTTTGGCGAGATCGCAACCAACGACGAACTTCAGGCAGCTTTCGCGGCCTGAATCTGACCTACACAACCCACAAGAAAAGAAGAAGGAACGAAATGGCAAAAATTTCTGACGGGTATGACCCGGGTCCCGGCATTTCGCATGCCGGCTCGATCAGCCTTGGCACGAAAGACATCGAGAAGTCGCTCTGGTTCTTCCGCGATGTGCTTGGCATGGAAGAAGTTGAGCGAGACGGCAACGTAGCCTACCTGCGTGCATACCAAGAGCTGCGGCACCACTCGCTGGTGTTGCGCGAGCAAGACGAAGCGGTCGTGAACGCATTCAGCATGCGCACCCGGCGCGCGCAAGACGTCGAGCTGTTCTACGAGCACTTGCAGCGTGAAGAGATCGAAGCGGTTGAGATTCCCGCGGGCACTGAGAAGGGCCGCGGTACCGCCGTCCGCTTTCTATTGCCTGGCGGCGAGCACCCATTCGAGTTGTACTTTGATATGGACAAGACCGAGGCGCCAGAAGAGATTCAGTCGCGTCTGCCGTCCAACAGCTCGACGCGACGCGGTCTCGGTGTGCGGCGTCTTGACCACTTCAATGTGCAGACCTCACCTCAGACGATCAACCAGACTGAGCAGTGGGCACGTGAGCACCTGGGCCTGAAACGACGCGAGTTCGCATACTTGCCCGATCACCCGGGCACGCTCATGGCATCGTGGACCTCTGTGTCGTCGCAGATGCATGACGTGGCCTTTGTCGCGAACCGTCTCGAAAAGACCGGTCAGATGCACCACGTGGCATACAACCTCGAGAACATGAGTGACGCGCTCACGGCAGCAGATATTCTGCGTGACCTTGATGTCTCGTTCGGTGTTGGCCCCGGTAAGCACGGCATTGGGCAGGCGATGTACCTCTACGTGCACGACCCAGGGTCAGACCACCGTGTGGAACTGTATGCTTCCGGTTACCAGATCTTCGATGAGGACTGGGAAGCCATCGAGTGGCGCCCTGAGGACTTCCCTGAAGGCCTCACCTGGTACGGCGATCCCATCGATACGACCCCGGGTAGCCGCGGTCGCGACACGACCGGCACAGCTGGTCTGCGTAACCCACTGCTGTAGCCAACACAACTGAAGGCTGTCTGAGGGGTGTGAACGGTTTCACTCTTGTGAACCTGTACACGCCCCTCTTCGCTCTTTCACCGGGCCCGATCGATAGACTGATGCGGTACCTCAAGACCAAAGGATGCCGCAAGCAATGAGCGAGAACACCGCGCCAGACACCGCCGAACTCAGCGAAGAAGAGGTCTTCGAACAAAAGCAGGTGCGTCTCGACAAGCGTGACAAGCTCAACGCTCTTGCCGAGGGGGATCTCGGCGGGGGCGCCTACCCCGTTTCGGTGCCGGTGACGACCACGATTGCTGCCGTTCGCGCGACATGGGCCCACCTAGAAGACGTCGCCGACAGCCAGTCGGGCGAGACCGTCGGCATTGCAGGCCGCGTGGTCTTTCAGCGCAACACCGGCAAGCTCTGCTTCGCGAGCCTGCAGGCGGGCGACGGCACCCGCATCCAGGCGATGGTGAGCTTCGGCGAGGTGGGTGAAGAATCACTCGCGCGATACAAAGAGCTTGTTGATCTCGGCGACCATCTGTTCGTGAGCGGTGAGGTCATCTCGAGCCGACGCGGTGAACTGTCGGTGATGGTCAAAGACTGGCAGATCGCGGCGAAGGCGCTCGCACCGCTGCCAAATATGTATGCCGATCTCAGCGAAGAAACGCGGGTGCGGCAGCGCTACCTCGACCTGATTCAACGCGAGCAGGCTCGCACCAATGTCGTCACCCGCGCCAAGACAATGGCGAGCTTGCGTGAGACGTTCGCCGAGCACGGGTTCATCGAACTTGAAACACCGATGCTGCAGACGATGCACGGTGGGGCTTCGGCGCGACCTTTCGTGACGCACTCAAACGCGTTCGACATGCAACTGTTCCTCCGCATCGCGCCCGAGCTGTTCTTGAAGCGTGCGGTCGTCGGTGGCCTCGAGCGTGTGTTTGAGATCAACCGCAACTTCCGCAACGAGGGTGCCGACTCTACGCACAGCCCCGAGTTTGCGATGCTTGAGTTCTACGAGGCGTACGGCGATTACAATGATGCGGCAGCACTCACACAGTTGCTAATCCAGAACACGGCGCTGAAAGTCAACGCAGGCACCGAGCGCGAGGGCACGCATGTCGTGCGTTGGGCCGACGGCACGCTCTTCGACCTCGGGGGCGACTGGGATCGCATCTCGATGTACGGCACGTTGAGCGAGGCGGCGGGCCGAGAGATCACCCCGCAAACGACTGTTGACGAGTTGCTTGCGCTCGCCGCAGCCGAGGGTGTCGAGGTGAAGCTGCCGAATCACGGCAAGCTGGTCGAAGAGCTGTGGGAGCATTTCGTCAAGGATCAGCTGACGCGCCCAACCTTTGTGATGGACTTTCCTGTCGAGACCAGCCCGCTCACACGTCACCACCGCTCGATCCCGGGAGTGGTAGAGAAATGGGACCTCTACGTGCGCGGCTTTGAGCTGGCAACCGGCTATTCAGAGCTCATCGACCCGGTGATACAGCGTGAGCGTTTCGTGCAGCAGGCGCGTGAGGCGGCTCGTGGCGATGACGAAGCGATGGGCGTTGACGAAGAGTTCTTGCGTGCGCTTGAGCACGGCATGCCACCCTCGGCTGGCGTTGGTATGGGCATGGATCGCCTGCTCATGGCGCTCACTGGCCTCGGTATTCGCGAGACCATTCTCTTTCCGCTCGTTAAATAAGCCAAGGGGTACGAGACGCATTCGCGCTGCTTCGCAGAGCTAGAGCAGATGCTTGCCGCCGCGCCCCTTCATGCGGTTGACGAGGTTCTTGACGTCTTGTGCATGTCGTTTCGAGGTGACGAGCAGCACATCGGCGGTGTCGACCACGACCACGTCTTCCATGCCCACGAGCGCGACGAGTCGGTCGCTTTCGCTGACGACAATGCCGCTCGAATGGTCTGAGAGCACCTGCGCGCCATCACCGAGCACGGCGAGGTCGCCCTTGCGTCCGCGCAGCAACAGGTTGGCGACGCTTGCGAAATCGCCCACGTCGTCCCACTCGAAGTGCGCAGCAACGCACACCATACGGCCGGCCTCAGCGGCGGGTTCGGCCACGGTGTAGTCGATGGCGACTTTTGGCAGCGAAGGCCAGAGGCGCTCACGCACTTCAGCGGCCTGTGGTGTTTCCCATGCGGCGGCGATCTCACGCAGGGAGGCAACCATCTTGGGTTCAGCGAGGGCCATTTGGTCGAGCAGCACACTCGCTTTGGCAATAAACATGCCGGCGTTCCACAGATACCCGCCAGTTTGCAGATATGCGGTTGCCGTCTCTTCGTTTGGCTTCTCAACGAACTCGGTCACGTCGTAGACATCGAAAGGGGCAATGTCGGGGCGCGCGGCGCCACAGGCAATATAGCCGAAACCCGTGGCAGCGAAACTTGGGTGGATGCCGATGGTGGCAATGTACCCCTGCTCGGCGGCCTGCACGGCAGTGCGAACGGCTCGTTGAAAGAGCACTTTGCCTCGAATGACATGATCTGCGGCAAACGAACCCAGAATTGCCTCGGGGTCACGCAGTTCGAGCAGCGCCGCTGCTAGCCCGATGGCGGCAGAGGAATCCTTGGGTTCGGTTTCAGTCACGAGATTCTCAGTGAGCAACTCGGGAAGTTGCTTGACGACCGAGTCTCGGTGTGCGGCGCCCGTCACCACCATCAGGCGTTCAGCAGGCACAAGCGGCGTAAGTCTGTCCCAGGTGGTGCGCAAGAGCGAAGTTCCGCTGCCGGTGAGGTCAAGCAAGAACTTTGGTGCGTTGGCCCGTGAGAGCGGCCACAGGCGGGAGCCCGCGCCGCCAGCCGGAATAACGCAGGTGAAGCGACTCATCGCCGACGACTCATTCATGCTCACTAGCCTAATCTGCCTGCGGCGCCGCGCTGCCCGACAGCCGATGAAGGTTAGGTAAGCCTTGGCAAGGTACAGGAAGAAAGAGTGCCATAATGGACTCGCAGCAGGTTCTCAGCTATGCCATATTTGGCGCGCTGTGAATCTTGCTTCGGAGGCCGTGAATCGGTGCAACCGACCAAGGAGGAAGCTTGTGACAGCTACGCCCGCTCAGGCAACACCTGAGGTGTCGAAAAAGAAGACCCGCCCAGGGGGCACGCTCTATCGTGGCGGTGAGGGCATGTGGTCGTGGGTGCTGCACCGCATTACCGGTGTCGCGATCTTCTTCTTCTTGCTCGTGCACGTGCTCGACACGGCACTCATTCGAGTAAGCCCCGAGGCATACAACGCGGTTATGGGCACCTACAAGAACCCGATCATGGGCCTGGGTGAGACTGCGCTCGTCGCCGCGATCGCGTTCCACGCGCTCAACGGCCTGCGCATCATCCTCGTAGATTATTGGAGCAAGGGTACGAAGTACCAGCGCACGATGTTTTGGATTGTCATCGTGCTCTGGGTTGTCGTGATGGCCGGCTTCACCCCGCGTCACCTGATGAACGTCTTCGGGCACTAAGGAGCGACAGAGATGGCTATGACAATCGAAACTCCTCGTTCGCAGACAGCCGCGAAAAAGCGCACCAACTGGGAAAAATGGGGCTGGATTTACATGCGCGTGTCGGGCGTTCTGCTCGTCGTGCTGATCTTCGGGCACCTGTTCTCGAACCTGATGGTTGGTGACGGTATCTCGGCTATCGACTTTGGTTTTGTTGGCGGCAAGCTTGCGAATCCCTTCTGGAAGGTATGGGATCTGCTGTTACTCTGGCTCGCACTGATTCATGGTGCGAACGGCATGCGCACGATCGTCAATGATTACGTCGGCCGCCCGGGTCTCGCCAAGGGGCTCAAGGTTGCGCTGTTTCTTTCGGCCGCGCTGCTCATTCTGCTCGGCACCCTCGTCGTGCTCACCTTCGACCCGTGCCCTGCAGGTGCTCCTGCTGACCTCGTCGCGTCGTTCTGCTCGACTCTCTAGAATTTCAAACCGCTGAAGGAGTAGCTAGCTCGTGACTACCAACACCCATGAGGGCGAGCAGGTGACCGTCAAAGACGGCGTCACCTACCACCAGTTCGACGTTGTCATTGTCGGCGCCGGCGGCGCAGGAATGCGTGCCGCCATTGAGGCGGGCCCGAAGGCCAAGACCGCTGTCATCACCAAGCTGTACCCGACGCGTTCGCACACAGGCGCGGCGCAAGGCGGCATGGCAGCGGCCCTCGCCAACGTTGAAGAAGACAACTGGGAATGGCACACCTTCGACACGGTCAAGGGCGGCGACTACCTTGTCGACCAAGATGCTGCCGAGATCCTCGCTAAAGAAGCTATTGACGCAGTCATCGACCTTGAGAACATGGGTCTGCCCTTCAACCGCACACCAGAGGGCAAGATTGACCAGCGTCGTTTCGGTGGGCACACCCGCGACCACGGGAAGGCGCCAGTGCGTCGTGCCTGCTACGCAGCCGACCGCACGGGCCACATGATCTTGCAGACACTGTTTCAGAACTGTGTGAAGCTTGGCGTCAACTTCTTTAACGAGTACTACGTGCTCGACTTGGTGATGAGCGGCGAGGGCAAAGATCGTAAGCCCGCCGGCGTCGTTGCCTACGAGCTGGCAACCGGTGCACTGCACGTCTTTCAGGCGAAGTCGATTGTGTTTGCTACGGGCGGTTTCGGCAAGGTCTTCAAAACCACCTCGAATGCCCACACGCTGACCGGTGATGGCATGGGCATCATCTGGCGCAAGGGTCTGCCGCTTGAAGACATGGAGTTCTACCAGTTCCACCCGACGGGCCTCGCGGGTCTCGGGATTCTGCTGACCGAGGGTGCCCGTGGTGAGGGCGCAATCTTGCGTAACGCCAGTGGTGAGCGCTTCATGGAGCGCTATGCCCCCACCATTAAAGACCTCGCACCCCGTGACATCGTCGCACGCTGCATGGTGCAAGAGGTGCTCGACGGCCGCGGCGCTGGCCCTCACAAAGATTACGTGTACCTCGACTGCACCCACCTCGGTGCTGAGGTGCTTGAGACGAAGCTGCCAGACATCACGGAGTTCGCTCGCACCTACCTCGGCGTAGACCCGGTTGTTGAGCCGGTTCCGGTCTTCCCGACCGCGCACTATGCGATGGGCGGAATTCCGACCAACAACGACGCAGAAGTGTTGATGGACAACGACACGGTCGTGCCAGGCCTCTACGCAGCCGGTGAGTGCGCGTGCGTGTCGGTGCACGGCTCGAACCNNAACTCGCTGCTCGACATCAACGTGTTCGGCAAGCGCAGCGGCAACAACGCGGCAGATTATGCGAATACGGCAGAGTTTGTTGATCTGCCCGAAGACCCCGCGAAAGAGATTCGCGAGCTCGTGCAGTCGCTTCGCGAGGGCACCGGTACTGAGCGCATTTCTGATATTCGTCGAGAGCTGCAAGAAGCGATGGATCGCGGTGCCCAGGTATTCCGTACCCACGACTCGCTGACCGAAGTGCTCGGGGTGATTCATGACCTGCGCAACCGGTACAAGAACATCGGCATTCAAGATCGCGGTCAACGCTACAACACTGATTTGCTTGAGGCGATCGAGCTGGGCTTCTTGCTCGACCTTGCCGAGGTGCTGGTCTATGCAGCGCGCAACCGTAAAGAGAGTCGTGGCGGCCACATGCGTGATGACTTCCCCGATCGCGATGACGAAAACTACATGCAGCACACGATGGCCTACCTCACTGGTGACCCGCACTCTGCTGACCCCGAAGACCACATCAAGCTCGACTGGAAGCCCGTGGTGTTCACCAAGAACGAAAAGGGCGAGTTGAACTACCCGCCCATGGAGAGGAAGTACTAGACATGAGCGCTACTGCTACCGCTGAGAGCCCCTCAACGAGCCCGGGCACCCCTGCTGAAGAAGCGGGCCTCAAACCGTTCAACGTGACCCTGCTGCTTCGCCGCTATGACCCCGAGTCGGGTCGCGAAGCGTACTGGGAAGACTTCGATGTCGACATGTACCCCACTGACCGGATTCTTGACGCGCTGCACAAGATTAAGTGGGATCAAGACGGCACACTGAGCTTTCGCCGTTCATGCGCACACGGCATTTGTGGCAGCGACGCTATGCGCATCAACGGACGCAACCGCCTCGCCTGCAAGACGCTCATCAAAGATCTCGACATCACGAAGCCGATCTACGTTGAAGCGATTAAGGGCCTGCCGCTCGAGAAAGACCTCATCGTCGACATGGAGCCCTTCTTCGCTGCATACCGCGCAGTGAACCCGTTCCTTGTTGCTGGTTCAACTCCTGAGCCGGGCAAAGAGCGGTTGCAGACGATCGAAGATCGTGAACGCTTTGACGACACCACCAAGTGCATTCTGTGTGCGGCCTGCACCACCTCGTGCCCAGTCTTCTGGACCGACGGCCAGTACTTCGGCCCGGCCGCAATCGTCAACGCACACCGTTTCATCTTTGACTCGCGTGACGACCAAGCCGAGGTGCGCCTCGATATTCTCAACGACACCGAAGGCGTATGGCGTTGCCGCACGACCTTTAACTGCACCGTTGCGTGCCCGCGCGGCATTCAGGTCACCAAAGCAATTGCAGAGGTGAAGGCAGCCATTCGCTCGGGCAAGACGAGCTAATTCTGTAACTTCGTGTAGATTGGCGGCCGGTAGCTCACTCAGAGTTGCCGGCCGTTCTTCATGCTGTGGGCTTCTGAGAAGCTTGCAGGATCTCACCCCTCGTTTCGTGAAGTTCTGCAGGCTTCGTGCAGAATGACGGGGCGCACCGTGCAGAATCTCGATTCCTACTAAGCTCGAGCCATGATCACACGCGCGCGTTCTCTCTGGGACTACGCGCAGCGCACGCGGCCCTGGCGCGCCTTCTCGCACTTCACCGACGTCGGCGGCAATGTGCTGGCAGCCGGCATGAGCTACCAGGCATTGTTCGCCGTGTTCGCGGCATTGTGGGTCGGGTTTGGCGTGCTCGGCATCTTCTTGGAGGCACGCCCAGAGCTACTCAATTCGTTGATTGACCAGATCAACACGTTCATACCTGGGCTGATTGGCAAGGACGGATTCATTCAGACTTCGGCGCTGCTGGCGGCACGAACCCTCAACCTCACTGGCGTGATCGCCGCGTTCTCGCTGATTTGGGTGATGATCAATTGGTTCACCGGTACTCGCCGAGCGATCCGCATCATCTTCGGCCTTGATGTGAAGCAGTACCGAAACGCGGTCTTGCTGAAACTTCGAGACTTTTTGCTGGCGCTGGTGTTCGGCATAGCGATTCTGGTTTCGGCAGCGCTCACCGTGCTCAGCTCAAATCTGACGAACCTCATGTTTGATTGGTTGCACTGGGACGCAGATAACTGGTTGCTGAGTTCCATGGGCGCTATCGTTCGGTATGGGGCAATGTATGTGTTTGACGTGATTGTGCTTATGGCGATGCATAAGTACTTGGCCGAGGTCACGGTCGGTTTGCGGCGACTCGTGGTGGGTTGCGCGCTCGGTGGTGCAGGCCTGCTCGGCCTGAAGATCCTTGGTCAAGCTGTGCTGGGCGGCGCCACCAGCAACCCGTTGCTCGCCTCGTTCGCGGTCTTCATCGGTATCTTGATCTGGTTCAATCTGATCTGCCGTGTGCTGCTGTACACGGCCTCGTGGATTGCGACTGGCATCGACCGCGAGCTCGGGCTAGGCGCTCTTGCGCAACAGTCTGAGGTGGCGATGAGCGGCCGGTAGGCATGCGGCGACGTCGAGCGCAGTGATGGGCGTTGTTGCGGTGCCTATGAGCGCTTCAGCGGCACCGGCGGGTGCTTGGTTGCTGTCCGTGGGCGGGGCCGTCGTACCTGCGGGGCGGTCAGCAGCGGGGCAGCCGTCGGGGCGTGTGCTCGCAATTCTCGCGGCCGTGTCATGCAGGGTGACGGCTGCCGCACCCAGCCGAGCGAGCATGCCCGCATCGGAATGAGTCGCGTCAGCATGAGTGGCCACCAGCGCGCCCAGCACCCCGGCAAGCACGTCACCGGTGCCGGCAGTTGCGAGCCACGAGGTTGCTGGTTCACACACGAACACCATGCCTGTCGGAGCGGCGACAACCGTACGCGACCCCTTGAGCAAGACTGTGACGCCGAGCGTTGCGGCCAGCTTGCTGGCAGCCCGCGCCCGCTCAGCTGCATCTTGTGCGTGCGAACCACCGGTCGTCTTCCACTGCAGATCGCGAAGGCCAGCGAGCCGCCAGAGTGACTGAAACTCGCCGAGGTGCGGTGTGACGATCGTTGGGGCAGTTGCCTGTTCGCGCACGACGAGGTCGAGGGCGCCAGCATCAACCACCACGGGGGTGGTGCCGGAAAGCAGCTCAAGCAGGGCTTCGCGTTCTGCGGTGCTGCGTTGCGCTGGGTCCGTGCCGCAGCCGACCAGCCACGCATCGCATCGTGCGCGCTGGTGTGCGGTGTCTGCGGCAAACACGGTTTCAGGTCGAAGTGCGAGGATCGCGGCAGCCGGCGACGGCAAACCGAACTTGGGCGGCGCATCGTCGAGTGGCGAGACGAAGCTGACCATGCCGATGCCGCTCCGCCAGGCAGCTTCGACACTTAATACCGCGGCGCCGGGGTATGCGCTTGAACCGGTGCGAACGCCAAGCACCCCGCGGGAGTATTTGTGGCTCGTCGCGCCAGGCACCAGCAGAAACTCGGCAGTGTCTGCCGGGTGCCACGGGGTGCCTGTCATGACTGTCTCGTCGCGCCTGCCAGGTAATGGTGCACTGCCGCTTCAACGTCGCGCAAGGCGGTGGCGGCGGCGGCTCGGCGTTCGCCGAGCGATCCTCGATCAGAAAATGTATCGATGTAAATCTTGAGCTTTGGCTCGGTGCCGCTTGGGCGAATCATGACGCGCGAACCATCGGCGAGATCGTAGCTGAGCACATTCGCGGGCACCTCAGCAGCCCCCGGCAGTGACAGGTCTCGCACGCTGGTGACCGTGCTGCCGCCGAAAGTGCTCGGCGGGTTGCTGCGCACCCACTCGGCCAACTCGATGACGGCCGCAACGCTGTCGAGCCGCACGACCACTTGCGAACTCGCAAAATGGCCGAATCGCATGCTGGCCTCGTCAAGCAATTGCCACACGGAGCGGCCGGCTGCTTTGCATTCTTGCGCCATCGCGATTGCGTCGGCGCTCGCAAGAATCCCGTCTTTATCTCGCACCACGTCAGGGTGGGTCAGATAGCCGATCGCCTCTTCGAACCCGAAGATGAGGCCCGGCACTCGTGACACCCACTTAAACCCTGAGAGCGTTTCAGCGTAATCAATGCCATAGTCGCGAGCCACGGCGCTGAGCGCGGGGGAGCTGACGATGGTGTTGGCGAGTGTCCCCCTGGGGGCCTCGCCCGCGGCCGCCGCGCGAACCCGCTCGCGTTCTGCGGCACGCCAGCCAAGCAGCAGACCGAGTTCGTTGCCGGTGAGGCGCCGATAACCGCCCTCCGCATCGGGGTCTGGCAGTGCGATCGCGAGTCGGTCGGCATCGGGGTCGTGCGCAACGATGAGGTCGGCCTCGATGCCACGGGCGGTGCGAAACGCGAGGTCGAGTGCGCCCGGTTCTTCGGGGTTCGGAAATGCGACGGTCGCGAACGTGCCATCGGGCTCGTTCTGTTCGGGCACCGGCACCACAGTCGGCAAACCGACGCGCTCGTAGACCCGCCGCGCGGTATCGGCGCCTACCCCGTGCATCGCGGTGTAGGCAATGCGCAGCGGCGCACTGGTCGTTGGCGCGGCAACCTCAGCAGCGGTGTGGCTACCCGACGTGCTGGCGGTGGTGCTGGTGCCGGTGCTGGTGCCGGTGC
>LSQX01274242.1_pt1 | contig 11946 bp, 12 predicted proteins | sample 654561 | NCBI WGS metagenome assembly LSQX01 (sample SAMN04489861, study PRJNA283612) | anaerobic digester metagenome | isolation source: 4 biogas reactors fed with cattle manure at either 37C or 55C with and... | place: Denmark: Kongens Lyngby | collected 2014 | reverse complement strand
GAGGAAGCCTTTGACCGCTTCAACAACCCTGTCCGCAAGCGCCATAACCTGGTTATGGGCAAAGCCGCCGACAATGCTGCCGCTCTCGATTTCATCGGGTGCGGTAAGGGTCCTGGCCAGCGCGATGATCTCCAAAAAATCCTTTTTGCCGATCTCATCGGCTTCAATATGCCTGCATCCGGGATAGCCCGCTGACCCAGTGGTAAAAATTCTGCTTCTCACTTCTTCGCTCCTGCGTGGAACGATGCACTTCGCCGTAAATAGAATGGGACCGTGGAACGAAACAAACTCATCAAGCTGTTTCCACCAGGCGTTGCCGTAGTTGCCCGCTAAATTGTCATACTTTTTGAAAAAGGGATAATAATGGGCGGGGAGCATTTCGCTGTGGGTATAGACATCAACTCCCGTGCCCCTGGTCTGCTCAAGAAGCTGTTCCAGGTCGGTAAGGTCATGACCGGATATAAGAATCGCCGGGTTGTTCCTGACACCGATATTAACCGGGGTGATTTCGGGGTTTCCGAACCGCCCGGTGTTGGCTTTATCCAAAAGCGCCATGGCCTTTACTCCGTATTCCCCGGTTTCAAGGGTAAGCTTAACCAGCTCGTCGGCACTTACATTCTCCTCAAGGAGTGTCGCTAGTGCCCGGTACATAAAGGCAAAAATTCCGTTGTCGGTTTCCCCGATATTAGCCGCATGCTCGGTATAGGCCGCCATTCCCTTCAGGCCGTATGTAATCATTTCCTTCAGGGAGCGGATATCCTCGTCGCTTGTGGACAGAACCCCCACGGCGGACGCCTTTTCCAGCATGGATTCCATTCCGTCAACGGTAAAGACGGCAGCGTCGTGTAAATCGACATCCGACACGGACCTTTTCAGACCGTCCCGTATTTCAAGCATTTTTACAATCTGCTTTACCAAAGCTTCGTCGTTAAAGTTAGCGTTGGTTATGGTCATAAACAGGGAATTGACAAGTTCGTAATTTACGCCATTAAGGGAAGGAACATCGAATTTGCCTTTGACTACGATATCCGAAACACCCTTAAGGGTGTAGATAAGCAGGTCCTGGAGCTTTGCGGTGGTTTCGGCCTTTCCGCAAACCCCCCGTATTGTGCAGCCCCTGCCTCCGGCGGTTTCCTGACACTGAAAACAAAACATGCTCATATCAAATTCCTCCTAATCCTCAACCGGTTCAAAGTCGTCTTTCCCCACAAAGCAAATGGGGCACTGCCAGTCGTCGGGGATGTCCTCAAAAAGTGTGCCGGGGGCAATTCCCCCGTCGGGATCGCCGATTTCGGGGTCGTAAACATAGCCGCAGGGAATACACCTGTACTTTTTCATCTTACTTTCCTCCTTGTTTATTCAATGATATTGCCGTCGGTGGATATGGTGACAACCTGCCAGGGGATGAATTTGCCGGAATTCTGAAGGGCTTTTACCACCGCATTCACAATGCCGCCGCAGCAGGGGACTTCCATCCTTACAACCGTCACGTTTTTTATATTGTTATTTTTAAGAATCGCCGTAAGCTTTTCACTGTAATCCCCCTCGTCCAGCTTGGGACAGCCGATAAGGGTTATCTTGTTTTTCATGAACTTATCGTGGAAGCTGCCGTAGGCGTAAGCGGTGCAGTCGGCGGCTATAAGCAGCGACGCATTGTCGAAATAGGGGGCGTTCACCGGCACCAGCTTAATCTGAACCGGCCACTGGTTAAGCCGGCTTACAGTTTCGGTTTCCCTGCTTTCGCTTTTTTCCGTCCGGTTTTCCCGGTTGAAGGTTTTCAGATTGGTTCCCGGGCAGCCGCAGGGAAGAGGCTTGCTTGCTTTTGCCTTGCTTTCAAGGACGGCTTTTTCGTTATAGAGCTTTGCTTCCCTTTCCACAAAGGTTATCGCCCCGGTGGGACAGGCGGGGAGACAGTCGCCGAGACCGTCGCAGTAATCCTCCCGCATAAGCCTTGCCTTGCCCTCCACAAGACCTATCGCTCCCTCGTGGCAGGCCGTGACGCACAGGCCGCAGCCGTTGCATTTATCCTGGTCGATTTGTATTATTTTCCTTAACATTACATTCACCTCGCATTGAATATTTTTATTCTGCTTGACTTTGCAAAACCATTCTACTATACTGAAGTCGGAATGTATGTTGTAATTCCAACAAAACGGAGGAATTATGAAAAAATATTTTGAAAAATACGGGAATATCCCTTTGTTTGAGGGAATAAGCCAGGAGGATCTGGATATACTGTTCGGCTGCCTTAATGCAAAGATAATGAACTTCGAAAAGGACCGCGCGGTGTTTTCCGCCGGGGAATGCGTAAAACAGTTCGGAATCGTCCTGTCGGGGCAGGTTTCCATCGTTCATAACGACTACTACGGCAACCGTTCCATTTTATCGAAGGTGGAAAGTGGCAATTTATTTACCGAAGCCTTTGCCTTTGCCGGTATCAGCCTTCCGGTAAGCGTGGTTACCGCTACCCAAAGTCAACTGCTTTTTCTGGATTCCTCCCGCTTTGCCTCCACCTGCGTCAGGGGATGCGTCTTCCACAACCGGCTTATTCAGAATCTTATAAAAATTACTGCGGAAAAGAACATAAACCTTATCGAAAAATTCGAGGTAATATCCAAACGCACCACCCGGGAAAAGCTGTTGACCTTCCTTTCCAATGAATCCAAAAAAGCGGGCAGCCGGGAATTTGTCATCCCCTTCAACCGGCAGGAGCTGGCGGATTATATCTTCGTGGAGCGTACGGCCATGTCGGCGGAGCTGTCCAAACTGAAAAAAGAGGGATTAATCGATTATAAAAAGAATAAATTTGTACTTTTATAAAAAAAATATAGAAAAAAACTGTAATTTTTGAAAGAAATAAACAAAAGCCCCCTTGATTATGTAAAAAAATATTATATAATGGTGTTAATTATAATCTAAGGGGGGGTAGGTTTGCTCGGCATTTTATATGCGGAAGTGAATGCTGTCGGCGGAGTATTTCTGCTCTTTATGATATTAAACAAGAATACCAGAAAGTTTTCGATACAACCTTTCGGCCAGCAGATTTTCAATCTGCTTATGATAACGAACCTTGCCATACTTACCTTTGACGCCGCCATGTGGCTGATTGACAAACAGCCCGGCGACACACTGCGGATAATAAACCTTGCCGTATCCACGGTGTATTATATATTAAACCCCGTTATGTGCTTCCTTTGCCTTATCTATACCGACAGCAAGGTATTCGAAAACAAGCCTGCCCTGATAAAGCGTATGCGCTATTATTCCATACCCGGGATAATCAGTATTGTTTTATCGGTTATGAGCCTGTTTAACGGCTGGTTTTTCACCGTCAGCAGGGATAACGTGTATTCCAGGGGAAAGCTGTTTGTCGTTATGGTTGTCATCTCCTTTGTTTATCTTTTGGGTGCGGTGTTTATCGTGGCAAGGGATATAATCAAAAACGGATGGAGCAAAACCAAGTACATAGATTTTCCCATTATGTTTTTCCTGTTGCTTATTATAGGTGTCACGCTTTTACAGATTTTATTTTACGGCATTTCCCTAATATGGATAACCTCCGCTGTAGCCTGCGGATATGTTTACCTGAATCTTCAGAACGGTCTTATTTCCACCGATTACCTGACAAAACTGAACAACCGTCCCCGGCTGGACATCTACCTTGAACGGCGGTTAAGGTCATGGCAGGGGGACACGTTGCTGTTTGCCGTAATGCTTGACCTTGACGGATTCAAAACGATAAACGACCTTTACGGGCATATCTCCGGCGACGAGGCTTTAGAGGTGGCAGGGAAGGTATTGCGTAAATCCTGCAACCGGGACTTTGACTTTTTAGCCCGGATGGGAGGGGACGAATTCATTATCGTAGGCGAAAGGGAAAGCATTGAAGAAATAGAAGCTTTGATTGCCAAAATACAAAATAACTTCGCTGAAGTGAACCGGTCAAAGGTTCTGAAATTCAAGCTTGAAGCAAGCATAGGTTATTCTCTCTTCAAAAAGAGCGACGACGTCAAATCCTTCCTTGACGCCGCCGACGGGGAGATGTATAAGATAAAACAGGCAAAAAAGGTTAAGTCAGAGCAAGGGTGAATTTCAACAAAATTTGAACAATGTGGAAATTTTATTCAACTCAATTTACAATTAAACCTTAAGGTTGTATAATATAGCCTAAGGACACAGTTTGTCAAAAGTTGTGATTTTATGCCTGTGTGGCATACTGCACGGAATTTGGCGAAAGGCTTGGGTTTTTTATGAATCGCAACTGGAGCATATATAAAATTTCGTCTTTGGCGGTGCTTATAGTATCGCTGCTCGTTTCAATCATCCGTATCGGCGTAGTGGAAAAGAATATTGAAATCGACAACGCAGGCGGCTACTTTATTGCCAAAAACAGCGAAACCGTGGGTTTCGTGGTGTTTACCGCCTGCTTTGCCCTTGCTTTCGGCGCCCTTGCCTTTATAATCGGCAAGAAAGCCAACAGATTCATTGACATGGAAACCTCCCCGGTGGTGTTTGCCTCCGCATTGTGCGGATTCATGCTAATGTCAACGGGGTTGTATTATTCCTATCTGTATCTTACCGCAGATAACATGAAAACCGGCAAATTCATTATAAGCATAATGATGATACTGGCATCGGCTATGTTTTTGTATCTTGCCCTTGCCAAAAACGGTATTAAAAAGTCTGTTATCCCCTTTATGCGCTTAATCCCCGCCCTGTATGCCATAGTGCGGCTGCTGGTGGATTTTGTGGAGCAGAACAGCCATCCGGAAAATTCCGCGGTCGCTTTCCATATTATAAGCCTGCTGCTGCTTATGCTGTTTATGGTGTATGAGGGCAAAACCGTCTTCGGCGCCACCTCAATGCGGATATACCTCACCACCGGTTATCTCTGCATTTTCACCATGCTCCTTTATGCGGTGCCCAATCTTTTCATAACAATCAAGAACCCCGCCATTGACAGGTATATCCTCTTTTCGGCGGTGGATATCGTCCTTGCCTTGTACGTGTTCACCCGTACCTACTCGGTGACCCGTGGGGAAGGGGAAAACGGCAATAGCTGAGAGAAACAAAGCACTTGCGTAAAGGCAAGTGTTTTTTTTATTAAATAAGATGTCTTCTAAATAAATATATAATTATTTTATACAACGCAATATAAGAGGATGAAGATAAAAAGGCCTTCCGACTTTCGGGGAAGGTGTCAGCCGCAGGCTGACGGATGAGGGGTAGTGCTTTACTTACGGGAATCAGTAAAATATGATATCCGCATTTCGTTACGGATAAAACAAAAGGGTCTAAAAATCTGCATTTTTTGAGATACCGAATATTTCCCTGATACCCGCTCCCCTCCGGGTCGTGTTTTTTTGAGGATATCTTACCCGGGGCTCCTGCGCCCCTACGGGGCTTGTCACCCCGGGCTAATACACTTGCTCTCCCTTGGGGGGCGCATTTATTAAAGGTTTCACCGTAAACGTTAAATACATTTATGTACTTCAATGCAGAAGCGGAAAGGTAAATCTCAAAATCAGCCTCCCTTGTGCAAAGGGAGGTGTCACAGCGAAGTTGTGACGGGGGGGATTGTATTCAATGTAAAACTCCGGGATAAAAAAATCCGTCGGCATTTTGCCGACGGAATTCTTATTATTTAGCTTATTTAAGTTCCGAGAAGTACTTGATTGTCCTTATCATCTGGCTGGTGTAGGAGTTTTCGTTGTCGTACCACGAAACCACCTGAACCTGATAGGTGTCGTCGTCAATCTTAAGCACTAAAGTCTGGGTGGCGTCGAACAGAGAACCGTAGGTCATGCCGATAACGTCGGAGGAAACGATTTCGTCCTCGTTGTAGCCGAAGGATTCGTTGGCGGCAGCCTTCATGGCGGCGTTTACGCTGGCAGCGGTAACGTCCTTACCCTTAACGGTGGCAATAAGAATGGTGGTGGAGCCGGTTGCGGTGGGAACACGCTGAGCCGCACCCACAAGCTTGCCGTTAAGCGCGGGGATAACAAGACCGATAGCCTTTGCGGCGCCGGTGGAGTTGGGAACGATATTGGCCGCGGCAGCCCTTGACCTTCTCAGGTCGCCCTTACGGTGGGGGCCGTCAAGCACCATCTGGTCGCCGGTGTAGGCGTGAATGGTGGCCATGATGCCGGCAAGAATGGGATAGTTGTCGTTCAACGTCTTTGCCATGGGGGCAAGACAGTTGGTGGTGCAGGAAGCGGCGGAAATTATGGTATCCTCAGCATTGAGGGTGTTGTGGTTTACGTTGTAAACGACGGTCTTGGGGTTGGGGAAGTTGGCGGGGTCCTTCTTATTGGACGCGGGAGCCGAAATAACAACCTTCCTGGCGCCGGCAAGGACATGCTTGTTGGCATCGGCGATGTCGGTATAGAAACCGGTGCATTCCAGCACTACGTCAACGTTCAAAGCCTTCCAGGGGCAGTTTATAGCGTCTTTTTCGGCGTAAATTTTAATTTCCTTACCGTCAACGATGATAGAATCGTCGGTGGAAGAAACGGTGTGTTTGCCCTGACCGTAAAAACCGGCATAACCGCCCTGAGCGGTGTCATACTTTAAAAGGTGGGCAAGCATCTTGGGGCTGGTAAGGTCGTTTATCGCAACGACATTATAACCTTCTGCGCCGAACATCTGGCGGAAGGCAAGGCGGCCTATGCGGCCGAAACCATTGATAGCAACTCTGACTGCCATTTAAAAAACCTCCAAATAATAAAATATTCTATTTTACACAAGATATTGTATAACAAATTTACCCAAAATACAATAGATTTTGCAAAGTTTTAGCAAATGACCAAAAAAGTTTTCCTTTATTTGCTTGGTTTTGTTCATTTTATGCCAAAGAGGGTTTTGGCGTTATCGGTCGTTATATTTTCCATTTCCTCAAAGGCTATCCCCTTGATTTCGGCAAGCTTTTTTATAGTAAACTCAAGGTAGCCCGAATGATTCCTAAGTCCCCGGTGGGGATGGGGAGTTAAGTAGGGGCAGTCGGTTTCGCAGAGGATTTTATCGGTAGGGACAACCGCTGCCGCCCTGACCGGTTTTTCGGCATTCTTAAAGGTTATAACTCCCGAAAAGGAGATATACCAGCCTTTTTTAACCAGGATTTCGGCATACTCCGCCGAACCCGAAAAGGAATGGAAAATTCCTCTGACGCCGGGGTACAAACTTACTATATCCAGCAAATCCCGGTGGGATTCCCGGTTGTGGATAACCACTCTTTTATTGAGTTTGTCCGCGATTTCAAGCTGGCGGACAAGCACATCCCTCTGGCATTCCTTGGGGGTGTCGTAGTGGTAGTCCAGCCCGATTTCCCCTATACCGACGCATTTGGGGTGGGAAAGCATTGGTTCAAGCCAATCCTCAAAGTTTCCGCATAACGGGGAATTTTCGGGGTGAACTCCGGCGGTAAAGTATATATTTTCATACCTTTCCGAAAGTTCAAGGGAATGAAGGGAGGTCTGCTCGTCCGAACCGCAGTTTATTATACCGGTTATCCCCGTCCTGAAAAGGTTATCAAGAAGTTCGGACCGGTCTGTATCGAATCTTTCGTCTTCGTAATGGGCATGGGAATCAAACATTATGACACCTTGGAGCCTTCTGGCACGCTGTCGTCGATGAATACCACCTTAACCCCGGTTTTTTCGTCGCCGGAGGCAAGAATCATCCCCTGACTTTTTACCCCCCGAAGGATTGCGGTTTTAAGGTTTTCCACAAGGACAACCTTTTTGCCTATAAGGTCGTCGGGTGTATAATATTTGGCAATGCCGGAGGCAACCTGCCGCTTTTCGCTGCCTATGTCAATAACCAGCCTTAACAGCTTGTCGGACTTGGGAACGGGCTCGCATTCAAGCACCTTGCCCACTGTCAGATGAACCTTAGCGAAATCCTCTATGGCGATTTTGCCCTCCTCGGCTGCCCTTTCGGCGGCTTCCGCCTTTTCCTTTAGCATTTTGTCAAAGGCAGACTTGTCTATCCGGCTAAACAGATGGGGCATTTCGGCGATTTTCCTGCCGGCGGAGGAATAAATGAATTTGTCGGTATTTTCAACCGACAGGGCGTTTTCGTCAAAACCGAAGCAGGAGGCGGTCTTTTCAACCGTGTCCGGAATAAAGGGTTTGAACAGCGTAACGCCGATACGGATTCCCTCAACCAGATTGGCAAGGACTGTTTTAAGATTGTCTTCGTTAGCCTTGTCCTTTGCCAGCGTCCAGGGGGCGGTTTCGTCGATGTATTTGTTGCAGTACTTGAAAAGGGAAATGATATGTTCAGCAGCGTCGGCAAAATAATATTCGTCCATATTTTTTACAGCCGCCGCGGCTTCGGAAACAACGTTGTTTTTCAAAGCCGTCGAAAATTCGTCATCCCCTTCGGGCAGAGGTATAACCCCGCCGAAATACTGGCTTATCATGGCCGCCGTGCGGGACACTAAATTGCCGAAAATATTGGCAAGCTCGGTGTTGGTGCGGTTTATAATGGAGTCATAGCTTATTGAACCGTCGTTCTGGTAGCCCATTTCGGAAAGAAGGTAATATCTTACGGCGTCAAGGCCGAACAGGTTTATAAGGTCGTCGCCGTACAGGATGTTCCCCTTGGACTTGGACATCTTGTCGTTGTTCATAAGCAGCCAGGGGTGACCTAAAACCTTTTTGGGTAAGGGTTCGCCTAAGGCAAGGAGGATAATAGGCCAGTAGATGGTATGGAAACGGACTATATCCTTACCTATGACATGCAGATCCGCAGGCCACAGCTTTTTATAAAGGTCGGAGGGGTTTTCGGTGTCGTAGCCTATGGCGGTAATGTAATTGGAAAGGGCGTCTATCCAGACATATATGACATGGCCCTTATCAAACTCAACGGGAATCCCCCACTTTACGGAGGTGCGGGAAACGCAGAGGTCCTGAAGCCCCGGTTTGATAAAGTTGTTTATCATTTCGTTTTTACGGGCGACGGGGGTTATAAAGTCGGGGTTGCCGTTATAATATTCGATAAGCCTGTCGGCATATTTGGAAAGACGAAGGTTGTAGCATTCTTCAGAGGCGGGCTTTACGGGGCGTCCGCAGTCGGGGCAGTTACCGTCAATAAGCTGGGAATCGGTCCAGAAGGATTCGCAGGGGGTGCAGTAGTTGCCGGTGTAAACCGATTTATAGATATCCCCCTGTTCATACAGCTTGGTGAAAATCTTTTGGACGGTCTTAACATGGTAGTCGTCGGTGGTGCGGATGAATTTATCGTACTTCACCCCGAACATATCCCAGGTCTTTTTTATTTCCCCGGCAACGTTGTCAACGAATTCCTTGGGGGTTACCTTTGCGGCTTCGGCTTTCTGCTGTATTTTAATACCGTGTTCGTCGGTTCCGGTAAGAAAGAACACGTCATACCCCTGCATTCGCCTGAAACGGGAAATGGCGTCGGTGAGGACAATCTCATAGACGTTGCCTATGTGGGGCTTTCCCGAGGTATAGGTTATTGCGGTGGTGACATAGAATTTTTCTTTCATAGCGGTTTCTCCTAAAATATATTATCCCGCCTTCCGGCGGATTTTATCTTTTTCCCTGTAATAATAAAAGGAAACGCAGATATAAGGAAACAAAAACAATAAATAAATGCCTTTTGTGAAATACGCAATCACATAATGAAGCAAAAAAGAAAGATAAAAGGAGGCATATTCCCGTTTCAGATTCCCCGACGACACAAAGGAAAGCCAGTACACAATCCCCCCGATTAAAAGAAAGAGGGAAATCACCTCAAAAACCAAAGTCACCCGGTCGGGTGTCATGAATATATAGGGGATTGCGGCGGAAAGCAGAAAGGGGAATAAAAGAAAAAGCAGAGCCACAAGGCAAAGCAGAGAATTTTCAAGGGATTTTACAAAGGATTCAACCGAATAAAATCCTGCAAAGATTATATATAAATTTACCTTTCCTGTCAATAAAAAGACGCAACAATACTTTGCCGTTCCCGAAATCACCGGAAAAGTTATGAAATAAACCGTCACATAAAAAAGATAATCCAGGTCGGCCTTTACCGCCGTAAGGAGAAAGGCCAGCAGCCGGAAGGAATAAAAAACGCCGAAACAAAAGGCAAACCCTAAAAGCACCCCGGCAATAAAGGTAAAAAACCTTTCCGAAAGTTTTTCCCGGGCTTTGCTTTTGGCGTTTTTCCGTTTGTGTTCGGTTGCCACCGACGTCCGGTAGGTTTTATTGAAGTCCGTAGCCCATCACCGTAATTAGTATTTCCGGACTTATGGATTTAAACACCCTGTTTCCGTAAAGAGCGGAAAAATCCGGAAAGGAGTTCGGAACATTCCCCGCCCAGAACGCCGGAGACTATTTCGCATTTATGGTTGAAGGGATAGTCGTTAAGGTTTACCACCGACCCCAATGCCCCCGCCTTGGGGTCAAAAGCGCCGAACACCACCCGCCTTATCCGGGAGTTGATTATTGCACCGGCGCACATGGGGCAGGGTTCCAAGGTAACATACATTTCGCAGTCCCAGAGCCGCCAGGCCCCCGCTTTCTTGCAGGCGGCGGAAATTGCGGTTATTTCCGCATGAAGGAGGGCGTTTTGCTTTGTTTCCCGCTTGTTATAGCCGGAGGCAATCACCCTGCCGTTACGGACGATAACACACCCTACCGGCACTTCCCCCAAGGAGGTGGCTTTTTTCGCCTTCCGAATGGCTTTTTTCATGAATATTTCGTCGTTAGTCATATTACAGGTACAGTATAGTCACGCCTATGGCAATCAGAACTATATAAAAAATAAAGAAGAAGTTGGATAAAAGTCTTGCCCTCAGTCTGTAGCCGCCCAGTCGGGGGAAATCGCTTTTTTCGTCGTCATAGGCAAGAATCCCCGCTTTTTTGGTAACCGTAAAGTTAATAAGCATTGCCACCGTAAAGCCGATGACGGCAATAATACCTATCCCTAAAACCGCAGCAAACCAGTCGTAGGCTTCGTTAAGAGCATATGTAACCATAAAGGCAAAGGCGTTGTTGGCAAGATGAATCATAATGCAGACGGTTATGGATTTGGTTTTGGCAAAGCCTATGGCAAGGCAGATACCCATTACAAAGGCGTTTATCACCTGGGGAGGGTTCCGGTGGGCAAGGCCGAATATCAGCGCCGAAAGGAAAATGGCAAAGGGCTGGCTGTAACGGGAAAGCCCCTGATATATCACCCCGCGGAACAGCAGTTCCTCCCCGAAGGGGGCGATTATAGTCAGCAGAATGAAGTTTACCACTAACGAAAAAATGCCGGTTGACCCTTCCGCCTCCTCAAGCTGGGGGTAGAGGTCGCCGAAGAGCAAAGCGCAGACCAGGGTGACGGTGTAGCAAAGCCCCATTGAAAAGAAAATGAATCTCCCCGCTTCCGCCGGAAAAGCGGCTTTTAGGGGATATATGTTTTTTGGTTTGTTTATAAGATAGCGTTTCGCAAACAATGCCGGTACTATAAGGGCAAGGGGGGAGCAGATAAGACTGATAATACCCTCAAGGAGTTCTGACCGGTAAAAGACATCATACATTTCCCTTGCCTTGTCAAGCGGAACATTTTGTATGCCGGAAATGGCGCGGCTAATCGGCTGCGTCAAAACGTCAAAAAGCCAGTAGATGCCGAAGGGAAGAAATAAAAGAATAATAAATAAGCAGGAGGCGGCGAGTATGACCGAAAGGTCGTGCTTAAACTGCTTTTCGTCATTAAGCGCCTTCTGTCTTTCAGAAAGGATAATTTCGTCAAGTCTGTCAGTCATACCCGCATCCTCCTGCTTTGCTTTATAAGGAGTAGTTATTATTTAGCTTTTTCGCTTCTTATTACCGCCTGAGCCGCCGCAAGTCTTGCGATGGGTACCCGGAAGGGGGAACAGGACACATAGGTCAGTCCCGTATTGTGGCAGAATTCCACACTGGAAGGATCCCCGCCGTGTTCGCCGCAGATGCC
>LSQX01383232.1_pt1 | contig 11947 bp, 15 predicted proteins | sample 654561 | NCBI WGS metagenome assembly LSQX01 (sample SAMN04489861, study PRJNA283612) | anaerobic digester metagenome | isolation source: 4 biogas reactors fed with cattle manure at either 37C or 55C with and... | place: Denmark: Kongens Lyngby | collected 2014 | reverse complement strand
ACATCGTATGTGTCGGTTCAAGCATGTGCCTGTTTTAGGCACGCTATCTAAACCATCGTGAGCCATCCCCGCTAAAGCGGTAGCTCCAATAGTTCCCGCAAAAGGTAAAGTAATCCCTAAAGCGGCAGCCATAGCGGCGGGTGCTAAAGCGGGTCCTGTAACAGGAATTGCCGCAGTAGAGGCAAAAGCATTCAATCCAGCCATTTGAGCCATTGCTAAGGCATTTGCTTGTAGTCTTGTTGCTTCGGTTGCCTGCGTTTGTTTTCCAACGATTAGTTGTACTGCTTCATAAGCCATCCATTGTGCTATCATTTGCCCTATTGCGTTTATTACAGAAGAAGCAAGCCCGCTCATCATGTCTCTAAAGCCATCTTTTAAACTGCTAGCACCTGTTAGGACTTTTTCAAAGGCGTTTCCAAAACCGCTAGTAAAATTATCAACAACGGTTTTTCCCAATTCATCAAAATTTTCTAAAGCATTTTGAGCGCCTTCTAACCACTGCTCCCAATAAGTTTTAGAGGTTTCTAAGCTTTCATTTAATCTCTCAAGCGCTAAAGCTTGTAAATAGATTTTTTCTTCATTAGTCGCAGCACTACTGCTAATTTCTTCTAAAGCTCGATTGTATTCATTCAACGCTGCTTGATTTTTATCGTAATTACCCAAAAGCTCATCAAAGGTTTTTTTCTTAGGCTCTAAATTTTTTAAGGCCTCTTCATATCTTTGCGTTGCCAAAGCCATTAATTCTAATTTTTCGGCATGCGTGGAAGCACTGTTGTTTATATCCTCAATCGTCCTTACTAAATCGTTTGCAAGAGCTTGCTCTTTGTCAAACTCCCCTAAAATATCTAAATAGCCTTTTTTCTCGTTTAATTTTTCTAATTCATCGTTATATTTTTGCGTTGCAAGCGCGATTAATTCTGTTTTTTGTGCTGCGGTAGCTGTGCTTTTTTCTATGTTTTTCAACTCTTCATTAAAGCTGTTTTGTAGTGCTTGCGTTTTGCTATAAATTCCCAATAACTCCTCATAGCTCTTAACTGCTTCTTTTGCGGTGTTGTCCGTTCCTTTTATCTCTATACTAGAAGCGATTTTGGACTCTCCTAGCCCTTCAAAAGTTTTATTTAAGTTTTCTTTATATTTTTTTCTAAACTCTTCACCTAGAAGGTTCCCTTCAAAGATTTCATTCATGTTTTTTGTAGAAACTTTTACCATAGACTCGGCTAAAATAAGCTGCTCTTTAAAGTAGTTTTCTATATCTTTACTTCCAACTAGCCCCCCAAAAGCTTCCCCTAATGGGGCTAATAGCCTTGTAGCGTTACCCGCTAGCCACATAATAGAGTCAATCAAAGCACCTATTGTCCTATAAGCAATATCTGCACCATCTGCTATGTAGCTAAAAGCCTCTATGGCTACTTTGCCTAGATTACTAAAATATTTGCTTAATCCGCCCGTTGCTTCCAACATATCTTCCATAACTTCTGTTATAGCAACAATAGCGGGGGCAAAAGCTAAAGCTAGTTGCTGTGTAGCGCCCTTAGTAGCATCTCCAAAAAATCCCATAGCATTATGTGCCTCTTCAATTCTCTTGGCGTCAACATCGCTTAAGGCTAAGCCTAGCTTTTCAACTCTTTTGCTATACTCTCTTATTGCATCCCCGCCTTGAAGGAAGAAGTTTACAGCTTCTTTCTGCTCAAATCCTAAGTCTTGTGCAAATCTAGCAGCCATTTCGCTACTTGTAGAAACTTCTTTAATCCTATCTGCAATAATTGCTAAACGCTCATCTGCTTCAACCGTGCTAAGCTCTTTTAAGTTTAAATTTAGCTCTTCAACCGCTTTTAATGCTGCTCCTCTTCCTAATTCAGCAGCACCTAGCCTACGGTTAAGTCTATTCATAGAGCTTTCAAAATTATCAATACCTTTATCCGCAAAAGCTAAATTTAACCTTGTTATAGAGTCGTAACTTGTATGTAGCGCTTCCGCTAATCTCGTTTGACTTGCAACGGCTTGCGTGGATTTTAGTGCGATAGTTGCTAATGCTGTTGTATATCCTGCTATTGCAACAGTAGCGCCTGCAAACCCCTTAGCAATGTTAGTCATAGCGCTATCAATGTTTTTTTTGCTATTTTTCTTAAAGTTATAGGTAGAACGCTCGGCTTTACTCATGCCTTTTTCAAAATTGCCTGTTTTGGCAATCATATCAATTGTAAGAGTGCCTAAACTTTTACTAGCCATTACAACAACCTCATCATATCTTCAAAAGTTGGCTCACTTGGGAGTTTTTGTTTGTTTAATTCAAGCAAAGTAGGCATAAAATCCATAGGTTTAACTCCTTTAGTACCGTTTACCTTAGCTAGAGTATAGCATATTTGTCCGCTAGCTACCTCTAGCCTAATATTGGGATTAATAGTTCCATACTTGTTTATATATCTTACCCAAGACAAAAACTCACTTGCGGTAATATTCTCTTTGGCTTCGGCGATTGTACAACCGCCTATGCCATTAAGGACTAATTCGTGCCAAATGTCCTCTGTTTCTTCGGTGTTTTTTTTTGAATAAACTCATCACACACTTTAAGAAGTTCCATAAAAATAGTGGAGTCAAGATTTTCTAACTCTTCATTTGTAAAAATTTTATTCCCACTTTCATCTCTAACCATCTCTCTAACCATAATTATATTGCTTTCTTTTGCGCTAGTTTTGCCTAGCTTTAATATCTCAAAAGATGCTCCATAACTTAAGTCTCTAAGATATACATCCGCAGTAGTCCCTTCATCAAGTGCGATGGTTTTCTTTTCTAGTTTTACGGCTGTTAATACCTCTTTCAAATTAGCCATTGTTGCTCCAATTGCTCAATAAGTTGCTTTGCTCTGTACTTAAAGTAAATTTAGTACCTTTTCTCCAAAGTCCACTAAAAGAAGAGCGCTTAATAGACAAAGGTACCTCAACCTTAGAATTTCCACTAAAAGTTAATGTAAAATCCTTAACATAGCCGTCAACCACAAACCAACTTCTAGTTAGTTTTCCATTAGTATCTTCAGGAAGCTGAAAAATACCACTCGTATCAAATTCAGGCTCAATATTTTTTCCATCGCTTAAGCCAATTAAAATCCAATATTTAGACTCTTCTATGTCGTCGCTAACCGATAATTCGTAAAGCCTTTGGTGGCTTTCGTCATTTGGGTCGTAAGAGATAGTTCCACTTAAATCACCTGGAGTTCTAAGCCCTTTAATATACGCCCTTGCATCTGCCTCTAGGCATGCAACCTCAATATCGTCCGCAGGGTTTCCACCTGTGTCTAGCCCGTCAATACAACCTATTTTAATAATCGCATCAGATGGATTTGTTTTCCATTTCTTCGGGTCGATTATGTAGGCTTGTGTTCCTTGTGTCTTAATAGCCATTTCTAACTCCTTGTGTTGTAAAATTCTGCATCAAAACTAGCTCTCCATAAGCCAGTATTAACATCTAGTTCATCAATATTATATCCAACTATGTGTGCGTCCTCTTCAATCGCATATTCTACTGCGTCTATTATTTCTGTTACTTTTTCTTGCGTTGTAGCATAAGCATCAATTTGTATTAATCTGGTTTCCATATTTGGGCGCTCACCTAAGTAATTAATCGGCACTCCCCCTATGTTTTGCCAAACAACATACGGCGGTTTTGTGTCTTGCGGGGCGCTTCCAAATTTAAATACTTTTAAAATATTTCCTTTTTTTAGTAAGCTTGTTACTGTTGCATCTAAACTGCATAATTCAAAAAGAGGTGAGGTAGTCATAGTTTTTTAAACTCCTCTTTAGCTTTTTCAACTGTTTTATCAAAGGCTTGTTGCTGGGACGACATCATGGCATTTCGCATGAAAGGCTTAGCAGGCATTTTTGAAGTTCCAAATTCCAAAAATCTCCAATAAAAAGTATCTCCTCCAGCGTTTCCTTTGCCAGCGCCTTTAAGTTCTCCATATTTGCCCATTTGCCTAGCCCCACCTAAAATCCCAACACTCATTTTAATTTCACTTTTATCTATTGTCCTTCTAGCTCTAGTTACTATGTTTTTACTAATATTTTCAGGTGTCTTGGGGTCGTCAAGTGCTTTTGCATTTTTTTTAGCAGTTTTTCTAATTTCGCCGATTCCAGCCCTAGTAGCTTTTCTCATTATTTTCTTCATCTCTTTATTGCTTAGTTTTTGTAGGTTTTTAATTATCTCCTCTAATCCTTTAATTTTTACATCAGCCATTTTTGCCCCACGGTTTTATATTTCCACAATAAATCTCTATAAGCTCATTTGTTTTAGGTTTTTTGTCAAACAAGAATGAATGAAAGTATTTATTGTCAAAAAATTCAAACTTATCCAAACAGTCCTCTATAAATTTTTGGTCTCCCCATTTTTTATTAGTTGCATATTCGTGCATAATTTCAAGCTTGTTTTGGATAAAAATATCGTATATAAAGCGATAATTTCCCCTAACTCGCATAATGGAACTATTTAACTCGCCTTTTTTCAAAGCGTCCTCATAGGCTAAAAATTTGCCTTGCGTTTTTATTAATTCATCAATGTTTCTTAAAATAGTAATATCTAAATCCAAATATAAAAAATCTTCAAAGTGCTTAAATATTTCTATTTTACTCCACCACCCTTTTAAGTTATCTGTTAAAGGAATAACCTCAACACCTTCAATTTCTACATCAGACAAGCAATAAAACCTAAAAGGCACTGTTACATTTTCCCCAACTTGTTTTTTAAGCCTTAAAACATGTTCTGGCTTGTAGGTAGCGTTTATGTATCCTTGTTTAAAATTACCGCTTTTATAAACACAAATAATATTAACCATTTGAATACTCCAACCACTCTTCTAGTTTCATTTGTTTTACGCTATTAACCAACCCAAGACTTGTAATATCTATCATTTTTGGGTCTATACTTCCTATCAATTCGTTCAAATGCTTGTAGTTTTTACCCACGCCGTCTATTCCAACCAAAGCCACATACTTATATCCCAAATGGTATGCTAAGTTTATAGCCCCATACCCACTATTACCATTGCTAATTCCTTCTTTTTGCAATCCCTTAGTAGCTCCATCTTTCCAAATTAGCCACTCTACACTATTTTTATCTAAAGGTTGGTTACCTCTTCTCATTTTTCCAACCCTTTTCCATTTTTCCACCCAAGACGGTAAAGAAAAAGTGCCATCACTTGCAATGTGGTATTTAACATCTTTTTTAGGGCTTACATAGTACTTCAAAGCGCCCCTAGGGTCTAAAGTAAAGAAATGTGTAGCTTTAACTTTATTAATAGCTCCATTCACTGCGATTATATCAACCCCCTCTGGCTGGATAAAGCCTTTAGCGCTTGGGCCCGTTCCTACGATAATACATCTACTCATTTATCGCGCCTTTTTTAGCGGTTATAGTTAAATACTCATTTTTGCTTTTTGGGTCGTCTAAAGTGCCAACTATTGTATAAATAGTGTTTTTGTGCACAATTCTCATAGTAGGTTTAATAATTCTCGGTCTTATTGTTATTCGTGTTGTAATTTCGCTTTGCAAAGATTGCGAACTAATGTAGTCTCTAACACTCAAATCTACAATTTCAGCAGAAATTTTTTTGATAGTTTTCCAACTTTCAGTTATTTCACCTTTAGAATTTTGAGTAATTGTTTTTTCTTGCAACTCAACACGGTGTCTTAATCTTCCTGCTTTCATACGCCTAATCCTACTCTGTGGAAGTGTAACATTTTTTCAACTAAATCATCTCTATAATATCCTCTATTGGGCGCTAAACCCTCGCGGTTATCATACAAATCACCTAGAATTAGCAAAATAGCATTTCTTATAGAGGGAGTCATGTTGGTTTCACTTATCTTAAATCCTACGAATTTCTCACAGTACTCAACCGCCGCATCAAGCATGTTTATTAATTCTGGGTCTGTGTCGGTACAAGGCTCATCATCTAGCCTAAGATGAAGCTTAATTTCATTTAAATCTATAAGCATTTTTCTAACTCCCTTTTTTCAAAAAGCTCTAATGCTGTTTCACGTGTACAATTTATAACCTCAATATTTTTAAACTCTTTAAAAATTAACTCAAAATGTCTATGCCAACTACTCATAGTTTCTGCATTTCCTAACCTTTTGTCGTGGTTACCATGCCAATGCTTTTTGCCGTTTGTAATTTTTAAATCATAACCTAAGAGATAAATCTTTTCAGCTCCTAGATACTTTGCTAAAAGCAAGGCGGTAGCACCACTATTCCCCGCATGGTGGAATGGTAGCTTTTCTACATTTTGTAAGCTACTCACCCCACAAAATTTTAAACCTTTAAAATCAGGCTTCATAACCTCCCACCAAGCTCTATCAACTGCTAAAAGCACATCAGCATCTTTAAAAAGCTGATAGGTGTTGTTTACTGCTATTATCCCTCTTTTTTTTGGGCTTTTGGCTTTCCACGCTTCGACTTTTTCACAGTCTCTTTCACGGAGGCTGGCTCCGCTTGCGACACAAAACCATTCTCTTTTTTTTTATCAACTTCTTTTATAGGCTCAATAGGCTCAATTTTTTTAACCAAATTAAGCTTAATAAGCTCGCTAGCAACTCTTTCACCTACCGCTATTTGTTGGTTAGGGTGGTGTAACTTACCACCCCTAAAAAAAGTTTCTAAGACTATTAATTTAACCTGCAACTAAAGCTCCTTTCACAAATGCCTCTGGTCTAAAGACTGTTAAACCTAAGCGCTCTTCACAAAGGATAGTAACCATGTTTTTCACAAAATTATCTCTATCCTCGGTAGAGACTCTTACATTTACTTGCTCTCTATCCCAACCCATAGCACCGCTAGCAAAAGCTCCTACTAGGTAGTTGTTAGCAGTCATGGTTTTTGTAGAAACTACGCTTTTACCCCAAAGTCCTCTAGGATTTAATACATGCGGATTTGCGTATAGATAATTACCATTACTATCTTTAAGCAGTTCAATTTTTGTCCAATCAATTGGATTTAAAACAATCGCATCTGCATCATGCTCCGCTAATTCTGCTTGTAGCAATGCAACTCTAAGAACATCTATAATTGTAGAGTTTGTATCTAGCAACTCCCCAAGATTAGTAGTGTTAAAAGAGCTTGCTTGTACATTAATACCCTTAATCGTAACCCCATCACCTGTACCATACAGTAAAGCCTGCTCTTCCTTGTATTTTAAGCCTTCAATTAGCCTAGTTCCAAGATAAGACGACAACATATCAACATCATCTAGAACTTGTTTTGGAGCTGGTATCCAGTGTGCTAAAGTTTCAACGCTCGCAGATTGTAAATCAAAAGAAATATCAGACTCGGGCTTAATATTGGTTGGATTTTCTTTTACAAAATCAGCTGCATTTGTAAACCCTGTTTCTCTAATGTATTCAATCGCATTACTTCTAGTTGTACCCCAACTTAGTAAGTCTCTAATTGTTAATCTAGGTTGGTTAGGTTTAAGTATTCCTGCAATTCGTTGCGGCTCAACCATATTTCCACCATCGATTACAGAAGATACTGCGTTTCTAATCTCTAGGGTAGCAGTGCCTTTATAGCCATTTTGTGCCATAGCCCCAACTTGTTTAACAAAATCCTCATTTGATAGTGCAAAATCTTTTAAGGTTTTAGGTTCTCTTTTACCATTTGCAAAACTTAAGCTATCTTTAGCAGTTGCTAATTCTTGCTCCATAGCTCTCATGTTTGCTTGCATTTCGGACTGCTTATTTAAAAGCTCATCAACTTTTACTGCGGTATCTTTAGAAAGATTGTTTGTGTTCTCAAGCTCAACTCTTGCTTTTTCAGCATTTTCTTTAAGCTTATCTTTTACCTCGCTAAGATTTTTACTTACCTCTGCATACTGTTTTGCTATCTCTTCCATCATAGTTTTACTCCATTAATTTTTTATTAATTAAGTAGCGTTTAGCGTACTCTAAGATAGCGTTTTGCGTATCGTTCTTATATTATATCATATTTCTATTTTAGGTAAAGGTTTAAAAAGTTCTTTATATTTCAAGCTATTTTCAAATTCTTTAAATAATTCTCTTCTCTCGCTTCTAGTTACGCCTGCTTTAGCCATTGCGGTGTCCATGCGTCTTTTTGCAAATATGGAGTTTTTAGGCTCACCTTCTTTTAGTTCTTTGTTGTCTAAATAGGAAGTAGCAAAACCTTTCTCGACACTTTCCTCACCGCTCAAAAAGGTTTCTTTATCCATCATTTCTATAATTTCACTTTCTTTTAGCCCAGTGGCATCTGCATAAACGCCTATAATAGATTTATCAAAAGGCTCCAAGTCGTCTGCAACTTCTCTTAAAAAGTGTTTATTTCCCATTACTCCAACCCAAGCATTATGTATCATGATAAAACCGCTTTTTGCTATTTGTATCTCATCTCCAGCCATTGCAATTATCGATGCAGCGCTCGCAGCTAAACCTATAATCTTAATTGTAACTTTTGCTTTATGCTCTTTGAGAAGGTTGTAGATAGCTAAGCCTTCAAACATGCTTCCACCGGGAGAGTTTATAGTTACAGTTACATCTTTATTGCCAATATCTCTTAGAGCATGGTAAATTCTCTTAGCTGTTACACCCTCACCCCACATATTTTCACCTATTTCCTCTAAGATAGAAATAGTGTTATCTTCTTCTTTTGCTTGTATGCTAGAGTTCCATAACTCCAAGCTTTTCATTGTCGGTTGCCATTGCAAACCTTCAAGGTTCTTTATTTTCATTTTCTACTCCTAACTCATCAATAGGTCTCATTGCGTTATTTACTAATATTTTGCCAGCATTTCCACCAATCGGCGGCAAGTTTTCCAAAGCTCTAATTTCATCAACCGTGTAAATACTACCCATACTCTTATAATACTCTGCTCTGCTTTGACTATCTGCTCTCAATAGCCCCTCGACGCTAATCTCTGCGTAAATTGTATCTCTATCTTGCGGAGGTATTAAGTTATTGTTTATTGCTTGTTCTACTCTAACAATCCAAGGTCTTAAAGTAAAAAGCAACAAGTTTGATACCTTCTGTTCAACTCCAGTTCCATAATTAGAAACCGCTCCAGTCTTGCCAACCAAAACGGGGTCAACTCTAAACCATCTACAAATATCCTCTACGCTATACTGTCTGCTTTCTAAAAGTTGCGCATCGCGCGGATTTATAGACAAAACTTTAGCGTCCATTCCTGCTTCAAGTAGAGGGGATTTGCCAGCGTTTAAAGCACCTGTAATGTTAGATAAGCCATCTTTGAACATCTCTCTTTGGTCTTTTGTTAGAACTCTATCGACTGTAAAAGCAACGGTAGGAAAAAGTCCCTTTTCAAAATTTTCATTCGCTGCTTTCTGTGCGTTTAACGCATTGTCAAAAGCACCCGATGCAAGGTCTATTATACCAATCCCCCAACTACCGTCCTTACAAAATCCAGGTATTCTAAAAATATCTTCTTTAGGTAATTCTTTTCTTATACCATTATAAACTTCAAAAAGTTTAATAGTATTAATGCCTATTTCTACATCGATATTATCTGTATGAATAAACCTAAGTCCTACTATCTTATTATTTACTCTTTGTATCTTATTAATTGCATTGCCTTGCAAAACCATAGAGACTAAGTTGGAGTTCCAAAAAGATATTGCATCGCTTTCAGAATTAGGCTTTTTTCTAACAATATCGCTCAAGAAGTAATTTTGTATTCTTTCCCTAGTTCCATTAGGATTTTTTTTATAAAAATGAATTGGGAGAGTGCTTATAGTTTCGCTAATCAAAGAAGTACAGGCGTGAACTGTGCTTATAGTTAGAGCAGTGTTTTCATCTATACTTCTACTCGATTTTGAAAATTCCGCCCAAAAAGTAGAATTTAAACCTATTGGAATACCTAGCCATTTTTTAAATAAGTTTTTTATCATTTTTTATCCTGCGATTATAGGACTAATAAAGAAGTCTCTTAAGCCAAAATTAGATTTAGGATTTTGAGCCATTAGAGTAACAGCATTAAACATAGCCATCAAAGGGTCTATTTTTGCAGTACCGCTTGCTTGTTTTGTAATTAAAATACTATTAGCTCTCTGTTCCACTTTTGCATTTCCTACACACCACCTCATTAATTCCTGTCTAGCCACTTTGAAGCTTCCATCAGCCAAGCGCCTTTCTGCTGTCTTGATTGCACCACCCAAACGCCAACCCTGCGAAACTCCAACCAACTTATCTTCCTCAATACCCCTATCAACTAACCCATCTAAAATATCACCTATCCCAGACGGGTCGCATCCAACTTTGTCTATTATACCATATTCATTAACCATTTCTACTATGTCCAAAAGTTCGCTTAAGTCTGTACCAATATTGTCCACGATTGCCACCTCTCCTAGTTTTGCAAAATCATATAATCTAGGGGCTATTTCCTTCCTACGCTCAAGTGCTTTGTAGGTAGCCCATGCTTTACCCCAACCATACCACTTCCCCCCTTCATCTCTTCCTATCAGATACAGTCCTAATAAGTCATCAAGCCCACCGCCATCAATTCCAATGCTAATCACTCCCATATTTTTTAGGAGAAAATCTAAATCGTAAACAAGTTCTGCACTCTTCCAGTACTCACCACCTGCCCAGTTGTTATCAGCCAGAGAGAAGTCAATTTCAATATTTAGATGTTTGGCTAGGTAAATGTTTCTAGTTTCTTCATCTCCTAGCATATCTTTGTTAAATTCTGTTTCCATCTCTTCTTGAAATTTGCTTACCCCTAAATTAGGATTAGTTATGTAGAAATATTTAGGGTCTAGGTATTTTTTAGTGTCTATAAATTCTTTTGGATATTCATATAAAATAGGCAAATAGGTTCTATCTAAAACCTCACCGTCTCTAACTTTTCTTGCATAAGTCAATTCATTTTTAAATATCCCCGCTGGAGCTTTATCACTTTGTGTAGATAGATAAATTACAAAACCATCTTGCTTGCTACTTAAACCGCCTGTCGCTTCTTTAATCATACTCTTAGCGCTCGCTCGACTTCCAAAAAGCCATAATTCATCTACCAAGACAAAACCAGAAGTAGTGCCTCCAACGGTGTCGCTTTCAGCTGCTACAACTTTAAGATAATTTCCATTTGTGCGGTGTTCTATTGTTTTTATATGATCTCTAACTTTAAAGTGCTTTAATAAAAAAGGTTCTAACTTAACCATTGCAGCTGCTGGATTAAAACTATTATTAGCAATCTCTTTAGTAGGCGCTATGATAATAAAAGGCTCATTCATTCGTGGAGTTATAATCATAGCTGTTAGCATAATGGCAGCCGCGATAAAAGATTTAGTATTTTTTTTAGAAATTAATAGAAAAAAGCGCTTAATTAATCTTTGTTTAGTGCCAGCGTCATAGGCGCCAAAAATGCAAGCTACAAAGTCAAAAACCCACTGCTCGGTAACATCTCCTATTTTTGGCTGGTTAGGCAAGTCTGGTACTCTTAGGGATTTAAAAACTCTTAAAGCTTTTTGAGCCTGTTCGTCAAATAAAGGTAAAGGACAAAGAGATTTTCTAGCAACAATTTTATCTTCCCAATCTAAACAAGAAGTGGTGTAAATCAATCAAGGTGCTCCGCAAAGGGATTAACTTCTTCGGATATAACTTTATCCATTTCTAAGCCTAAACTTTCTCTTTGTTGCTTAATTCTATCTAGTACTAATTTAGCAGCAGTTACATTAGGGCGCTCTCTATCGTTCGCCATTCTAACTAAGCTAGAAAATGTTTGAGTTTCTATTAGCTCCAAAGCTGTATTGATTTCTTTGTAAAACAGCCTTCTAAAAACCTCAAGAGATATTTCTAAAATATCCGCTATCTTCTGTTCTTCAATTCCTGCGCTAACCATCAAGGATACTTTTTTATGCTCTTTCTCGTATATCTCTTCTAGGTTAGCATCTTTTTTAATTGTAATTTTTTGGAAGTCAACATCTTTTGCTAT
>LSQX01314031.1_pt1 | contig 11947 bp, 11 predicted proteins | sample 654561 | NCBI WGS metagenome assembly LSQX01 (sample SAMN04489861, study PRJNA283612) | anaerobic digester metagenome | isolation source: 4 biogas reactors fed with cattle manure at either 37C or 55C with and... | place: Denmark: Kongens Lyngby | collected 2014 | reverse complement strand
GATGATTTTGTGCTCGATTATTCAGGTTATGTCATAGAACACTTCCCAGCGATGGAACGTGAAAACGCACTTCTGGCGCGGAAGTTTGCCAATACCGTTGATGCCCAATACGAATATGCTGAAAATCACAATATCTCAGACGATGATTTCAGGATCATAATGAATAACGCTCTCTGTGATTTACTCGGTACACCCAAATCCGACTTGTTGTAAATCACTTATTTGCTTTTACTGATTGTCAGCCGGTATCTTAAGTTAAGACAAGGTGCCGGCTGTTTGACGCTTACGTAGTTTCGTCCGTCAAGGCTTTCTAATTCCTCTGTGCTGACTGCCATTTGCTCCGTTAGGTACATCTGCCTGCCTACAGCATTTAAGTCGCTAAAATCAGCTACAAGGCTGTAACAATGGGTATTAAAGCTGAGGTTAATGAGCTCCGTCATTGTTTCAGCTTTTTCGGCATAGGTAGCTGCATAAAAGGTTACAAGCTCCTTTTGATCGAAGCTGTCCAATCGCTTCATCAGGAAGTTTAACTCATCAATATTTACAGTTTTGCCAGAGAGTAGGTTCGACAACTTTTCATCGTTATGGACATTACGGACTGTAATCACGGTTTTTGCGGTGTTGCCAATACCGAGACTGTCGCATAAAATCTGTAGTTCTTTTTCCTTACTGGGAAAAGTAAGGTTTTGATAATTGTTTTCATGCATACATTGAATCATTGCTCGCATAATTTTTTCCTCCTATTGATTTTTTGCATGTCGGTTCTTAGGCAATCCCCTTCACGGCTATAACATATAAAGCCGTGGGATGCATAAGGACAATCACCACAGCTTTTAAAGGGGCCTGTAAGAGCAGGGGGTGGATCAGGTCTGCCGGTACTTGTGAGACTTTTAGAATCATAACAGGCAGGTTTTCTATTCCGTTTGTATTTTACAAGCATATTGTATCCTTTCTGAAAACAAAAAAGCCGGAGAATCAGGGTGCAATAACGCACTTTAATTCTCCGGCAATCAATGTTTTTCTATAGTTATTTTATTTTATAACTTCTTTTGTCGTAAAATGATTTTGCTTCATTTTGAGAGCTATATCTGAAAAATCACCTTCTGCATCAGTATTTTTCGCTTAAAAAGGGGGCTAAAATCGTGCATTTCAGCCCTCTTTTTTGCTCATTTTTTACCCCTAAACCACTACATGTAATGGTCAAAAACACATTTTCAACCTATCGGTTCGGTAGATGCAGTCAATCGATTTTGACAGTTTAATAAAAACATCCGACAGTGACTTCTTATTTTTCAAGGCTTTTCTAGTTTTTCAAGCCTCTAACCATAGAAAACCAATCCAACTATTGATGAATACCATTAAAATTCTGTAAAAATAACTTCTTTGCATGGCTAATTTGCTTCTATCTTCAGTATCATTTCTTTAAAATACTTTCCGATTTCAACCAGCCGATTATCAGTTAATTCAATTACTTCTTCACTATGTTCAATAAACTGTATCATACCTAATTCAGCATAGTTTGGAGCGGGTTTAAATTTCTTCTCGATAATTTCATTTGTATCAAGATTCATTTTAAAATATATAAGTGAACCGTCAATAGTACCTGTAACAGAACCCGTGGCCTTTATGATAGAAAAAGTGAGAGTATTTTCATCCTGGTGTATTGAAACACTCCCCTCATTAGATGTGCCAAACTCTTCAAAGATTTTTAATCCAGCAATATACATTGACCTGTCTTGATATTTATATTCAAGATATTCGGCAATTTCACTATCAGATACTTCATAATTGCGTTTGTCTGAAACATTCTTTTCATAAGGTTTTAATTCTGTTTCTTTCGACTTACTAGTTGGTTCAGATTGTTCTATGCATCCTGACAATGATAATGCAAATACGCAATATATAATTATATATGCTATTTTCCTTGTCATAGAATAGAATTCACCCCCTACTACAAAATACATGGTTTTTATACTAATACTTTTCGTTAAATACCCATTAATAGTATAGTATTAATGGGTATTTTTATTTCTACTAATGTGCTGTATTGTATAAATCCTGTGACCTATTAGATAAGTTCACCTAAATGGTAAATCCGATTTTCTCTGTAATACTTATTACTTTACCATCTTTTACTTCTATAAAAAATGGAACTTTTTGTGCCGGTGGTGAATCATAATATGATTCATCTAAATGCAGCATGAACTCTTCTTTGTTTGATGTCATATATAATCTGTCCTCGACCCCATCTTCAAGAAATAGGAAACTATAATCAACAAATGTATAAGTTGTTTCCTTTGTGATTTTAAAAGTTTGCTTATCCGTGTTCGGATTATAAATGTGATAACCACTGGGCGTAGTGATGCTTTCCCCCAATTTTTCCAGTTCTTCTATTCGTTCTGTATCTTCTCTATAAATTATTTCAACTTCATCAACATATAATAAGTCATCTTCTATCACCATGTATCCCGTTATTAATCTTGGCATGGATGAATTTACACTAGGATTTGCCAAAAGCCCAACTCCAATGGCTACTGCAATAATGGCTGCTATTACAACCACCCAAAATCTTGGTTTTTTATAATTTAACACGTTTTTAATCCTCCCTTTTACATTTCCCTCGCCAAAAGCAAGTGGATTACCATTAAAAATATACCTTCCTGTTGCAAGTGACAATAACGAATTAGCATATGGTTTTTTAATATCTTCATTCATCTCTTTCAATACTTTTTCGTCACAGGAAAGCTCCATATCCGTACTCATTAACATGAATGCAATCCATACAAGAGGGTTAAACCAATGAATGGACAATGTTAGGAAAGCTAAAATCTTTATAATGTGATCTTTCCGACGAATATGGGTTTGTTCATGTAGCAAAATATAGTTTCTTTCAGTAGCATTAAGTCTATCAGGTAAATATATCTTAGGTCTTATCAATCCAAGCACAAATGGCGTTTTCAAATTCTTAGCTTCGAAGATATTCTGCTCTATTAATAGTGCACTTTTAAGCTGTCTTTTTAAGATCAAAATAGATACAAGGCTATAAACAAGTAAAGCAATTATACCTAATACCCAAAGGTATGCCCCTATTTCCACGTAAATCTGAAGAGGATTCACACTTGCCCCTATAATCGGTGCCGGAAGTGAATTGTTTACAAATGAATCAAGTACTTCTATTCCACTGTTAATCTGCGGATTTTGCTGATAGATAATATCATGAGGAATTGGTACAGCATTCGTATTTCTCGGCATAATACTAAACATACTTTCAAATGAGGACGGAATTATAAGCCGAAAAGCAACCACACCCCATAAGACATAAGAAATCACTCTTGGAGCCTTTTTAAGCATCAATCTGACAAGTATCACAAAAAGAATTACATAGCTTGCCGTAAAGCTCATATTTAAAACAGTAAGAAATATTTTACCCATAACTATACCTCCTTGTACTCATCAATCAATCTTTTCAACTCTTCTGCCTGATGCTTACTTAGTTTTTTACTACTAATAAAAGCCGTTAGAAATTTCGGCAAAGACCCTCCAAAGGTATCCTCGACAAAACGTATACTTTGCTTTGCATAATATTCATCCTTTGAAATTTGAGAAGAAACCACCGCATTTTCATTTTGAAAAATGCCCTTTTCGCATAACTTTTTAAGTACTGTATATGTTGTGGACTTTTTCCAATTCATTTCTTTCTCACTTAGCTTCACAAGATCACCAGAACCAATCGGTTCGTTCTGCCAGATTAATTCGGCAAACTTTTCTTCAGTTTCTGCGAGTTTATAATACTCCATGATAAACCTCCTTGGTCTATTCAACATCGACTTTATATTATGAGTCTATACTGAATAAACCAAATTGTCAATGATTATTTCTTTAAAAAAATGTAACAGGATTTGGTATTATAAAAACCGCCAACCAAGAGAATTTATCTCCAGATTGACGGTCTGATATACTTCAACTTCAATTCCCTACTTAAACCTCACACCAATATTGCTTTCAAATAATGTCTGTTTTTCTATTGTTATTTTATTTTACAATTCCTTCAATCATAAAATGATTTCGCATCATTTTGAGAGCTATATCTGAAAAATCACCTTCTGCATCAGTATTTTTCGCTGAAAAAGGGGTCTGAAATCGTGCATTTTTAACCCCTTTTTTTGCTCATTTTTTACTCCAAAACCACTACATGTGGTGGTCAAACCCTACTTTCCGTCTTTCGAACCACTACGCTGCATCAGAATCACGCACTCAACGTGCCTTGAGTAGACAAAAAATATATCGTACCTCTCCAGTACCCCCTTGATGTCAGTATATCTTACATGAAGCGCAGGAGATATGGGGGGTTAATTAGCTTTATAGTAATACAAATCTTTCTCTATATATTCAGTATTTTGATTATTAGTATTCTCAGACGAATAAAATGAAATGTATCCATTTTTTCTCTTCAAGCAGTCATAATTTATCCTAATTAAAGAAGTTTCACTGCCAACGAAATTATTAGTGATATTTTGACACGTATTTTCCTTTACATTAATAAGAAAAACATTTTCATAGAAATCATCATTGGATTTTGAAGTAATAGTATCTCGAACAACATGTACAAAAATATTTTCATTATCACAATTTATATCAATACCTTTTCCAAGTTCTCCAATATTAACCGAAGCATATTCTTTTAGTTTTGGATTAAAATAAATAACAGTGGGATTTGTTAAATCGTTTTGCTTTTCCCAATTAATCCATGTAAAATAATTATCGTTAGCTGCTAAAAATTCTATATATTCATAATCTGTTTTAATTATAGTTCTTGAAGAATTTGTTTCTCTTATAATGTCAATTTTTTTACTGTCATTAATAATTGGTCTACTGTAATCATTTTTTGTGAAATTGCCATAAGAACCATATAAATAAGCTCTATCATCAGCGATTTTTATTGTTTTATCAATTGTATCATAATATTTTAATGTAAATGCTCTGCTTTCATACTTATCCTTTGGAATCTCCAACCATTCAAACAAATCGCCACATTGTTTGAAGCCGGTTGTTATCATCTCACTAGTATCTTTAATACTATACAATACGGATTCTTTTTTACTGTTTAGGTTTAAAGATGATAATCTCCATCCGGATATCCATTTATTTTCATCTTCAAGTTCATGAGCGGATATGTAAAGTTCATTATTATGATAGAATACTTTTATATTTTGCAGTAACGATTTAAATTCATATATGTCTTTTAAAGATAAATCAACAAGATTATACTCAAATACATGAACTGTATGGCTATAATCATGATATATATCATAGTTTACTACGAAATATACTTTATCATCATTTATTACATAATCGACAACTTGACCTTTTGGATATTTTATAAATTTACTTTCATGGGTCTGTTTTGGATAATTATCCTCTGAAACGCACGAATTTTCTATCTTAGGGAACTTAGGCATTGGCTTTTTCTCGAAAACTTCCGCATTATTATCTGTAAATATGTCACTAATTTTTATATTGTTTTCAGTATATTCACACAAATCATATGTGTTTTCAATTTTAGAACAACTAGCCATAAATATCAAAGTAAGTAATATACATGCACTTATTACATTTTTAATATGCATTATCTCTAATCCTTTCATACTGTTTATATGGCGTAAATCCTTCCTTTCATCTAATATTTTTAATTCGACATTGTACTGAATTTATACGGGAATACAATAGGAGTTCGCTGCGGTTGTCTTTTGCTGTTATTTATAACACCTCCCCAAGTAAATATTTGCCCGGATGTATCCACCACATATGCAGTTAGGTCACCTGATACTACCACAGATATTTTACCCGGTAAATCAACTACAGTTGGAATAGATAATATTTCCTCACCACTTATGCGCAGAACATCATAGCCCCACGTAAGAATTTTTCCTTCATCTGTCAGTACAAGTACCATACCAAACATTGGTGATACAGAAATATCTGCTATATTATCACAGTATGGAACAACCTCAGGTTCGGAATATCGAACTTTATTTGGAAGGCCAAGGTGTGAATCTGTATTATCTCCCCATGCATATAATGTTCCACTCTGACCGAGCACGTAACAACCGCTGTATGTAGTTGCTATCTCAATAGCCTCTTCAGGTAAATCAATTTTGACAAATGGTGAAATGGGATCTTGAGCCTGTTCTTTAGTTCTTAATGGATCACCATATTGGTAAACACACCCATTACGATCAAGCAATAAAGTATGAGTAATATGCGATGATATCAATTGTACATCAAAGGGGAGAGCGATTTTTACAGGTAATTTATATTGAGTTGTGTTCTGGGTCAAGAGGCTTCCAAACTGATTGTCACCCCATGTATACCAATCACCATTTACTAAATGTGCAATAGTGGCATTCGGGCCTGAATAAAACCGAGCCACTGGTCCAGGCAGTTTAACCTTCTCAGGTTCCCACATATTTACAGAGTGTCCAAGCCCAAGCAAATAGTTTTGATTATTTCCGCAGGTATAGATATCTCCATCTTCTGTGAGAATAGTCGTAACTCCATATACTGTATTGATTTGGTTACAGTTTTGCATAAAGAAAGCCATGCGTGAAGGCTCGTTTATATTATTAACACTATTATTGCCAAGACAGCCATTCCAAGAAGTCCCCCAAACATAAGCTCTCTTTTTGTAGTCAATTGCTGTACTCATTGAGTATCCCGAATTAATCTGCACAAAAGATTGCAGTTTTTCATTTTCTATATAGTTAGTTATATATAAGCTTTTAATAGTAGAGTTTTTTACATCTAAAACACCAAATGTCTGCGCCGTATTATCTCCCGTTACAACAGTTGTATTGCTAGCGGTTAAAAAAACACTATTATTGTTTCCAGCAGATAAAGCAATAACCTTTTCGCCAAGCAGAAGTTTGGTTGGAGGCTCTGAATCAGATATTGGCAAGCCTAATTGTCCATATTTATTATTACCCCATACATATACATTCCCACTTTTGCTTAAAGCCAATACATGGTCATGACCAGCCGAAATTCTCTCTATTTCTTCAGGAAGTGAAACTTCTGTAAAACAATCGATGTATACTGGACCATCTGGTAAGATTTGTCCATATTTGTTGTTGCCACGACCAAGTACAGTACCATCCTCGGTAAGTAATAAGTCAAAGAAAAATCCACTGTCTGCATCTACAATTTTCCCTGGTTTCTCTAATAATATTTTTGTTGGAATTCCTATGTTCATAGTTTGGCTGTTTTCAGCAGCGGGGAAATTAAAATCACCCCACTCAAGAACAGAACCATCTTTTGTAATAGCTATAGTTGATAAATATCCATTAGATACTTTTATTAATGAAATATCACTGATAGAATTTACAACCACGGGATCATTTAAAGAAGCATCTATAATGTCAGCGCTCAATCCAAGCTGATTATGCTCATTGTTACCCCATGTATAGAGCTTGCCTGATTCTGATATCGCTGAAATATGATGTTCTCCCACTGACGCATATATAACTTTATCAGTTATTGGCTGTTTCACTGACGATGTTAAATCATTGCTGATAACTCCGGGGGCTTCCTCCAAGGCAAAAGAAATGCTGCCTAAAATGAATAAATTACCTTCTTCATCTATTACTGCCGCACAGCTATTACTTGCGTCGATGCTCTTAAATTTTTTCTCTTGTAAGATTTTTGTTTCATGATAGTTATTATCTTTTGTGGAACCTCCTCCTGATACGTATAGAGTACCTTCAGAGGAGAGCCGTAGAGTAAAGAAATCTCCAACCGCAATCTGCTGAGAGTGCGAAGAATTATTATCCCGTTGATGATTTGAACATGCAACCAAAGCTACCAGTAAAACGCAACATACTACCCTAAGGAATACTCTCATATATTGGTCCCCCAATGCATTGTGTAAGTGTTAGATTTCTTTGAGACAAAGTCTGATCATAAATTGTACACTTTCTATCAAAACATTTTTAGTTATAAGTAATTGTTTTGCTATAATTGACAAAGCTATCAATCACAGTCGAATTACTACTCTTTGCTGTATGTGTAAGTTTTAATCTATATTGGTATTCGCTTACTACATACCAATCATTATATAAAGAAACAACTGTACTGTCTGAAGAATTCCAGGTCTTAATAGTTTCCCATTGACCATTAATCAACAAACTCAAGATTTTATTTAATTAAGTCTATTAATGACTGTGACTTATATACCTTATCTTCTATTACATAACCTGTAAATTCATCATTATAAACTGCGATTTCAATAATAATATCACCATTCTTAGATGTGACAGCTTTTACCTGCCTTTGATCATCACCCTCAGTAATAAGTAAAGACAGCTTTTTATTGGATGTATCATAAACGTATAAATCTCCACCTATACTCGTTGTTCCATATGCATAACCTATAATAATAAGTAAATACCTATCATTGAGCCAAAATAATTTCATTGGTTTAAAGTCTTTGGGGACATCTGCTACTTTTATAGCATTTTCCTTAACACTATTTGTTGTACTATAAATATGTACTTCTCCAATTACTTCAAACTCATAGGGTGTAATGTAAGCTACTCTTTTTTTATCTGGTGAGATGATAGGCTCAGATGGGTTTTCATCCCATTTGCATATAATCTTTTCCTGCCCACCAAATTTTGTAATTATAGATGGTGGAATATTTTCGATGTTTTCATAAAAAATCGTTTTCCCAAGAACTAAATCTTTAGACTCTATACTTGCTTCTTTTACTTTTTGTCCACATCCTGTTAATAAGCTAACTAATAGTAATATTATCAAAAAAAACTTTCTCATATAAAAATCCCCCCAAAGAAATAAAATTTATCGTTCAAGTATCCTAAAGTGAAGGGTGGAGATATCAGCCTCCACCCAAGGTATAACGGGAAACGGATATTTTACCCTTATTAGTAATACCAATATTCCCCGTAAGTATCCCAAAATTGGACACCCAAATGTATATCTTCTGCAATTGTCTCACGATTAGCTTGGTTTATCAAATATGCTAAATCTGTAGAATTTGACATAAATCCGGTTTCTGTTATAATTGCAGGCATAGTTGAATAGTTTAGAACACCTTTCGGATCAGCGCTTTCCATTATATATGGTACTCTGTGTTCAGGTACATCGTCTGCTACAAAAAAGTGTATCCAATATGCACAATCTCTACTTTCACTAATATCATGATTATTAGGATACAAACATGTTGTTCCACATACCGATGAATTAGTGCTGCTATTGTTATGTACACTGATAAACAAGTCTGCATCGTTATTATTTGCAAAAAGATATCTTGCATTAATTCCCATAGTCACATCAGTTGTTCTTGTCATCATCACTGTATAACCATGATCTTCCAGGTATGTTTGCAGCGCTAATGCTATTGATAAGTTAATGTCTTTTTCATTGTATGTTGTACCACTTAAAGTACCTGTGGCACCAGGCTCTGTTCCTCCGTGACCTGGATCAATTACAACTATTGAAACAGTCGGGTCATAAGCTGCTAGTGCAATAGCCTCTCCTACATTCTGCTGACTATTTTTCTGTAATCTTGCTTCTACTAGGAATTCTTCTATTTGCTCTTTAGTCATTGTTTTAAACTTATTCCTTTGCTGTTCCAGATTCATTTTAATATTTTCAGGTATAATCTTCTTTGGAGCTATAGTATTCTTTTTAAAATAGCCCTCACGTTTAACGCTATTGTACTTAAATGCTTCATTCACACTATTATCAAAAGTATATCTAATTTCTTCAAAGTCGTTGAGTTTAAATATGTTATAGTTAAAAATGTCTATTACAACATCAACTGCAAATTTCTTTTCATCAATAATTTTAGAAAAATAGCTAGAGAAATCGACATATATGGTGTTACCTTCCACCTTAACATCATTTATTTCAAGGCTACTGGGTAACTCAGCTAGGCAATTATCGGGTATATTTTCGCCTTTTACCAATGCTTTTAAGGCATAGAGATATTGATTTTGCTCATCTATGGGTACACTTAAAGAAACAGGCTCATATTCCCAATTGCCATTCAAATAGTAGATGTTTATTATCTTAGATGAATCACTATTTTCCACCGCTAAACATGAGATACCTACATTTAGTATAAAGATTAATGACAAACAGACACAAAATAGTTTTTTCATATCAATGACTCCTCTCATAATAAACTTTTCTTAACTAATTTGTTAATACTTTAGAAAAAACCCATTTTATTTGCTACAAATTTATTCAACTAATTGCATAACATCACCTTCTTCATAGTTAACATAAATTCCGAAAATCGGCTCCGATACGATACTATATTCAAAACATTTTTAGTCATAAGTAATTGTTTTGCTATAATTGACAAAGCTATCAATCACAGTCGAATTACTACTCTTTGCTGTATGTGTAAGTTTTAATCTATATTGGTATCCGCTTACTACATACCAATCTTTATATAAGGAAACAACTGTACTGTCTGAAGAATTCCAAGTCTTAATAGTTTCCCATTGACCGTCATATTGCTGAAGCTCTATGGTAAGCCCGGCAATGTATCCATACTGAACTTCGGTTTTGCCTTCACATGTTAATCTGCCACCTGAGTTTAAAATAAGATTGTTTTCACATCGAGTAATATAAAGAAAATAGGGTGAAATAGCATAAGTCTCAGATTTGATTTGGTTGTTTTGTTCAGCCGCAAATACAATAGATATGTCACTCAAACAAATTAGTATAACAATTACAGAAGTTATAACTTTACTGACAATTTTCTTCTCCATGAAAAAATCCTCCCTAAAATAGCTTTCACTAATAATAACCAATGTAAAGAGGATAATGGGGACAACTTTTATAAATACTTTTATTTATCAATATTTTCTGCTATTCTAACCATTTCATTTTCTTCAATTGTTCCACTTAATGAAAATGATAATTCTTCATCATGCCATACCAGTATATTAACATTGTTATTTGAACTGAAGAGTGCATCCTGTCCATTTATATTAGTTTTCTTAATTGAAGCACTTTCTGTATCTATTGCTAGTGTATTAGCAATATCACTCATAGAAAAAATGAAATAGTACTTTTCTCCCTTAAACACAAGACTGGCCATATTATTATTAGCGTCTTTCTTTTCAAGCATAAATCCTTCAGGTATGTAGCCAAGATTTATTCCATTAACAGCGTACGAATTTCCTTTTGCATTATTCTCTCCAAAGTTAATTTGTGAATGTGATTTATTCATTTCAATAATAAAGTTTAGAGCTTTGATGCGCCAAGCTTCCACACTGAATACAGTGATACTCAACACAATAATTACTGCTAGCAAAAAAACAGCCACACGCTTTGAGTGTCTGAGTATTTTTTTTATCAATAATTTATTTCGCTCTTTTCTAAAGATCTTCCGCATCGCAGTTTCATGTTCGCTTGAAAATTTCACAGTTTCCGGTTCGCTAAAATCTTTTCCGATATTTTCAGCTGCTATTGGAGCAGCCTCTGTAATTATACTATCTAACAATCTATCGAGAGTGCTACTATCGTTCATATATGGCCCTCCTTTTCCAATACGTTTGATAACATTTTTCTTGCTCTCGCTAATCTTTTCTTAACTGTTTCTTCTGGACAATCCAGCAGTTTTGAAATTTCTTCCCGACTGTATCCATAGGCATATTTTAACAGAATAGCATCTCTATAAATTGCACTTAACGATTCGATTGCTCTAGTAATTTGATTAACGCTATCCTTGTCTACCAAGATATCCAAAGGGTCATTGCATACATCAGCTGTATCGGCATCAATATTTTCAATGGTGCGATCGTGCTTGTTCAAATACAGGCTTCTATTGTAGATAGTTTTAGCTACATTCACACATATAATAACCATATAGTTTCGTGTTCGGGGACAATTATTTTCATCAATCTTATGTAGATTG
>LSQX01055786.1_pt1 | contig 11948 bp, 11 predicted proteins | sample 654561 | NCBI WGS metagenome assembly LSQX01 (sample SAMN04489861, study PRJNA283612) | anaerobic digester metagenome | isolation source: 4 biogas reactors fed with cattle manure at either 37C or 55C with and... | place: Denmark: Kongens Lyngby | collected 2014 | reverse complement strand
GTCCTTATCAAAGACACCGAACTTGGTGGAAGTAGAACCGGGGTTAATTACAAGCAATCGAGTCATTGGTTCATTCCCTTTTGCGCGGCAAGATAAAGCGCCAGCACGATGGAGTGGAGCTTTGTGTCGTCGTGATCGCTGCGCGAGGTCAAAACAACAGGCGCTGTGGCCCCGAGGACGATGCCGGCTCCCGGTGATTCCAAAAGAAAGGCAATCGCCTTGTAAAGCACATTGCCCGATTCAATGTTAGGCATTAAGAGGATGTCGGCCTTTCCCGCGACAGGGTCCGTGATGTTCTTATGGCGGGCCGCTTCAAGAAAAAGCGCGTTGTCAAGCGCCAAGGGTCCGCCCACCGTGCATCCCCTGATGAGGCCTTGTTGGTTCATGGCGACAAGTTGTTCGGCATCAAGGGTGGCGGGCATTTTCGGATTGACGGTCTCAAGGGCCGCCACACAGGCGACATGGGGATTTTCAATACCCAAGAGATGTGCGGCCTCGACCGCGTTCTCGAGAATATGTTTTTTTGTTTCAAGATCGGGGGCAATCGACATCGCGGCGTCCGTGACGATGAGGGGGCGTCCTAAAGCGGGAATAAAAAAGAGACCGATGTGCGATAGCAGACGACGGTCTCGAATCCCGGTGTTTTTATCCAGTATGGCCCGTAAGATGACGGCGGTCCCGACAAGGCCCTTCATAAGCGCGCGGGCATCGCCCGCGCGTACTATGTCGACAGCCAGTCGGCAGGCTTGTTCGTCATCGGGTTCATCAATAATTTCATAGGCATCCTGGGCGATATGGTTTTTTTCCATAAGTTTTAAGATGTCCGATTGTCTCCCGATAAGGAGCGGGTCACAGATCCCCAGTGTGAAGGCGCGATCCACAGCACGGAGGACGTCGTCATCGTGGGCGGCCGCGACGACGATACGCTGTCGTCCCAGCGTTTTTACCCGATCACCCATAAAATCGAATGACTGGACCAAAAAAAACCCCCTCCGGTGCCGTCTTAAAACGGGCACCTGCTCTTGACCAGTGTACTCTACGGGATTAAAAAAGGTCAAACCAAAAGGCGATCTGTTGTTCAAATTTTTCGTCTGAAAATAGTGTGATCGAGGATGCCGTCGGCGTAGTACTCTTGGCTGTACATCACCACTTGGTTCTCGATATTGAAAGCCTGCTCGTTCAGATAAAGGATCGGATCGCCTTCTTCGATTTGCAGGATTTCACTTAAACGCGAGTCTGCGATAATCGGCTTTACTTCCGTCAGATCATAGGCCACTTCTTCGTGGCAGAATGTTTCAAGAAAATGGAAGACGTTGTGTTCAAGGTCCGCGTGCGTGTAACTGAAGTCGTCAATGATCGAGAAGGCGATGTAATCAATAAAGAAAATGGCGGGGTTTTCGTCCGCGAGCATGAGTTTGACCGCCGTCAAAATGGGGGTATTCAGCGACACTTGTAGCTTGTCGGCGATCATTTCGTCGTTCGTTTTTACCTCAACGCCCAAGAGTACCGACTGAGACTCATAGCCCGCAAAGCGCAGCATGGTGCCAAATTCCATTTCAAGATCGATGCGTGTGTTGAGGTCAACAACATGACGATTGATGACGGTGCCGATCCCGCGGCGCCTTGAGATAAAACCGTCCTGTTCTAAAATGGCGAGCGCGTCGCGTAATTGCGTGCGGCTGATGCCCAACTCGGCAGACAATTCAGTTTCGGTAGGAAGCCTGTCCGTATTTTTAAAGCGCCCGTCACGGATATCCGCAAGCAGGATATTCCATACCGTGTCTCGAGTGTAATGACCGTCGGGCATTCGATTCCCCTCATTACTGCTTATAAATGCGTCAGCATTGAACTAAAATGAAACCTTGTCGAATGAGACAAGGATTCACGGTTTCGAGTGTTGTTATTATACATGATAATACCAGGACATTCAATTGGCATGACTAAGTCTTTGAGCACTGAACGGAATCATTTGTAGAACAGCCTGTCCCGATCGTGGTAGACTCACATAAGAATAATTAAGCGAGGAAAACGTATGGTCAAGCATCGAAAATTGCAACAATGGGTGGACGAGATGACAGCGCTTCTTGAACCGGAGCAGGTGTACTGGTGTGACGGTTCCGAAGAGGAAAATGAGCGACTGCTGGAGCTTTGTGCCTCAACGGGCGCCGCGGTGAAGTTGAATGAAAACACGCGGCCGGGCTGTTATTTATTTCGAAGTGATCCTTCTGACGTGGCGCGGGTGGAGGATCGGACCTTCATCGCTTCGTTAAAAGAAGAGGATGCGGGACCGACCAACAATTGGATTGACCCTCACGAACTTCGGGACACGATGACGGATCTTTACCGCGGCGCGATGCGCGGGAGAACACTCTACGTCATTCCCTTCAGCATGGGGCCGCTTGGTTCTCCGGCTGCCAAAATCGGTATTGAATTGACGGACAGCGCCTATGTGGTCACCAATATGCGCATTATGACGCGCATGGGCCAAGAGGTGCTTGAGTTGTTGGGCGAAGATGGGGAATTTGTCCCCTGCCTCCACTCGGTCGGCGCCCCCTTGTTGCCGGGGGAAGAAGACGTTCCCTGGCCCTGCGCCCCCATGGATAAAAAATACATCAGCCATTTTCCGGAAACGCGTGAGATCTGGTCCTACGGATCGGGTTACGGCGGGAACGCGCTGTTGGGTAAAAAATGTTTTGCGCTCCGCATTGCCTCTGTATTAGCCCGCGATGAGGGCTGGCTGGCCGAACATATGCTGATTTTGAAACTCATCTCGCCCGAAGGCAAAGTTTACTATGTCTGCGGCGCCTTCCCCTCCGCCTGCGGCAAAACAAACCTTGCCATGCTGCGCCCGACGATTCCGGGCTGGCAGGTTGAAACGGTAGGCGACGATATTTCATGGATGCGCTTTGGCGAAGACGGCCGACTGTATGCCATTAATCCGGAGGCGGGCTTCTTCGGCGTCGCCCCGGGCACTTCATACGAATCGAACCCCAACGCCATGGACTCCGTGCGCTCGGACACCATCTTCACAAACGTCGCCTTAACAGACGACGGCGATGTCTGGTGGGAGGGTATTGACGACCCGGCGCCGCCTCATCTGGTTGACTGGCACGGGAATGACTGGAGTCCTGACAAGGAAGAAAAGGCAGCCCATCCGAACGCCCGCTTCACGGCACCCGCAAAAAACTGTCCCTCCATCGCCCCCAACTGGGAAGATCCGCAGGGCGTGCCCATCGACGCGATCCTCGTGGGCGGCAGGCGCCCTTCCACGGTCCCCTTGGTGTACCAGAGTTTTGACTGGGAGCACGGCGTTTTCTTAGGCGCCATTATGGGTTCCGAAATCACGGCCGCTGTCATATCCGATAAAATCGGGCAGGTCAGACGCGACCCCTTCGCGATGCTGCCCTTCATCGGTTACCATGTCGGCGACTACCTGGAGCATTGGCTTTCAATCGGTCGGAAGGCGGATGCCGACAAACTGCCAAAGATTTTCGCGGTCAACTGGTTTAGGCGCGGCGAGGACGGGCATTTCCTATGGCCCGGTTTCGGTGAGAACAGCCGCGTATTAAAATGGGTGGCCGAGCGCTGTGACGGAAGCGTCGGTGCGCAGGAAACGCCCATCGGTTACATGCCAAAAATCGAAGACCTCGACCTTCAGGGCCTCGACGTTCCGAAGGAAGACTTGGAAGCCATTACGACGATTGATTCTCTTGAATGGTCCGCGGAACTTGACGCGGTCGAAGCGCATTTTGAAAACTACGGGCCGAAAATGCCAAAAGAACTGTACGAACAGCTTCGGCGCGTACGTCAGAATATGGAACAGGATTAGGAGCGCTGCCATATGATTTCCAAACGAGTACAAAATATGTCTCCTTCGCAGACATTGGAGCTGAACAGCAAGATCGCGAAATTGCGCCAGGAAGGCCAAAGCATCATCGCGTTGAACAGCGGGGAACCCGACTTTAATACACCGCCTCCCATCATCGAGGCGGCGCATCAGGCGATGCTTTCCGGCAAGACGAAGTACACGCAGACGCCGGGGATCCCTGAGCTTCGAGACGCGATCGCAAGAAAATTTAAAAGAGACAATCAACTGATCTATTCGGCCGATGAAATCATCGTGTCAACCGGTGCCAAATACGCCTTGACCAATACCTTCATGGCGCTTTGCGACCCCGGGGACGAGGTCATCATCCCGACGCCCTGCTGGGTCAGCTATGTTGAAATGGTGAAGTTGGCAGGCGCGGTCCCGGTGCTGGTGCCGGTGCACCCGGATAATCAACTGGACATGGAAGCCATAGAACAGGCCATTACCACACGCACGAAAATACTTTTGTTGAACAGCCCCAATAACCCCACAGGCGCGGTCTATCCGAAAGAGAGTTTAGCGCGCGCGGCGGAGCTTGCTTTGGAGCATGATTTTTACATCGTCTCAGACGAAGTGTATGAAAAACTGATCTACGGCAGCACGCCCCATATCAGTGTTGCCTCGTTCTCAGAGGCGATCAAGGCGCGCTGCATCACGATCAACGCCCTGTCAAAGGCCTACGCGATGACAGGTTGGCGGATCGGCTATGCCGCGGGTCCCCGCGATGTCATCAAGGCGATCTCGGCTATTCAGGGGCATACGACCTCAAACGCGACCTCTTTTGTGCAATGGGCGTCCGTCACGGCCTTGGATGAATGCGATGACTATGTTGAAACCATGCGTCAAGCGTTTGAAGCGCGGCGCGATTACTTGTATGAGCGTGTCTCAAAGCTTCCCGGCTTTCGCTGCCCCTTCCCGGACGGCGCGTTCTATTTATTCCCGGATGTCTCGGATCTTTTCGGTCGCAAAACTAAAAGCCGGACGATCGACGGCGCGCCGGCGCTTGCCGAATACCTGTTGGAGGAAGCCGGGGTGGCCTTGGTACCGGGGAATGCGTTTGAAGCCCCGCGGGCGATCCGGATGACCTACTCTAATTCCATGGAGAATCTTGTGGATGCCATGGACCGAATCGAGCGCGCGATCTTACAACTGACCTAAAGAAAGGAAAACGCGTGGCACTTTTTAGAAAAGAATCGAAGGGCGACTTCAACATGGAATACCCTTCGGGCGAAAAACGTTTCATTAAGATCTACTCACAGGGAATGGTCGATGGCATCGAGATCTGGGTCGATCAAGTGACAGGCGTGAATTACCTTTATCATTATTCGGGCAATTCAGGCGGCCTGACACTCCTCGTTGACCGTGAGGGACGACCCATCATCTCGACGCGACAAAGTTAAACGCGGAGTATGTTATGCAGCAAGCACACCGAGAACTTGTGCGCGATGTGCCGGACAGTGAACACGCGGTGTTGTTCATCCACGGCATTTGCAGTTCCCCTGTTTTCTTTACCGACTTTTACGCGCATGTCCCCGAAGATTGGAGCATCCGTTCCGTCCTGATTGAGGGGCACGGCGCGACCACGAAGGACTTCTCCCATTCGTCCATGGATGAATGGAGGCAGCAGATTGACGACGTGGTCGATGAATTGGCCCAACAACATCGTTCCATCCTGATCGTCGGCCATTCCATGGGTACGCTGTTTGCGATCGAGCAGAGTGTCCGCCGCCCCGATAAAATTAAGGCGCTTTTTCTCTTGGCCGTGCCTTTGAAAGCCAGGCCGCATGTGAAGGCCGCCTCTCAGTCGATTCGAACCGCGCTTGACTTGCCGTCAGGGGACGATCCGGCTGTTGAGGCCGCAAAAAGGCTGTACAGCATCGAGCCCGACCGCAAGGTATGGCATTATTTTGGCTTTATTCCCCGCTATTATGAACTGCTTCATGTCATGCAGGAGACAAGGGCACGGGTGCTGGACGTTGAGGTCCCATGTTATGTGTTCCAGTCAAGGCACGATGAGATTGTGTCCGAAAAATCGTATGACATGATGGCCGAGAACCCCAAGATCCAACTTCACTGGCTCGAGCATTCGGACCATAAGTACCACCCGCCAAAGGACAAGGCGTTTTTGCTTCAGCGTTTTGATGCGCTCTGCCAAGTGATTACCTGATATATAGGGAGGCTTAGAGCACAAAAAAGACGGGAGCCCGTCTTAGGAGCCCCCGCCCATACGTGATTTTTTAGGCTTAGTCTTTAGTCTTCGATCTCGATTTCGATTGACTCAGGTTCAGGCTTCGCCTCCCTTTTGGGAAGGCTCAGCTCCAACACGCCGTCTTTGAACTTACCTTTAATCTCATCGGTTTTGACTCCGCTGACATCAAAGGATCTGCGGCAAGAACCGTAAGAACGCTCTTTATAAATGTAGTTCTTACGCTCTTCTGTTTTTTCGCTGTTTTGTTCCGCTGTGATCGTCAGGTACTTGCCCTCAAGATTAATCTTGATATCTTCCTTTTTCGCGCCGGGAAGATCGGCCTCCAAAAGGAAATGGTCACCCATGTCCTGGATGTCCACTTTAAATCCGCGGACACCTGAAAAATCCTGCAAGAACGAATTACCGAAGAAGCGATTGAAGTCACTCACTAAACCGCGGTCACGTCTGCCGTAAGGAATTAAATCAAACATGTTATCGTCCTCCTTGTTTGTTTTCGTACAAGTTTATTTTAATCAGCTGTTTTGACAAAAAAAGTAAAAACTTTTGTAGGAAATCTGAAATTTGGCACTCTAAGCATGAGAGTGCTAACAGTCCGATGGCTTTTCTTTGATATAGTTGACAGGATCAAAGGCCTTAACGAGAGGAAGAAAACAAGAGACGATGAAGAAGCGGTTAGGCGTCGGCATTACAGCGGCCATCTGTTCGGCGCTGTTATTTGGAATATCGCCCGCGATTGCGAAGCTGGCGTACGAGGGCGGAAGCAATCCCGTGACCACGACCTTCACGCGCGCCTTGTTTGCGATCCCCGTCCTCATTATTATTCTCCGCCTTTTACATGTCCCGCTTCGGCCTTCGAAGGAAGAGCTCAAAGCGGTGCTGCCCGTCAGTTTCTTTGGCGCTTTTGGGACCACCATCCTGCTTTACTCCTCCTACGCTTACATTGGCGTGGGGACGGCGACGGTGCTGCACTACGTCTTCCCTGTGCTGGTCATGTTGGGCGGACTTTTATTTTTCAAAGAAAAACTCTTATGGTGGAAGGTCCTTGCCCTCGTTTTCGGCTTTTTGGGCGTGTTGTCATTTATTGGAGAGCGGGGCCAAAATGACCCCAGGGGCATTTTATTAGCACTGTTATCGAGCGTGACCTACGCGGCGCTCATGATCGGCATTGAACAGTCGGCCATTTCCAGAATGCATGTCTTTAAGATGGCTTTTTATACGAATATTATCTCGGCCACAGCATCCTTGATCTACGGTGTTGTCACGCGTTCACTCCAATTTTCAATGACCGCCCCCGCCTGGGGCTACTCCCTGCTTGTCTCCATGATGGTGGCGATCGGGGCCGTCTCGCTTTTGAATTTTGCGATCATCCGATGCGGCGCTTCAACAACCTCCATCATCGCGATGCTGGAGCCTTTGACCGGGGTGCTGTTTGGTTACTTGCTTTTAAAGGAACAAATCACCCTGATGAACGCTCTGGGCTTCGTCCTGATTGCCGCGGGCGTCATCCTTGTGTCACGTTTTTCAAAAGAATCCGTCTAATGGATCCTCGTCACTTCCAGATCTTCATCCACTAGGAGCGTAAAGGCTGCGACTTGTTTCAACCTCTCGCCGAATCGTTGCCTGATGACAATATCCGCGGTACCCGGCGATTTGCCGAACAAGCCCACAAGGTGATCGTAGGTCACATAACGGCCATCATCTTGGTAGTTATCCGGGAGGTTATCAAGTTGGCTTAACAACACCACATTTTCATCCGACACATCGACCTCGTATTCAATGTGATTCTTTTCGCCACGGTATGCGCCGCATACGACCACATAACCGATGTCAGTTCGACGTTCGCCGTCGCTGTCAAGCACCCGCAAATCGATCTTATCGGTCAGCTGATAGGAGAGCCAGCTGTCATACTTGTAAAGGTAATGGCCCTCTGCCGCAGCCAGGTCAAAAAAGAGATCGTGAAGATCGATATCGGCAAGTGTGGATAAAAGCGAATCCGAGTTGTCACGAAAAGAAATCTTCTCCCCTGACATATACTCCGCGTCGAACTCAATGCCAAGTCCTGGCGGCAGGCCGTTCGTATGGTTATAAATGCCATTCTTTTTGGCGAGCTCATGTTCATCAATGACCGCATGCAGCCGGTCAAGCGAAGACAGCGGCGCGTCAAAGGTGACATCCGCGACCCTTTGTTGATTCCAATAGGTTTGAATGCTGACCACGGCTTTATCGTCAAAGCGCTCCAATTTGAAAAAGCAGTTATGATAGCGGTTTGAAAAATTGGGCCGATAGTACTCGCATTCGAAGGCCTTAATATCCTTGGATTGGATGACCAACGGCGCATTCGACACATAGTGGTCATCGCGGCCGCCGGGCATTTCGGCCTTGGAACTCTTTTTGGCAAACGCGCGATCCACGAAGGGTTTGAACAGCACATCGAGAGCCTCTGTAAAAGGCTCATAATGTTCGGGGAAGCGATTCTTGCCGCGGGCCGTGACGCATGAGCCGTCCGATAAACCAATCGACAGGCTGAACCCTTCGATCTCATCTGAATCTTCATGACCGGCGTCAAAGCCGTCCCAGTCTAAAACATTGTATTTTTTGACAACGGCCGCGACTTCACGCAAAAAACTTTTCTCCACTTTCTCATCCGAGTAGAGAAAACCCGTGCCGTACTCAATATGCACATTGGCGCCGCCCTTCTCCTTTTGGACGCCGTACACGTAATTGTCATCCCTCATGACCCCCGAATGGGTAAAATTAAAATCAGTGATGCCCATGTCTTCCTCCACCTCAATGCCACGTTGGGGCAGCACACAGGCGCCCAAGGTTGCTATGCACAGTAAAATAATGAGTAAAATCGGGTATTTTTTCATCTTCTTCACCTCGTAAATCCGGTGACGCTATGGGTACGGGAACGATGCCTGTCTGAAGCCATTATGGTGTGTATAGTTAATCATGAAACAGCCGATTACTCAACCAATCGGGGGCGCTTGTGAATTTTCGCTCACCAGAGGATAATGAACCGGGGAGGATTCCAATCCATGCATGATGTCGCCATTATCGGGGCCGGTGTCACAGGCTGCGCCCTGGCCTATACCTTATCGTCTTACGAGATTTCCGTTTTGCTGCTTGAAAAAGAAAACGATGTCGCCATGGGCGCCACCCGCGCCAATACCGCGATTATTCACGCGGGCTTTGACCCCGAACCCCATAGCTTAATGGGAAAGTTGAATGTCGAAGGCAACAGGGCATGCTACGCCCTGTGTGAGGCACTCGACGTCGAACATCGAAGGACCGGTTCCTGGGTGGTCGCCTTTGACAAAGAACAGCGTGACACACTCGATGTACTCTACCAACAGGGCCTCGAAAACGGCTGTGAGGGCCTTGAAATAGTATCGGGCGATGAAGCCCGAAAAAGAGAACCCAATCTCTCCTCTGAGATTATCGGGGCCCTTTGGGCGCCGGAGGCAGGGGTCATCAACCCTTGGGAATTTGCGCTGGCCATGGCCGAGGTGGCTGTGCGAAACGGCGTCCGCTTCATGCCCAACACGCAAGTGACCGGAATTACTGCGGCATCCGATCACTATGACATCGAGACAAGCAAGGGGCACTACCGGGCCCGTTACGTGGTCAACGCCGCGGGCGTCGAAAGCGATCGCATCCACAACATGTTGGCAGATCCCGCTTTCCACATCGTGCCGACAAGGGGTGAATACTATCTTTTAGACCGGAGCATCGGGACGCTCGTAGAATCCATCGTGTTTCAAAGTCCCACGAGCGCGGGCAAGGGTATCACCGTGTCCCCCACCATCCACGATAACTTTCTCATCGGACCGAATTCCGAGAAAATTAATGACCCCGAGGATACCTCCGTCACCCGTTCGGCACTTGACGAAATCCGGGAAGCCGCCCGACATTTGGTGCCCTCCCTCGATACGAGGGCGAGCATCCGAAACTTTGCGGGCGTGCGCGCCAACAGCGATATCAACGATTTTTACATCGCTTTCACAGCACCCGGATTTTTAGATTTAGCGGCCATTAAATCGCCGGGCTTGACCTGCGCGCCGGCCATCGCACGCCTGGCAAAAGAAATGTTAGAAGCAGAGGGCCTATCACTTTCCCAAAAAGCACATTGGAAGGGCGGGCGCCATGTTATCCGCTTTAAGGAGATTCCCAAAGAAGAACGCAAAGCCTTCGTCAAAGAAAATCCGCTTTACGGGCGCGTCATCTGCCGCTGTGAGACGATTACGGAAGGCGAAATTGTCGCCGCATTAAAAAGAGAGATCCCGCCCGTGTCAATCGACGGCGTCAAACGCCGCGCGGGAACCGGCATGGGGCGCTGCCAGGGCGGCTTTTGCGGACCGAGAGTCCTTGAAATCATCGCGCGGGAACAAAAACGCGACCCGCTGACCATCGAGGAGGATGCCCGGGGAAGCCAAATCCTGACGGACAAAACAAAAAGGGAGGACTGTGCCCATGCGTGACCATTATGAGCTCATCGTCATCGGCGGAGGTCCTGCCGGCTTGAGCGCCGCCATCAGCGCAAAAAATAACGGCCTGTCTCAGATCCTCATCGTTGAACGAGATGTAGAACTGGGCGGGATCCTGAACCAGTGCATCCACAACGGCTTCGGCCTCCATTACTTCGGCGAGGAGCTCACGGGCCCTGAATACGCCTGGCGCCTGCGCGATCAGCTGAACACGATGGACATCGATACGGTGACCGACACCATGGTGCTCTCATTTGAAAAACAAGGGCCTGTTTACCAGCTCACGCTCATGAGCGCGAAAGACGGCTACAGGAGCCTTCGAACCGGCTCGATCATCCTGGCCATGGGTTGCCGTGAGCGGACACGGGGTGCCATCCAGATCCCCGGCGCACGCGGCGCCGGCATCTTAACCGCCGGCACCGCCCAACGCTATGTCAACATGGAAGGCTACATGGTGGGCCGCCGCGTCATCATCTTGGGCTCAGGCGACATCGGCCTCATCATGGCGCGGCGCATGACACTTGAGGGCGCCGAGGTGCTCGCCTGCGTTGAGATCATGCCCCACTCAGGCGGATTGAACCGCAATATTGTCCAATGCTTAGATGACTATGACATCCCGCTTTTGCTCTCACACACGATCACCCATATTGAGGGAAAGGACCGCGTCAGTCGCGTCACCGTCCAAAAAGTCGATTCATCCTTTACTCCCATAGTAGGAACAGAACAGTTTTTTGACGTCGACAGCGTCCTTTTGTCAGTAGGCCTTATCCCTGAAAACGAACTCAGCAGAGCCGCCGGGGTCGCGATCGATCCCAAAACAGGGGGCCCCGTGGTGTACGAAAATCGCGAGACATCGCTCCCCGGCGTCTTTGCCTCCGGCAATGTGCTCCATGTGCACGACCTGGTAGACTTTGTCTCCGAAGAAAGTGAACTGGCCGGCCGCTACGCGGCACGCTACGTCCAACAAGATCCGGATAAAAGGACACGTTCGGAAGAACAGGTTCTCGATATGGTCCCCAAGGCAGGCATTTCATACGCCGTGCCTCATAAAGTTCGACCCCAAGGCGTCGACGACTTTGTGGAGGTATTTTTCCGTGTGACAGAACCGCATAAAACACCCAAGCGCATCGTCTTCAAAGACGGCGAACAGACCATTGCCGCCTTCCGGCGACCCTATATGGCGCCGGGTGAAATGGAACATGTGCGCATCCCGAAAAAACTGCTCGAGCGCGTGACGGGCAGCCAACTTGTCATCACAGTGGACGACTGAGGGGAGTTATTGATGAAAGAAATGATCTGCATTTTATGCCCCCAGGGCTGCCATCTTCAGGTAGACGAGGAAAATGACTACAAGGTGACGGGGAATCGCTGCGAAAAGGGGATC
>LSQX01013134.1_pt1 | contig 11950 bp, 11 predicted proteins | sample 654561 | NCBI WGS metagenome assembly LSQX01 (sample SAMN04489861, study PRJNA283612) | anaerobic digester metagenome | isolation source: 4 biogas reactors fed with cattle manure at either 37C or 55C with and... | place: Denmark: Kongens Lyngby | collected 2014 | reverse complement strand
TCTGCTGAGCATTCTTGTTATCCCACAGGTCTTTTACAGCTTCTTTACCAACATAAACATAAGCTGTGCCTGCTGGCAACCATTCATCCTCCTCAAATGTTAAGGTCATCTTATTTCCGTCTTTGGTTACTTTGCTGGCTTTGTTCTTGCTGTTGGTATGATAATAGTCTTCCAACGCTTCAGCGTCTACCAGTTCACCATCTTCATTCAGAGTGGCATCAATTACAATGTCTTCGTTCCAAACGAGAACAACTTCGCCTCTCTTTGCACTTTCATACCCAACAACTACAGGGTCTTCTTCATCCGGTGTTACAAGCAGATCAAAGCTCTTGCCAATAACACTGAATTGTGCATAGTCTTCAAAGGTTTTGCTACCGATGCTAAGGGATATTTCCCCTTCTTTCAGCGTGGAGTACAGACTGATCAAAGCTTCAGTATTGTTGTTCTGCAATTTAATTTCTTTAACGAATATTTTTGAATCATTTGCATCCTTAACTGTAACTGCAGATTCATCTACTTCGTCGGGATTCACTGGCTCGGATAAGATTACCTTAAAGGTATTCTTGCCTGCAACAGATGCGTCAACAATTGAAGGAATCGTGGTGTCAAGGAAGTCTACTTCAATAGTAGTTTCATTAATAGCATTGCCATCAATGTCCTTTACGTTCTTAATTGTTAGATCTGCAACATCCTGCTGGTCTCTTCCTTCTTTAAGTGTCAGAATAACAGTAACACCATCATCTTGAAGAGAAGCATTTTTAACTTCAGAATCGGTTACACTGTAGTTGTCTTCGTCTTCAGCGGAATCCTTATCTACTTCCCGATCGAATTCAACATAAATTTGAACCAGATTGTCGGTAGAAGCAGTGAATGTCAATTCTTCAGGAGCTTCTGTCGGAGCATCTGAAGGATCCAGGAAACCAGCTTCAGCCATAGCTTCTGCAGAAACTGCGCCAGCATCTACCAGAGCCTGAGCAAGAACAACACCTGCAGAGGTGGTTCCGCCAAGAGCACTAGCCATAATGCCAACAGCTGAGTCTCTGTTCAGAACAGCAGTGGTACCGAAGGTAACAGCGTCGCCAGCGGAAAGCATGCCAACAGCAGCAGCCTTGGTCAGAACGTCATCCCATGCAACCTGATAGCCCATGGCTTTCAGTACAAAGTTGATGAATTCTTTACCAGTCAGGTCAAGCTGTGCACCAAACTTAACATTCGGAAGAATGTTGGCGTCAATACCATTGGTCAGGCCGTTCTTTACAGCATATGCTGCATAAGGCTTAGCCCATTCGGTGATTTCGTCAGCGTCTACGATCTTTGCAAGCTGCGTTGAAATTTCTTCAGCAGTCATTGCGTCAACTTCAGCATCCTTGCCCATGAGGCGGATAGCTAAAGCCAGACCAGCTTGTCTGTTCAGAGAAGTTCCTAAATCCGGTTCATAGGATGTAGCGGAATTTCCCTGGAAGAGGCCGAGATCGTAAAGCTTTTTAGCTTCAGCTTCATATTTGAAGCTATCAGCAGCAAGTGCAGGTACCATGAGTGATGCAAGCATAGCAACAGTCATGACAACTGCGAAAAGCTTTTTGAGATTTCTCATGTTAAAATCCTCCCTTTTGGAATTTGTGGAAGCAGACCGTTGATTTTGCAAAGCCAGGTTACGCCGCTTCCTTGAAATAACCAAGCTTTGTTTGCTCTATAAACTCAAGAGAAGCCTTGCGGCTTATCATGAATTTCAAAGTAATTATATCACCGGGGATAGGGGGCGTCAACAATGCCTGTATATGTGTAAACAAAATGTAACTTTGTAGCAAAACACCGTAACAATGCATTATTACTGGCATCCAGGATATTATGCCCCTCTTTATGACGTTCAGGATCCCGGATATGTTCCAGCCGGTTTGCGGCTCCTTCCGCATGTTTCGGCTGTAACCTTCCTGGCACATGGCTGTCCATCAACATTTATCGGCTATTCCATTACAATAGTTTACCACAAATTTCATAGGATTGGAAATATATTTCCAAAAAATTTACGTTCAATAACCATGTACTGGAAAGCCACTATCTCGTGCCGTTACACAGGTGCTGTTCAATCAACAATAAGACCTGCTCTGACGAGGACAGCGCAAAAACCTCACTTCTGATTCTTGCTGCTCCCGGTATTCCTTTCAGATACCAAGCAAGATGCTTTCTCATCTCCTTAACGGCCCTTTCCTCTCCTTTAGCTTCAATCATCATCTGATAATGCTCACGGATCACCTGGTACTTTTCAAATCCGGTAGGATCAGGCAACAATTCCCCTCTATATATATAATGAAGGATTTTTTGAAATATCCATGGATTTCCTTGTGCACCCCTGCCAACCATCACGGCATCGCACCCAGTTACATCCAGCATTTGCATTGCATGCTCCGGACAGAACACATCCCCGTTCCCTATCACAGGAATAGAAACTGCTTCCTTCACCCGGGCAATAACCTCCCAGTCGGCCTTTCCGGAATAGAACTGATCGCGGGTTCTTCCATGCACCGAGACTGCTTTTGCACCCGCATCTTCGGCCATTTTCGCAAACTCTACCGCATTATACCTGTCATAGCCCTTGCGAAACTTTACTGTAACAGGCTTTTTTGAAGCGCGAACCACTGCTTTTATGATCTCGGCGGCCAGCTTTTCATTCAGCATCAATGCGCACCCCTCATGGTTTTTCACAATTTTCGGGGCAGGGCAGCCCATGTTCAGATCAATCACCGCGATATCCTGCCGATCGTTGAAAAGCGCTGCAGCTTTCGCCATAATATCGGGTTCAGAGCCAAAAAGCTGAACCGTACAGGGAGTTTCCACCGGATGCGTTTGGGTCAGCTGCTTTGTTTTTTTATCGTTATAGACCATTCCTTTCGCACTGATCATTTCTGTGTAGGTTAAGCCAGCGCCTTTTCTCGCACACTGAACACGGAAGGGCATATCGGTAACCCCGGCCATGGGCGCCAGCAGAATATGGTTTCTGGGTATAAAGGATCCGATTTTGAATTGTGGTTTTGTAGCTTTATTCATATCGTTAATTTCTCACCTTGGGATGAATATGTCTATTCTCAATTTGCGCGGGTTTCGGGTAAGTGAATAAGAAAAGTAGGCTGTAATGGGCAGAGGCTCCATCAACGCCCCTTGTACTCTTCAGATACTATGTACCTTGGGCGGGCTTTGACTTCATTATAGATTCTGGCAATATATATACCGATCATGCCTAGACTGATCATCAAACAGCTGCCCATGATCAGTAAAAGCAGGATTACTGTCGTAAACCCTCCGATGGCCAGGCCCCGCAGCTTCATCACCAGCGTCTGGATACCCAAAACGATTGAACCGATCAGAAACAGTATTCCGATAAAGGTGACGAATTGCAGCGGCAGCGAGGAAAAAGAAGTAAATGCACTTATCGCAAGCCTTACAAGCTTTAAACGTGACCATCTGCTTTCGCCGGTTTCCCTCTCGGGCACCTTGAAACAAACCTGCGTCCTTGAATAACCAACCCATGCCGATAGCCCCCGGAAGAATGTTTCCCTCTCTGGCATATGTAACAGCGACTGGACCACCTTTTTGTCCAGCAGCTTGAAGTCCGATGCCCTCTCCAGCTTGAATCCCGAAAGCCGGTACATGATCTTATAAAAAAGGGATGCACCCAATCTGGTGAAGGGACTTTCTCTGCCCCTGTCCTCCTTAACGGCTTCCACCACTTCTGTGCCTTCTTCCCAATGACGGACCATTTCGGGAATCAACGCCGGAGGATGCTGCAGATCGGCATCCATGATGATACAGGCATCACCTTCGGCACGGGAAAGACCGGCCATAATGGCAGCTTCCTTGCCGAAATTACGGCTGAAGCGGATCCCCTCCAGTTGGGGGGTCTGGTCTGCCAGGGCTTTTATCACCTGCCAGGTACCGTCCGCTGAACCATCGTCCACAACAATCATCTGATATTGGTCTGTAATCCCGTCAAGAACACTGCAGATGGTGGATATCGTCTTTCCCATTTGCTTTTCTTCATTATATACCGGTATGACTACAGATAACATTTTCATCAACTTTACTCCTTAGCGAATTCTGCGGTAATTTCGCTGAGGTGCTCTTCAAAAGGCCTTAACTCTACAGGATACAGCTTCAGCGTTTCACTCATGTCCGCCGTCAGGTCTTCGCGCATATGGGCTACCTGCTCGGACGAGACTCCGGGACGAATGCCAATCTTTTCAACGAATTTCAGCATCCAATACACCGGCAATGCAGGAATCGGAAGAATCCTGGCTTTTCGCCCCCGGCTTCTGCCAATTGCCTTGACAAGTTCTTTAAAGGGAAGGGCGTCCTTCCCCGCAGCGTAAAGGGTTAACCCCGGCTTGAAATCCTTTATCATCGAGATGGTCAGTGCGATCATTTCACGGATATGTATCGGCTGCTCTTTTGCCCTCCCACTGCCGAAAACGGGTACAAGAGGCAGTTTTTCCACATAGCCGATTATTCTGCCCATGCTTCCCGTCCTTGCCTGGTAGATCAGGGACGGCCGGATGATCATATACTCCAGGCCACTGGTTTTTATCACATCTTCGGCGGCCAGCTTGGAGCATGCATAAAAGCCCTTTGCTTTCAGGTTAACATTTATGGTGCTGAAATAAAGAATTCTTGGAATATTCCTGTTCTTACACAAAGCGATGGCATTCTTGGTTCCCTGAACATTGATCTGCTCGCATAGACTTTGGGATTCTGTTTTGAAATAACCTGCAAGATGGATCAGAATATCGATTCTGGCATCTGGATTGATCTGCGGCAATGTTTCCAAGTCTCCCATCACCGGGTTTACTTTCGGAAGGAACGGAATTTGTTCTTTCCTCCTGTACAGTGCGAAAATATTGTCCACACCGGGTTCTTCCGACAGGGCTTTTACAAGCTCCCGGCCGACAAACCCCGATGCACCGGTTATGAATACATTCATGCCGTACCTCCTTCGGTTGAATATTTTCAAGCACAACCCTATCGGTTGATGCGGACGAACTTTGTGCCAAAAACTGCACTGGCGGAGATGGGGTGCTAGAAAAAGTTGCCGTATCGGATTAGCTGAGCAATAATCTTTGGCGCGTTCAACAAGATAACCCACTTGTTCCGCCACAGCACTCCAATTTCCCTGGCATCGTTGTAAAAACACGGTGTGCTCCGGTTGCATTCCTCCAGCTTTTGGCAGAAGGTTTTCCTGTCTTCGCGGAAGGTGTCCAGGTTGAAGGTATAATTCGTAAATTCTATACAGGGGCTTTTTACACCGGTTTCTGTCATCAGGAAAGAATATCTGGCTGCATCACACATGTGCATGCCTTCCCCCTTGATGTACCGGATATGCTCCTTGTAGATCAGGTAGGCCAGGAAGTTGTTCTGTTTCGCCTTTTTTGACATGTACCCGAATATCTCTGCAACATCATCCCAATGGTACATCAGCTCTTCATTCTTCTTGCCAGCCACACCCTTTACAAAGATATACGGGCGAATGGCAAACATGAGCCCATGATCTGCAGCGAATGCTTCAAGCTTTTTGATATCGTCCAGACTGGACAGGCCGGTGATGGTTGTGGTTATAGACCAGTTCCCCTTCCGCTTCATGCCCGATATTTTTTCAATATTCTCCAAAACATGTGGCAATTTGTCAGCTCCCCGCAGCTTCGCGAACAGGTCCCGATCCATCGAATCGATACTGATGGCCAGGTTACAGCGCCTTTTTGCGATCTCCCGTGCCAGCAGCTCTGTCAGCAAAATGCCGTTGGTGATGATCGTGGGCTTGATGCGGTGTTTTATAAACAGGTCGGTAACATCGAGAATATCCCTTCTCATAAGGGGTTCTCCGCCCTGAATGAAAACATAACGAATGCCGAACCGTTTCAGCTTTTTAACCTCATCTTCCAGCTGATTAAGGTCCATATCGTTGCTGGTTGTCTTCCATATATTGCACATCAAACAGCGCTGGTTGCATAACTTTGTTACATCATATATCGCCAGAATAGGCCTTTTCAGGCTTAGGTTAATCAACGTTCTTATCATAAATTACATCCTTTGCATTTCACGATACAATCTTTCTGTTATTGTACCATGAATTGCCGATTTTTACTTCACATATCGCCGCACCGGGTCTTTCCTGTCATAACAGCAGGAAGATGACAATCCAAGCCACACCGAATAGAAGGATACTAAGAAGCAGGGGTCTGTCGGATAGAATGATTTCCTCTGGAAGACGCCCCTCCTGTTCTTCCAGAATCAATTGCATATAGCGGAAAAGCCCGAAGAACACGAAAAGAATTGTGATCATGGGCAGCTGATTTTCATATTCCAAAATGGTATACAGAGAATATGTGATTGCCGTGCCGGTAATGCTGATCTGGATCATGGCCTTTAGAAACTCATCGTTATAGCAGGATAATACTTTTCTGTGACGCGTGGAGTTTTCCTGAAGGGATGTTTTCTCCGACTTCCGTTTACCGGTAGCAAGGCACAATGCGATAAAAAAGGTGCAGACCAAAACCCATGATGAGATATACACCTGTATTGCCTCAGCCCCTGCTATGACCCGTAGCACAAAGCCGAAGGAAATGGCCGTCACATCCAGAATTACAATTTTCTTAAGAACAAGGGTATACAAAATGTTCAGGATCACATAGGCAACAATGCAAGGCACCACGAACGGATGGACGAAGCTGGATAACACGAGGCTGAAAACGAACAGAACAACCATAAACCACGCGGCCGTCCCCTCTTTGATGCTACCCGAGGCCAGAGGCCTCAATCGTTTGGTTTCATGCAGCTTATCCCGCTCGATATCGATGATATCATTTAGAATATAGATCGATGACGATGCGGCGATAAAGCATATAAGGGCCAGTATGGCTTTGATAACCGCCTGCGGGTCTGTAAAGGTTCTGGAAAAGATCAGCGGAACCAGCACAAAAATATTTTTGATCCACTGCTTTGGCCGAATCAGCTTCAGAATTTGTTTGAGCATTTTTTTCTCCTGATGTTTTTACTTCATCTAGTATAACCGTTCGAAGGGTTATCAATCTGTTTTCTTGGTTGCTGTTGTCTGCATACCACCGTTTATCTGCCGCGGGCCGCCAGGGTGAGCGGTGAGGGCTACGCTTCGGTCTTGCGTCGTCTGCATACCACCGCTTAACTGCCGCAGACTGCCAGGGTGAGCGATGAGGGTTACGTCTCGGTCTTGCTGTTGTCTGCATACCACCGCTTAACTGCCGCGGGCCGCCAGGGTGAGCGATGAGGGTTACGCTTCGGTCTTACTTCGTCTGCATACAACCGCTTAACTGCCGCAGGCTACTAGGGTGAACGATAAGGGTTACGCTTCGGTCTTACCCGGTATATCCAACAGTAATTATTCTGGGCGATTTTCTCCAAATCATACAGCCGGCGGAACTCACTCATCGTCATAAAACTTTCGGATTCTAGCGGACCGGACCATACAATGTAGACAAACCGGAAAAGATCCATACTCTCTTTGTATCGGCTGAATGAATACAATGGTATACTGTATTTTTTTGGCGGATAATAGCATTTCAGGCCGGAATGCATGGCCAAAAGGGCTGCATCATTGCTGATCACAAGGGTCTCCCTGTAGCCCGGAATTTTATCACGGGCAAGGGCAAGAACCGGTGAATACTTCATACCAATATCCTCTTTCAACCCAGTGAAAACATGCTTCCTGGCAAAGCCCCGGCTTTGAATCCATAATGCAGGGCTTATGGCACAAACCAGTGAAAAGACCACAAAGGCGGCTGCGAGCCACTGCTTCAGCCTTTCCTCCTTCAAATTTCGTATCAGCACATCCATCAAAAAGACCAAAAACAGGATCCAGAACGGAAACACTGGGGACCAGAGCCGGATGTTAATCGGGTCCATCGCGGTGCTTGTGGCCGACGCCAGCAGCGCTGCGGCATAAAAGAGAATGTACATGGATACCGTGATCAGATCAACAGGAAGCTCGGGCTTTTTTTCCTTTTTCTCAAGGAAAAAAGTGATGCAAACGAGCATAATAAAGAATACTGTCCCGATATAGCTAAATAGCGGTGTAAGAAAGGACGACCACTCTCTGAAAACCATAACAGACAGCCATATATTGTCTTTCAGCGTATACAGACCGGCCTGACGGCCTCCTGTAAAGGTTCCCGATATCAAATAATTCCTTATAACCCATAGGGACATGGGCAGGCAGGAAAATACGAGGTAAACAAAGGTTAGCCGGATTCGCCTTAGAACAGGCTTTACAGACAGGAACAGGATCAACGCCAGAACGGCGATCGTGACGATACCGATATAGCGGGTAAGCCAGCAGAGGCTTGAAACCACAGATGCGGCTATCAGCCACCCCTGTTTTTGTCCTTTGATGTAACGCAGCATAAAGATCATGGACAGCATGGACAGAAAAATAAACAGCATCTCGGTCCATGCATACCCCGAGATATAGACCATGGGGATTGACACGGTGATTAGAATAAGCGCCGGTACAGCCATCCATTTAACAGACAGGCTTTCGAACAGGTAGGTCGCACAGGCATAGATCAGATAAGCAAAGCTGATGGCATTGATCCATATGGCCCCCTGTGTAAGGGGCACATCAAATAGTTTAAGGACAGCTGTGATCAGAATATAAAGAGGCGGCCACTGAATGATGGGCGTATCATAGCCGAAGTATTTCATTTGTCCGTCTTTGAGCAGAGTGGTTGCGGCATAGTCGTAAGACTGGGAGTCATGGGTGTATATTGCGCCTGTTTGAGGCATACACATCATTACCAGTAAAAAGGCAGCTATCGCGAAAACAACTCCTGTTATGTGGCGCACCTGTTTCTCCCCCTCAGGTTATATAGTCAATCGTGCCTTTCGGTCACCTCATAATTGTTGCCAAAAAAGAAGCCCTTCTATTATATCAATAAAAGGGCAAGTATTTGTTGTAAGCGTGCCTGCGGATCGGGTTTTCCGATGCGCAGCATGAATTGGTGTTGTGGATTCAGAATGCCCAAACCGATTCGTTGTTTCGGATTCAGGGGATAACTGAACCCATTTGGTTAAAAAACCAGTGTGAAAATAGTGGTTCGGCCGGCAACTCAGCCGGCATCATCATACATGTTTATTATGCACTAACCAGTGCGAATTTTCAAAATGGCAGATCGTCATCATCGCCCGGCAACGGGAAAAAACCATCCCCGGATTCAGGCTGCGATGCCGGTGCACCCTGTGGTGCAGGTTGTTTGTATGAAGGCTGCTGTTGTGAAAAACCGCCGCCGATTGAATCATCCCTCTTGCTGTCTGCAAAATAAACCCGTTCTGCCTGTACATCCACAGTATAGTGTTTCACACCCTGGGCATCGTCATAATTGTCGTTTCTTAACCAGCCTTCAACAAGAACTCGCATACCCTTCCTAAAATAACGGGATACGAACTCTCCAGTGCTTCTCCAGGCTGTTATTCCGAAAAAGTCTGCCTGTCGTTCTTCGCCCTGTTTTTGAAATGGGCGATCCACTGCAATTCTGAACCGGCATACGGGGATGTTTGACGTGGTGTACCTGAGCTCTGGGTCTGCTGTCAAACGACCCATTAAGATAACCTTATTCATACAAATAAACCTCCATACGTACCGGGTTTATATCAACCCGTTTCTATTCCTTTTCATCGCGTCTGACGATCAAGTATTTCAGGATGCCTTCGGTAATCTTATAAATACGCTCCAGCTCGGCAGGGAACTCGGGTGCTGCAGAGAAATGCAGCAGTGTGTAATACCCTTCCTTCTGGTCGTCAATTTCATAAGCAAGCCGTTTCTTTCCCCATTCGTCTATCTTTTCAAGCTGGCATGATGCTTCGATAACGTCTTTTACCTTACCGATTATTTCCTGGATCTTTTCATCTTCCAGCAAAGTGCTGATAACAAAAATGGATTCGTACTTATTCATTGATTCTTTCACCTCCTTCTGGACTATGGCCCCTTTCCGGAGCAAGGATTTACGACAGCAGTGTTGATTTTATCACAAAAAATCGTAAAACACAAGACCAATTCAGGCCGCTTTTTACCCCTTTTCGACCCGCTGAATGATGGTCTGCTGCTGGCGTATGATATGCTCTGCAGCCAAACGGCCAGCTTCTTTTGGATTGTTTTCTTCCAGAGCCTTTAATATCTGCTCATGCTCTGTCAAGACATCCTCCGCATTGGAGAAGTCTTTCATATATAGTACGCGGAACCTGTATATCTGCTCTCTAAGATTTGCCGCTACACTTTTCAGCTTATTATTTCCCGACGCATCGTAGATGACCTCGTGAAACTCCACATCCTTTTTGATGGCCCCCTGAAGGTTTTCCTTCTTCAGGTATGAGATATACTGCTTGTGGATATTTTCCAGGTGACGGAAATTGTCCTGGCGGATCCGCTCAGCGGCCAGCTCTGTCGCAAGCTTGTCAAGAGCCGTCCTGACCTCGAGCACGTCCATGATGTCTTTTACCGACAGCTCTGCCACATGGGTTCCCTTTCGGGGTATCATCGTAACCAGACCCTCCAGTTCAAGCTTTCTGACCGCTTCACGGACTGGGGTTCTGCTAACACCCATCTTTTCGGCAAGGGTTACTTCCATCAATCTTTCTCCGGGTTTAAGGTCTCCGGATACGATAGCATCCCTAAGCGTATTGTAGATAACGTCTCGGAGGGGCATGTAGTTGTCCAATTTTATCTTTGATAGTTTCATAATAACTCCTGCTCTAATTCCTTCGACATTTTATACATTCGTGTTTAATACAGGGGGTACAGCACTACAGGTGGTAACAAGCCAAATATGCTTGTATTGCTTTCCCAGGATTGTAAAGGCCCTGTGTGCTTTTTCCTGGTCTTCAAACAACCCGAAAACCGATGGACCACTGCCGCTCATCAGGCTGCCTGCCGCCCCCCATTGTTTTAGCTCCCGTTTGATGACATCAATTTCGGGGAACTTTGCGGCAGTAACGTTTTCCAGTACATTTCTCATCTGATGGGCAACCTTTTTTATATCTCTCATCCGAATGGCTGAAACAATGGATTGTGTGTCTGGATGCAAAACAGGATCATCCATCCGGTAATTCGAATAGACCCATGCGGTAGACACCGAAAACTCCGGCATGATTAACACCGCATGAACACCGCCGAAGTGCGGCAGTTTGGTCAGTTCCTCTCCGATTCCCCTGGCAAGGCAGGTGCCACCAGCTAAACAAAACGGGACATCGGCGCCGCATTGCAGCCCCAGCTCCAATAGCTGTTCCTGGGTAAGGCGGGCATCGTAAAGTGCATTCAGCCCTTTCAGCACAGCGGCTGCATTGGTGCTTCCCCCTCCAAGCCCGGCACCCAAAGGTATTCTTTTATTAATCTGTATCCTGACCCCGCCAGGTATTCCCGCTTTTTCGAAAAAAGCCCGTGCGGCTTTGTCACAAATATTCCTGCCATCACAAGGAACTTGCGGGTTATCACAGGAAATTTCAACCCCTTCGGGTTTTTTCTGAAGTATAACCTCATCTTTCAGGGAAATAGTCTGCAGGATCATCTCCAGTGTATGATACCCGTTATCAAGCTTACCGGTTACGTCCAGGGACAGGTTAATCTTTGCGTGGGCAGGCAGGGTTATCATGTTCAAGGCCGCACCCTTCCTCTCTTTTCGGGAGTCTCTTTGGAAAGGTTATGCCTTACACAACCGCAGGCAAACGACAACCTGTTTTTAACCTTTCCCGGCATGCTCTTGCCAACTCGCTCACAGCATTTTCATGCCTGTGGAACCGTACCCGCTGAAGAAATTCAGCGCATCAGATACTGGCAATATTATATACAAAATACATAAAAAATGCAAGAAAGAGCTGATAATTCACGCTTTCAGCAAACCTCAGGTTACTGTTCATAGGTATCTGATGAGAGATAGATGTG
>LSQX01295141.1_pt1 | contig 11951 bp, 7 predicted proteins | sample 654561 | NCBI WGS metagenome assembly LSQX01 (sample SAMN04489861, study PRJNA283612) | anaerobic digester metagenome | isolation source: 4 biogas reactors fed with cattle manure at either 37C or 55C with and... | place: Denmark: Kongens Lyngby | collected 2014 | reverse complement strand
GAAGTATTTCGTCAGTAATTTGGGCAAGAGTATCGTAAATCTGTGTAATCGTTTCCCCCGTATTGATGACTGCATCAGCAAGTATCACTGCAGATTTTTCGAGGATTTCACGGTTCTCAGAAATGAATTTGTTGTTGCAATCATTCATCTTCCAGCGCTTGTCTTGTTTTTCATCGAGGAACAACAGAGGGCAATCGAGGACATCTGCGATGCCCTGGCCGAATGAAGATGCGGATCTCATAAGAAGGACCACCGCGAACGGCTTATCTGTGTGATGGTTCCTCTCTATCATCATACCTACTCTTTCACCAAGTTCGTGGTGTGCAGCCCTGAGTTTAGTTCCCATCACACCCGAATTACTTTTGCAAATCGATATCAACTTGTCAATATCGGCGTTATTTTCAATCTCATTCAAGATCATCATGTATCGACATCACCTCTTCCACACCGTCAAATTTAACCTGGTTGTAGCTCGGTTGTTTCAATTTAGTACCGGCAAGAACGGTCTTCTGTAAACTCGCATTCTTCTTTGCGTGAGCAATGACATATCCCTTGCTTGCTTCCATCAGCATGTAGTAATCTACCATGTTATCTCCCAAAGCTATGACTTGAAAACCAGCATCTTCGAGATACCTGCAAAGATAGGCTTTTCCAAGCTGAGACATGTTGCTAAGCCCATTGGTTTTTGAGCCGACGGCCATATCCATCACGCCGGAAACTGTCGCTGCTTTAGACCAAAGGTCTTCCAACCCAGCGGTCACTATGACCTTCAGTCCATCAATCTTTGATAAATCCTTGAGAATCGATTCATCGAAATGAACATTTGATAATGCAGGGGCATACCTGTCATCCAGATCATTTAAGGATGCGTATGGTTGGCGAACCTTCCAGAATTGGTATGTTGTGTATCTGTCTCCTTGGAATGCATGGTGAACTTTCAGTTCTTCAGGTATGGACACGCTCTTCGTCAGATCCTCAACAGTCAGGGTTTTATCNNTTCCGGAAGCGGCACTTATGACTTTGTCGGCATTTATCCTGGATACTTGCGGTGCGGTTAGAACCGAGCCGTCTGCCAATCCCTTCATGAATTTGACTATTGAGTCAATATCATTGTCGAGAAGAATGAATTCCTTCCCTCTCCTCAGAGCTTCTTCGAATAAGCCTGAGACTTCGTAATCCCTCCAAGCTTGAAGATCTGATACTGCGAGATGAGAGTAGATGGTGTTCTTCTCCGAACTCTGTATCCTTTCGTGAATAACGTCGGCTGGCGTATCCAGATAGATGAAGACATCGTAACTATCGCCATCGCTGTCAGTAAATGCTAGACGGTATCCGCCATTATCAGGGAAAGCATAATGACCGTCCACGATCACATTCTCGGTTTCGATGCTGTTGATGTGTTTTATGAATTGTCTGCGGAGATCGTTCTGTTCTTCGCTGGACAATTCTCTGAATTTGTTGTTGCATTGTGCGTTTAACCATGCGGAGCCTTTGATGTGTTGAATAAAAGGCATCATTGATAGGAGATAGTCCTTTCCCGCACATGGGAGCCCGTAAATTACGAATTTCATTGAATCCCTCCTTTTACAAAGTGTTGGTCGTAATAGCAAAGGCCGTCTTCACAAGGTGTAATCCTTCTGAGGTTGGCCTCGATTGATTCCAAAGAATCGGTAGCGGAGCCGATGCAGTAGTCTTTCATTCCGGCGAATCTGGCACAAGGATATACAAATCCTGACGCATAGTACACATTCGTCCGTCCTACCCCACAGAGTGCTCCGTATTGGGTGCAATCGTAAGACTTCTTTTTTCTCAGTTGTCTGATTTCCATGGTTCTGGAAGCTTCATCCAGCAGAGTGTCAAAGTCTTTTGAAAGGATCTTATCTTCGGAATCGAATAATTTTGAAAAGGTTACCTTTTTGAACCCGTTGTCAGCAAAGAATGATATTGTTTCTTCTTTTTCTGACAACAATTGGGGTGTAACTGTGCAGTTCACCGAGGGTTTGTGTCCGAAAAGATCCTCGTATTTCCGAACAGTTTCCATGACTTTGGCAAATGTACCTCTGCCCGCCATGTCTATGCGGTTGCTATCGTGGATCTTTTCTCCGCCGTCTAGTGAGATACAATATTCCAGAGAATCTTTGTGTTCCCACATGAATCTTAGTTTTGTATCATCCACATCGACTCCGTTGGAAATGGTATACAGCCTGACGTTTGGTACGACTTCGAGCTGTTCTACCAGATATTTTAGCATCTGAAAACGGATCAGCGGCTCTCCGCCACCGACTATTCCAACTTTGAATTCCGTGTTATGACAGGTAACGTATTGTCTGATGGAGGAAACAATGGCGCGGATTTCATCATCCGTGACGTCTCTGGAACGTCTCCCCTCTGACGTGAAGTGGCAGTATTTGCAACGAAGGTTGCATTTTTCGGTTATGGATATGCAGCAGCGATCAATCATGCGCTTCCCTTGAACAAGTCTTTGAGTTCCAGGTTGTCTGAGGAATATGCCCAATCCAGGGCGGTTTTCCCTTCCCGGTCACGAATATCAATGTCAGTCTTGCTGTTGGATAACAGGATTTTTGCAGTGGTGTGATGCCCCTTTATGCAGGCCTTGATTAATGGCGTGAATCCATTGGAATCTTGCTGATTAAGGCAGGCCCCAGACTCAACGAAAAGTCCGACAAAGTCGTCCCTTCCATGCCAGGCCGCTATCATCAGGGGGGTGTTCCCGAAGTTCTTTCCGGAGCTCCCGCAATTGACATCACAGCCCGCATTCACCAGTTTTTGAGCCATCTTCAGATTATCCATCTGAATGGCATGGCTCACTGGCGGCAGACAGTACTTGCTTTCATCTACCTTATTCAGATCAACATCCGGGAGTGAAAGAAGATAATCTACCATCGCATAATCGCTGTTGCGCACCGCCTGAATAAGCGGAGTCAAGCCTTTTTCCGCGCCCAACTGATTGGGATCGACCCCTCCCTTGGAGTACTCCTTCATCGCCTTTTCAACAGATTTGCTCCTGACTGCATTGTAGAAGTTCAACGAACGATCATAATCGTAGGTGGCATTTTTGTCGCCGAACATCTTATCGTATTCAACCATGGAAAGGAAGATTATGCCCGGTTCATCCTTTTGAAGAGAGAAATAGACATCACGGTTGATGACATAGAAACGCGCGTTCGTATGTTTCCTCGCCAAATCTCTGGCTATATCTATGATGCGATCATCGTTGACCTCTTTGTTGCTAACCTCTTCATAAACACTGACATTAGAGTTCTCTTTTTCCCGTTCGTTTTTGATTGAATTCATCGCCAATCTCGCTCTGTCGGAAACATAGTGTCTTTTCTGATCCTTCAGATGATTCAATTCATTGATTACGGTCTTTGGAATTGCGACATAACTGAACTTCCTGCTCAGCTCGTTTATCAGACGGGGGCGAGTAATCAAAGAGGATGTGTCGGGAACAGCCCAAATCTCAGATGATAGGTTGAGACCAACAAGGTCATCAATGCTGATTGAGTAGGTCGAAACCAGCTTTAAAATTTGTTCAGTTGTAGGAAGGACTTTCCCCTTTTCCCAATTGGAGATCGTCGGGCGTGCAACACCGAGATCTGCCGCGAATTGCTCTTGGTTTTTCCCCATTTTTTCTCTGAGGAGTTTTATGTTTCTAGCTAATGTATCGGGGTTAATTTCCATGATTTATGAAAAAGCTGTCATTTGTATATATACATATCTTACAAAATCAATATTTTCACCTATTCAAATTTGCTAATTGTAATTTATGATTACAAACTCACATTATTTGTAATTCAGAATTACAATTGACACGCGCGAAATGACTTGGAGCATACGGAAGCGGGAACCAAAAATTGCCCAGAACTCGCGATTTATAGAGATATAAATGATGTGAATCCCTCGGCAATCTATACCTGTTCCTCTCCGGCAGCATCCCGTCCTCCCACAATACGGGGCGGTCGCGATCACTGCCCCACCTCTTCCATCATCCTCAGCAAGTAATCGTTGGCATCCGCCCTCTCCGAGTATCTGTTGTAGATCTGCATGAAGTACAGTCTGATGGATTCGTTCACGATCTGATCCCTGGTCGGGGAACTCCCATCGAGCAATCCGAATGCCGTCAGTATCTCCAGGCGCCTCCCGCTGTTCTCCACATGGCAGACTATCCCTCTTCCATCGAGGGAGACCACGGTCACGAATCTGATAGGACGCCCGAGGAACGCGGCCTTTTCGGTCTTCTCGTAGCGCACTGCCGTTCATGGGCAAACCTCCTTTAAGGTTTTTCCGCACAGCAGAGAGCTTCAGGCATCTGGCACATCGATAGGCGAGCTCAGGAATACTGGCCTTGGCACATGGGTTCTAAGCCCTTCCCGAAAGAGCCCGCTATGGTAATATACGAAAAATGCATAACGAATAACGTAGCGAATGGGATGCTGCGCGGACCCGCGAAGGGGCTCTCGGGATGGAGTCCGGGTCCAAAAGAGGTCAGGGGGGAATAGCATCAGCGTCATAGAGGCAAACGCGGATATCAACGCGAGCGTAGGTTACGCAATGTGCCGCAGCTCCGCAAGGATAGTCAATTCCATATCCGCAAGGAATCCGGGCAGCGCGGTAATAGAGGAGCTCAAGATAACGGTCAGATCGGAGCCGCCGTTCCTCCGGGATACCGAGTATATATTCACGAACGTCAGACCGGGGGAGGTCGTCGATGCCGACAATGATGCCGTTTCCCTGAACGAGGATCTTCTTGCCAATAACACAGAGGAATCAGAGGGCTTCGTAAGGGTGGAGACATATGCGGACGGCATCAAGGTCTCGACCCGGGACCATCCGGTCACCGTTCTCCCCTACAATATGTGGCCTGGCCACGATAATGCGGTGCTGATATCCGCATTCATCGACCCAGACAGCAGCACTGTGTGCGGGATCCTCTCCGAAGCTTCCGGCAGGCTCCGCGAAAATGGAGGAAAAGGCATTTCCTACGGATACGGGGAAGAGGAGCGTAACAAAGATGTCATATCGGCGATCCACACGGCGATACGTGACCGGGAGATAAGGCCGACAGAGCCGGAAGGGGACCGGCAGAACGGAGGGCAGAGAATCAGGACCGCCGCCGAGATCGAAACCGAAGGAGAGGCCACACCGGTCGAGATGATGACGCTGTTCGCATCCGCACTGGAGTCCGCAGGTCTCGATCCCGTGCCCATCTTCACTGAAGGAGGGACACATTTGGGTGTCTGGGTCACAGAGGACAGATTCCCGGATGCGGTCGTATATGACGAACAGGTCATCACAGCTGCCGTAGAAAAGGGGGCGGTCATGCTTTTCGATCCATTCTCACTCTATGGCACCGAATGCTTGACGGGGTTGACCGCGGAGGTGCCAAAGGAGTTCCGTTATGCGGTGGACGTCATGAGGTCCAGAGAGACCGTGGGGCCAATGCCTCCCAGGGTCTTCATCGGCGGAAGATGGGAGGCTGACGATCATACATTCCTGCTTGAGGAGCAGAGCATCTGCAGAACATACAGCAAAAGGGAGCAGTGGGAGAGGAAGCTGCTCGACATATCTGTAAGGAACAATCTCATCAGCTTGAGGAGGACCCAGAGGGTGCTGCCTCTGATGCTCGACGATACCGCGGCATTTTTAAGTAAGATCGGGAACGGTGAGATGACATTCCGCGGGAAACCGGGGGGATGGAGCGGAGAGGACCTATTCGAGAGGATGCCCTTCGAATCCTCCAGATACACGGAGAACGCCGCCGGCGCGGTCAGGGAGTCCCTGGGCAGGGGGGAGATCATCGCGCCCGTTCCGGATAAGGAGCTGGAGAGGGCGATCACATTCCTTTACAGAACATCTAAGAAGGCCATGGAGGAGGACGGGGCCAACTCCCTGTTCCTTGCCGCGGGCGCTCTGAAATGGATCGACGGGGATACGGCGCATTATGCGCCCCTTGTACTGATTCCCGTTTCCATTGAAAGGAAGGTATCGAAAGGATACCTCTTGAGCAGAAGGGACGAGGACGTCGTCTTCAACGTCACCATAGGGGAGAAGCTCAGAACGGAGCACGGCATAGACATCGACCGCGTTTACGATATGGTGTCCGACGAGGTGCCTGACATGAAGCGCATCATGCGCTCCGTCAGAGAATCTGTTAGGGGAAGGCAGGGGTGGGACGTGGTGGACTCCGTCTCCGTAGGGATATTCTCCTTTGACCAGTTCGTGATGTGGAATGACCTCAGGGCGATGGGCGATGCGATCTGCGATAATAAGATCGTCAACAGCCTCGTACGCTCCAGGCTGTCCTGGGATGCCAGGGAGATAGATGACAGCGCAGACCCGTCCGGTCTGTGCCTTACGGTCCCGGCGGACGCTTCTCAGGTAAGGGCCGTCAGGGCATCCGGGGACGGGCAGTCCTTCGTGCTCCACGGGCCGCCGGGGACGGGAAAGTCCCAGACGATCACCAACATAATATCCAACGCTTTGCACAACGGGAAAACAGTGCTGTTCGTCGCCGAGAAGATGGCAGCCCTGGAGGTGGTTCAAAGGCGCTTGCAAGAGATAGGAATAGACAACCACTGCCTGGAGATGCATTCCAACAAGACCGAGAAGAGAAAAGTCCTCGATCAGCTCAGCAGGGCCCTTGAGCGCAGAAGGACCGTGGACCCGGAGGAACAGGCGGCCAAGACGGCGCAGATAGAGAGCGCCCGGGAGGAGCTGGACCGCTATGTCGCAGCGCTGTATGCCAAGCAGCCCTCTGGCCTGAGCATAGCGGAAGCGATAGAGAGATACGAATCATACCGGGACGTCTCTCTGTACGATATAGAGCTGGACCCGAGCCTGCTGTTCGAGGCGGGGCCCGAGGACCTCAAGAAATGGATGGCGACCGTGGGGCGCATGGAACGCAGCAGGAGGAACCTGGCAGGATGCCCCGCATATCCTTTCTCTTTGATCGGGTGCACGGATACGTCCCTTTCCCTGACATCCGAGGCAGGGACGGTATTGAGAAGGCTTGCGAACAACAGCAGGAGCCTTATAGCCATGAACTCCGAGGCCGAATCCCTGGGGATACCCATAGATATACGGGATGCGGAAGGTCTGATCGCCCTGATGGAGGATATGAGCTCCGCGGACGCGGGGATGATAATGAACGGCCGCATCAGGGACATACCGTGGATAGCCTCGGAGCTGGCCGAGGCCGTCGAGAGGTCGGATTCCCTCATGAAGGAGATGACCCGCATGGCCGTCGAGAGCGCCTTCCGTTTCAGTGAGATGATCACTGAGTCCGTTATGCGCATCGATACGGCCAGGAACGCCATCGTCGCCTCCGGCTACTCCGGCGACCTGTCGGCCGTGGACCGCAGGATGGAGGACCTGCTCTTCATAAGGGACATATCGGACGAGGCCGCGGCAGGCTTCGCGGCATCCAAGATCTACTGGAAGCCGTACATGATCGAATTCAACAAAGAGAACGATATAGGTTCCAGGTGGAATGCGGCGAAGAAGGCGCCGCTACTACGGCGTTCCAGAGCCAAAAAGCAATTCATGGAATCGATACTGCCCATGCTCATCAACCCCCGGACAAGGTTCAGGAAGGTCCCCCGGGCCCTGAGGAGCGTGGATACGGCGATAGAGAAGACACGCCTCCTCAGACAGGTGGCCGAAGGCCGCATATCCGGGGACGGGGCGAAGATTCTCAAGGAGCAGACGAAGCGCATCAGGGAGTACGGCAGATTCGCCGACAGGCACATCCCCGTCATAGAGCGCTACGGCGGCGACCCGGGGAAGGTTGCGGAGCTCTTCGCCAAGCTCAAAGACGCGGAAGGCCTGTCCAGGGAACTTGCGGAGGTCGGCAGGGATTACAAGGAGAACAGGGCGAGGGCCAGGGAGCTCCTCTCCCTGGAATCGGAGCTCAGCGCACCGGAGGATTGCCTGAGGTTCTGCGATGCTATGCTCTCGTCCATAGGAAGGCTTCCCGATTGGACCAGATGGAAGAGCTCGTGCGCGGAGGCGGGGAAGCAGGGGCTGTTCTCGGTGATAGAGGCAGCGGAGAGGAACGGAGGCGTGAAGCTGGAGGATTCCTTCGCAAGATCCCTCTACAGGTCGATAGCGAGAAGGGGCATAGCCGATTCCGACGACCTCAGGACGTTCAACGGGGACAACTTCGAGCTGTTCGTATCCGATTTCAAAAGGATGGATTCGGAATGGGGCAGCATCAACCGGGAGGTCCTGAAGCTGCGCCTTCAGGAGAACGTGCCGTCCAAGCTCGATACGTCGGCGGAAGGGTCGGAGACGAACATACTCTACAGGGCGCTGACGGCCCAGAGGACAAGGAAGTCCCTGCGCACCCTGTTCGGGGAGATACCTAACCTGCTGCAGAGGATATGCCCGTGCATGCTCATGAGCCCCCTGTCCGTGGCCCAGTATCTGGAGCCGGGCAGGTTCGGATTCGACATGGTCATATTCGACGAGGCGTCCCAGATACCGACGCACAAGGCCATCAGCGCCCTCGCCAGAGGTGACAGCGCGGTGGTCGCTGGGGACCCGAAGCAGCTTCCCCCGACCACGTTCTTCGAAGCGCGCATAGAGGACGGGGACGAGAACGCCGAGGACATGGAGAGCTTCCTGGAGGACTGCCTGGCACTTCCCATGCCCAGCACACATCTGGAGTGGCACTACCGCAGCAGGCACGAGAGCCTGATCGCCTTCAGCAACAGGACGTACTACGGCAACAGGATGCTTACCTTCCCGTCCCCTGATGATATGGCGACCAAGGTATCCCTGAGGCAGGTGGACGGCGTCTACGGCAGAGGGGGCACCAGGACCAACGAGATCGAGGCAAAGGCCGTAACGGAGGAGATCGTCCGCAGGCTCAGGGACCCGGAGCACAGAGGGCAGAGCATAGGCGTCGTCGCATTCAACAAGAGCCAGCAGGAGATGATCGACGATCTTCTTTGGTCGGCGATAAAGGATGACGACGTATTGTACAGGGCGGCCACGGAAGGGAACGAGCCTGTGTTCGTCAAGAACCTGGAGAATGTCCAGGGCGACGAGAGGGATGTCATCCTGTTCTCTGTGGGCTACGGCCCCGACTCAAGAGGAAAGGTGTCATCCAATTTCGGACCGATAAACAAACCGGGAGGGGGACGCAGGCTTAACGTTGCCGTTTCGAGAGCCAGACAAGAAATGGTCGTGTTCTCGTCAATGAGATCGGATATGATAAAAGTGGAGGCCACCACGCCGGACGGCGTGAGGCAGATGAAGGGCTTCCTGGAATATGCGGAGAACAGTGGCCGTTTCAGAGGCACAGAGCAAAATCCGGAGATGTCCGCCCTTGCAGGCAGTATCGCTAAAGCATTGAACGAGAACGGATACAAGACCCACTTCGGTATCGGGAACTCGAAGTTCAGGATAGACGTGGCGGTGATAGACCCGGTGAGACAGGACCGCTACATAATGGGGATAATGACCGACGGCGACAGCTATGCCGATTCCAAGAACACCAGGGACAGGGAATTCGCCAGGGCAGATGTCCTGAGGAACCTGGGATGGAACATCGAGAGGGTATGGTCCGTCGAATGGTTCTACAACCCAGAGGGAACAGCGGACCGCCTTCTGCGCGCATTGGACGACATAAGGTGCGGCAGAATGCGGGAATCCGTTACCGTGACGGATTACGAGCCGCAGTATGTGGAGACGACGAGCACCGATACGGCGGAGCGCTTCTCCGCCGCGGAGATCACGCCCCGTATCATATCCTTTGAGGAAGCTCTCGGCAACGAGGTATCCATAGCGAACGCGGCCTACGGGATACTCGCAGAGGAGGCCCCGGTCACCGAAGGAAGACTGGTGAGGCGCATTGGGGAGGCGTTCGACATCAACCGTCTCACGCCGAAGAGCAGAGAATCCATATTGGAAGTGCTGGGAAGATCGTGCACCAACACGACGTTATTCGGGAGGGAGCGCACTTACTGGTCAAGGGTGCAGTCCCCTTCAGAATACAGGTCGTACCGTACGCCCGGCTCCGTTTCGGAGCGCAGGGGCATCGACGAGATCCCTACAGAGGAAGTTGCGAACGCCGTCGTCGCGGTAGCAGAGAGCAGTATGGCAGCCGACGAGGGCAACGTTCTCAAAGCGGCCGCGAAGGAGCTCGGATTCCCCCGAACGGGTGCAAGGATAAGCTCCGTTATGGCCGAGGGCCTGGAACTTGCCGTCAGACAGGGCCGCGTCATAAGGGGGAACGGCGTGGTCCGTTTCAAGAAGAGATGATCATCCGCCCATGAATGTGGCCATCACAGTGACGGTCCATCCGATGGTCATGAACATCAGGGCCATGCCCCATCTGTTGGCGCCTATGTGCCTGCTCATGCCGTACCCGACGAAGAAAAGCGCCGTAGCACCTAAAGCAGATGCAATGAAGAGCGCTGTGCGCAGGTCGGGTATGAGAAGTATCGGAATCAGCACCGGAACGGCGGCGAGCACCGTTATAACGAAGCTTGACACGCCTGCCATGTACAGGTCCTTACGGTCCTTTGCAAGCTCTTCGTCAGATTCCACTTCCGATGCGAGGATCTGCTGTATTATCCTGCATTCGTCCTCTTCCCTGACCGCATCGACTATCGTTCCGGACAGATCGTCCTTGACCATCGCCCTGTACTTGGAATCGTTGTTCTCCCTGCTGCGTTCGAGTATCAGCAGATCCCTCTTCCTCTCCAGGCTTCCGACAAGTATGATCACGAGGGCATCGATCACGCCCCATGTGAAATTCATCGAGAATATGACGATCGCCAGTTGGATATTCGAGGTGAATGTGAGAATGCCCGCCTGAGCGGCATTGACGAATATCATCGCCATTATGAATCCGTACAAGGACTCCTGTATCGCCAGTCCGGGCCCGGTGTGGGATACCAATTTTCCGGCTACCGGGAAGGGCATGACGCATCAATGCGCGTATCCGTAAAAATATTATCGTTGTTGATTCACAGCGCCGAGTATGTATTCCATGATCTCAGCATCTGCGTCAGTCCACTGAGGGGTGACTCCGTTAACGAGGTGCTCGTCGTACCATTCTGATGCGGCATCCATCCACGACGAGATCTCCGGCGGCTTGCTGACCGGAAGTATGAAGCAGTTGTCCTCTGACGGGATCCAGGAGGACGGTTCCTCGTAATCTTCCTCTTCGAGGAATCCGACGGCGAACACTATGGTGTCGATACCGCTGAGCTCCGCATAAAGGGAAGCCTGCATTACATAGGATCCCGGGACCTTCGAGATAACGCCGTTATCATCTGTCCATGATCGGCGATTGCCTGCGGTCTTCACTTCCAGCACCGCGTAGCGCTTCCTTTCGGCTATCACGTAACCGTCCACCATGCCGCCGAATCTGCCGCCCCGGGGGAAGTGCTCGAAATTGCACGAGAACTTGTCGACCGGTTCCTCGATACCTGCGACAGGGATCCCGCCGAGGGCCTCGGATAATCTGTTTTTCCCGTCGGTGCGCAGGTAGTTCCTGATCTTCGGCTCTATGATCGACCCGGCTTCGAGATACTTGTTCGTCTCGTATTTGCTGTATATCCCCGCCATGGCGAGGGCGGCGGAGAAGGGCGTATCGAAATCGTTGCATTGCAGTATGGTCCCCAGCCTGGAACCGGTGATGCGGCGCAGCCATCCCCCCTTCCTGAATCTTATGACCTTTGCCTCACAATCTATCTCCTCGATCAGGGAGGGATCGAACTTTATCTTCGCTGCTGCCATGGTGAAGGGATGGTTCAGCTCTTATTTAGAACACTCCGGGTTACTGTATTTGATATGATTCATACCAAGAAAAAATGAATGTAATGTATGCTTCACACTACCCGTTAAATATCCATTTTCAGATTGTGTTTCGATCTGATATGAACAGAGAACACTTCGCCAAACAATCCAGCGTACTC
>LSQX01409185.1_pt1 | contig 11952 bp, 8 predicted proteins | sample 654561 | NCBI WGS metagenome assembly LSQX01 (sample SAMN04489861, study PRJNA283612) | anaerobic digester metagenome | isolation source: 4 biogas reactors fed with cattle manure at either 37C or 55C with and... | place: Denmark: Kongens Lyngby | collected 2014 | reverse complement strand
GTAAGGCAAGAGGTAAGCGGTAAGTAATGGGACCTAGGAGGAATGAGTCTTGTTTTTTAAGTGTTTGGATACTGGTCTGTTGCAGTCGAACTGCTATATCATCGGGCTTAATGGTGAGGGGGATGGTATGGGGGAGGCTGCGGTTATAGATCCCGGAGCTGATTATGGAGAAGTCGCGCAGATCCTTGATACACAGGGGCTGCGATTAAAATATATTATTATGACACATGGACATATTGATCACATACAGCAATTGAATGAGCTTCACGCTAATTGTGGCGGCAAGGCAGTCATACATGAGGAGGATGCACCATTTTTGCAAAACCCTATGTTGAACGGCTCTGTATTGTTTGGCGAAAGAATCTCCTTCAGGCAGGCTGATGTGCTTGTAAAGGATGGGGATGTATTGACCCTAGGCGACGCGGGAAGCCTGAAGCTGGAGATTATACACACTCCCGGTCATACCCCCGGCAGCATTTGCATCATGGCGACCTTTGATGGCACTCACTCCGTTGAGAATGCCCATAATGTTAAGGAATGCCTGTTTAGTGGGGATACTCTATTTAGACTGGGAGTTGGCAGAACCGATCTGGCAGGCGGTGACAGCGGAAGGCTGACGGAGTCACTTCAGCGCCTTATGAAGCTGGACGACGACTTAAGGGTTTACCCGGGGCATGGGCCTGAGACTGAAATTGCCTATGAAAGAAGCAGTAATCGGTTTTTAAGACGATAAGAGCATATGCAATGTTTTAGATAGTATTTTGTCAAAGAGATGTTTATAAGTTGTTTAAGAAATGGGAGGTAGCTATGTTCAATCAAGCACCAAAGGGAACCAGAGATATTCTTCCTTCGGAAGTTTACAAGTGGCAGTATCTGGAGAGCATTTTTTCCACACTCTGCGCGAAGTTTGGCTACAAAGAGATAAGAATACCGGTTTTCGAGCATACAGAGCTTTTTCAAAGAGGTGTCGGGGATAGTACTGATATCGTGCAAAAAGAGATGTATACTTTCAATGACAAGGCAGGCAGGAGTATTACACTCAGGCCCGAGGGTACAGCCGGCGTGGTAAGAAGCTACATAGAGAACGGCATGGCGTCGATGGCTCAGCCGATTAAGCTTTATTACAACATTTCCGCATACAGGTATGAGAATGTACAGAAGGGGCGTTACAGGGAATTCCACCAGTTTGGCGTGGAGGCCTTCGGTTCGGCTGGACCGGAGATTGACGTAGAAATCATAAGCCTCTTGTCAATGTTTTTTGAAAGGCTTGGGTTGGCTAATACGGGCTTGAATATTAACAGCATTGGCTGTCCCAGATGCAGGGATGCCTACCATGAGAAGCTGAAGGTCTTCCTAAGGCCTCATCTTGATGAGCTTTGCGAGAACTGCCAAAACAGGTTTGAGAGGAATCCCCTGAGAATACTTGATTGTAAAGAGGAAAGCTGTCAAAAAATTGTTGCGGGGGCACCCTTGCTGCCTGAGAATCTTTGTGGCGAGTGTGGCGCTCACCTGGAAGGGGTAATGTCCGGGCTGGACAATCTGGGGATAGTGTACAGGGTAGATCCTCAAATAGTTAGAGGCTTGGATTACTATACCAAGACTGTATTTGAATTTGTTTCGGAAAACCCGGGCTCTCAGGGCACAATTTGCGGTGGGGGAAGGTATGACGGACTTGTGGAGGTCTGTGGGGGTGCGCCTACGCCTGGTATCGGATTTGCGCTTGGCGTTGAGCGGCTGCTTATGGAGCTGGATAGTCAGGGCATACTTATCGAAGAGCCTCCGGTTATGGACATTTATATAGCAACCCTGGGACATAAGGCATCGGACTTTGCACAGAGGCTTGTTTATGAGCTGCGCAAGTGTAATGTCGGTGCTGAGACCGATTTGCTGGATAGAAGCCTCAAGGCCCAGATGAAGTATGCAGATAAGAAGGGTTTTTTATATACTATCGTGCTGGGTGATGATGAAATTGAATCCGGCAAGGGAGTTCTGAGGGATATGAGAAGCGGTGAAAAGAAGGATGTGAGTCTGGATTCTATAATTGACAGACTTAAGAAATCGTTGCTGGTAGCCCCCGAGCCCTGCAGGACTTGTCCATCAGATCCGACACAACAAAAATAGATTTATCAAATGCTCATTGAACTATAATAATTAATTCAGGAGTTGACTTTATGGGAGAGACGATTTACGGCTTGAGAAGAACGCATAGATGTACGGAGCTAACCAGCGCAGATGTTGGTAAAAAGGTAACCGTTATGGGCTGGGCTCACAAGCGCAGAAACCTGGGCAGCCTCTTATTTGTGGATTTGAGAGACAGGACAGGCTTACTTCAAATTGTATTCAACAGTGATACTGATGAGCAGATATTCGAGAAGGCTGAGGCAATACGCAATGAGTTTGTTCTTGCTGTTGTGGGAGAGGTGGTAAGGAGAGCACCTGAAGCGATTAATCCTAACATGAAGACAGGAGAGATTGAAATTGCGGCCTCTGAGCTGAGAATTCTCAGTGCTTCAGAAACACCGCCCATACAGATTGAAGAGGATTCTGGTGTTAATGAGGCTATGCGACTAAAGTACAGGTACCTGGATCTGAGAAGGCCTGATATGCAGGAGGGGCTGCTGCTGCGTCACAGGGTAGCAAAGATCGCAAGGGATTACTTTGACGCCGAGGGCTTCATAGAGATTGAGACGCCCATGCTCATCAAGAGCTCCCCGGAAGGTGCAAGAGACTATTTGGTGCCCAGCAGGGTTCACCCGGGCAAGTTTTTTGCCCTGCCTCAGTCGCCCCAGTTATTTAAGCAGCTTCTGATGGTCTCAGGCTTTGATCGCTATATCCAGATAACCAAGTGCTTCCGGGATGAAGATCTCAGGGCTGACAGACAGCCTGAATTCACTCAGATCGACCTGGAAATGTCTTTTGTTGAAGTGGACGACGTCTTAGCGGTTAATGAAGGGTTTATCAAAAAGGCCTTCAAGGAAGCGCTGGGCATCGAAGTACCCACTCCAATCCTGCGCATGACCTATCAGGAGGCTATGGACAGGTTTGGCTCGGATAAGCCTGATATTAGGTTTGGAATGGAACTGGTGAATGTCTCTGATATGGTTGCCAATTGCGGCTTTAAGGTGTTCACTGATGCTATCGGTAATGGCGGAAGTGTGCGTGCCATTAATGCAAAGGGCTGCGGAGCTTTTAGCAGGAAGGAAATAGACGGCCTCGTTGAGTTTGTGAAAACCTACAGAGCCAAAGGCATGGCTTGGATTGCAGTAGGAGAGGGTGAAATCAGATCCTCTATTACCAAGTTCTTCAGCGAGGAAGAAATGAAGTCCTTGCTGGATCGCACCGACGCGAAGCCCGGCGATTTGATATGCTTTGTTGCAGATAGTAATCAAGTGGTATATGATGCTCTTGGGGCGCTTAGGGTTGAGATTGCCAGAAGACTTGATATATTGGATAAAAATGAGTTCAAGTTCCTTTGGGTTACCGAATTCCCGCTGCTGGAGTATGATGAGGAGGAAAAACGCTGGGTGGCCAAGCACCATCCCTTCACTTCTCCGATGGACGAGGATTTAGAGTATTTGGAGAGCGACCCGGGCAGAGTGCGTGCTAAGGCTTATGATATTGTGCTAAACGGTACCGAGCTTGGCGGCGGCAGCATTAGAATTCATATGCAGGAGCTGCAGTCCAAGATGTTCAGGCTGCTTGGTTTTTCCCAGGAGGAGGCTTATGCAAAGTTCGGCTATCTGCTGGATGCTTTCAGGTTTGGTGTGCCGCCCCATGGCGGCATGGCTTACGGGCTGGATAGGATGATTATGCTAATGGCCGGCAAGAGCAGCATCAGGGATGTTATTGCCTTCCCGAAGGTACAGAATGCTTCCGACCTGATGACCAATGCTCCGGATCTTGTTGATGAGAAGCAGTTGGCTGAGCTGCATATAGACATTAGTCAATAGATGTTATGAGGAGGGACAGGTTACGGGAAATAAGAATGTTACACCAAAAGATAGCATTGAGGACAAAAAGCAAAAAAACGAGGTTCTTGACTGGATTGTACATATAGTTATTGCAGTTATTGTTGGAGTATTAATAGTAACCTTCGTGGGTCAGAGGACTATTGTGTATGATATATCAATGGAGCCAACGCTTGTGGAGGGCGACAATCTGCTCGTAGAGAAGCTGGGGCACAGGTTTGGTTTGCTTAATAGGGGAGATATAATTATTATTAAGCTGCCTGAAAGTGATAAACCGTTGATTAAGCGGCTTATTGCGCTGGAGGGCGATCGGGTTGAGGTGAAGGACGGCAAGGTATATGTAAACGATGAGCTTTCATTGATTGGGCTTGAAACTGAGCCTTTTACCCCATCGGGAAACGACCCGGCCTATACCGATTTGACGGTGCCGGAAGGCTCTATCTATGTTCTTGGGGATAATAGAGAGCGCAGTGCTGACAGCACTGAGTTTGGCCCTGTAAATAAGGATTGCGTAAGGGGGAGGGCTGTTTTCAGGTTTTATCCCTTTAGTAAGTTTGGCACGCTGCATTAAGAACAAGGATGAATTTTCAAGTAACATCAGGACTATTTCTTATTTTTTCGTATTATGTTAATATGATATGAATCTGCCTTTTAAGTATCAGGGTTTATTCTTGTTGGTGCTTTTTATGTATGCATTCGTGTAGATAATCAAGGGTCAATTAGTAATAGGCTAGTTGAAAAATTTTTGAGGTATCGGTGCTTGTTATATGAGAGAACTTTTCCACATGGGTCTGGATGTAGGCTCAACAACTGTAAAGCTTGTCTTACTGGACAAGAATGATAAAATTCAATACAGCAAGTATCAAAGACATTTTTCTGATATTAGAAAAACAATTTTCGATTTAGTTGATGAAACCTGTGCAAGGTTTGAACAGGATGATCTTACGGTCACGCTGACAGGCTCGGGGGGCATTTCTGTTGCCCAATGGCTTGGATTGGACTTCGAACAGGAGGTTATCGCGGCAACCGGTGCCATACAAAGTCAGATTCCGCAAACGGATGTGGCTATCGAGCTGGGCGGCGAGGATGCAAAGATCACCTTTTTTGCCGATGGCATAGAGCAGAGAATGAATGGTACCTGTGCCGGCGGGACCGGCGCCTTTATAGATCAGATGGCTTCTCTTCTGCAAACAGATGCTGCCGGTCTTGACAAGCTTGCGCAGGGATATAAGGTGATATACCCCATTGCTGCAAGATGCGGTGTCTTTGCGAAGACTGACATACAGCCGCTTCTGAACGAAGGCGCGGCCAAGGCTGATATCGCAGCCTCTGTTTTTCAGTCTGTAGTAAACCAGACCATCAGTGGCTTGGCTTGTGGACGACCAATAAAGGGAAATGTAGCATTTCTAGGCGGCCCTTTATATTTTCTACCGGAGCTTAGAAAGAGATTTATAGAAACCTTGGATTTGAGTGCTGATCAGGTAGTTTTCCCCGATCAGTCGCAGCTTTTTGTTGCTGCCGGTGCGGCTTTGGCTTCAAAGAGCAGGCAGGTAATGAGCTTTAAGTCCTTGCGGGAAAGACTTCCCTCGATTAACAGCGTTACTGTGCATGAGGTTGAGAGGCTTAGTCCCCTTTTCAGGGATGAGATAGAGCTTGGGGATTTTAAACGCAGACATTCCAGGCATAAGGTTGAAAGGAAGGAGCTTTCAACTCACCGGGGGCCATCTTTTCTGGGAATTGATGCAGGCTCGACTACTACAAAGCTTGCGCTGACGGACTCTGATGGCAGGCTGCTCTATAGCTATTATGGCAGCAACAGAGGCAGCCCGCTCAAATCAGTAATCAGGGAGCTAAAGAAGCTCTACAGCCTCATGCCTGAGGATGCCTATATCGCTAACTCTACCGTTACCGGATATGGAGAAGGCCTTATAAAGGCGGCTTTGCACGTTGATGTGGGCGAGATTGAGACGATTGCGCATTACAAGGCAGCAGAGCACTTCCTGCCAGGCGTTGAGTTCATACTCGACATTGGCGGACAGGACATGAAGTGTATGCAGGTCAAGGATAATGTTATTAATAATATAATGCTCAACGAGGCCTGTTCTTCAGGCTGCGGATCCTTTATCGAGACATTTGCAGGCTCGCTGAACATGGGGGTAGAGGACTTCGCAAAGGAGGCGCTGCTGGCGCAAAAGCCTGTTGATCTTGGGTCACGATGCACCGTGTTTATTAATTCGCGTGTAAAGCAGGCTCAGAAGGAAGGAGCATCTGTCGGCGACATATCCGCCGGGCTATCTTATTCTGTCATTAAAAATGCTTTGACGAAGGTCATAAAGATTAGAGATCCTAAAGCTCTGGGGAAGAAGATTATAGTTCAGGGCGGAACCTTTTACAATGCTGCTGTTTTGCGAAGTTTTGAGCTCATTTCAGGAAGAGAGGCTATCAGGCCCGATATTGCTGGCATCATGGGAGCATATGGTGCTGCGCTTATTTCCTGTGAACGATCTGAAGCGGGGCAACAAAGCGGTATTATGGCAGCTGCCGATCTGGAGGGCTTTCAGACGGAGATTTCAATGAAACGCTGCAACAAATGCAGTAATAATTGCCTGCTGACTATTAACAACTTTATCGACGGAAGGATGTTTGTAACCGGCAACAGATGCGAGCGGGGAGCCGGCCGAGAGCTAAGAAAGGATACTGTCCCCAATCTTTATGATTTTAAATATAGGATGCTCGCCTCGTATAAACCCCTGGATAATGAAGCTGCAACCAGAGGAACTATTGGAATTCCAAGGGTTTTGAATATATATGAAAACTATCCCTTCTGGCATACCCTCTTTACTGAACTGAAATTTAGAGTGGTCTTGTCACCCCGATCTTCTAAAAAGGTATACGATATGGGTATTGAGACAATGCCCTCCGAATCGGTATGCTATCCCGCGAAGCTGGTACATGGGCATATTATGTGCCTGGTCAGGAGCGGCGTTAAGAACATATTTTACCCATGCATACCCTACGAGATTAAGGAAGACGAACAAGCTAATAATTGCTTCAACTGTCCGATTGTCACCTCCTATTCTGAGGTTATCCGTACGAATATGGATGTGCTCAAGGAGCAGGGCATTAATTTCATGAACCCCTTTCTTCCCTACTACGACAAGAAACGACTGGGCGAAAGGCTGTTTGAGGAGCTGGAGCAATTTGGCGTGGGCAGGAAGGAAGTTAAGGCTGCTGTCGATAAGGCCTGGCAGGAGGATGAGCGGTTTAAAGCCCTTATAAGAAAAAAGGGAGAGGAAGTTGTTGCTCAGCTGGAAAGAAACGGCGGCAAAGGAATTGTACTGGCCGGGAGGCCTTACCATATCGATCCGGAAATAAACCACGGTATTCCAAATCTGATTTCAGAGTTTGGTATGGCAGTACTTACGGAGGACTCCGTAGCCCATCTTAGCAAGGCCGCTAGGCCGCTTCGCATTGTGGATCAGTGGATGTACCACACAAGGCTTTATTCGGCCGCTAGCTTCGTTGCAGATAATGATAATCTGGAGCTGGTCCAGCTTAACTCCTTTGGCTGTGGCTTGGATGCGGTTACGACCGATCAGGTTCAGGAAATACTACATGAGGCCGGGAAAATATACACTGTTTTGAAGATAGATGAGATCTCTAACCTTGGTGCTGCAAGGATCCGACTTCGTTCACTGAAGGCTGCGATAGAGGAGAGAGATAGGAGCGGTTATCATTTCGACAAGAGGCAGTACAGCTATAAGAAAACTGTTTTTACTGAGGAAATGAGATTAGGGCACACTATTTTGGCTCCGCAGATGTCTCCTATCCACTTCCAGTTTCTTGAGACGGCCTTTAAAGAGGCAGGCTATAATTTGGAGATCTTGCCCTCTGTCGACAGGGAGGCTGTGGACGAGGGACTTAAGCATGTGAACAATGATGCCTGTTATCCATCCATTTTGGTGACTGGACAGCTGATAGAGGCGTTGAAGTCGGGACGATATGATCCTGACAATACTTCACTGATTATCACACAGACAGGCGGTGGCTGCAGGGCTACAAACTACATTGGCTTTATAAGAAAGGCTCTAGTAGATTCAGGCTTTGAACAGGTGCCCGTTATTTCGCTGAATGCCCTTGGGCTTGAGAGTAATCCGGGCTTTAAGATAACAGCGGGTCTTGCTAATAAGGCGCTTATTGCTTTAGTATATGGCGATTTGCTGATGCGGGTTCTCTACAGGGTCAGGCCCTACGAGAAGATCAAGGGCTCGGCAAATATGCTTTATGACAGCTGGGTAGAGCGTTGCAAGGAGTCTGTGCGGAGTGGTAAGCACAAAGAGTTCAGGCGGAATATCAGGCAAATTGTCCGGGAGTTTGATAATCTTGAGATCGTTGACGCCTGTAAGCCAAGGGTGGGACTGGTTGGAGAAATTTTAGTAAAATTTCATCCCACTGCCAATAATGATGTTGTGGATGTGGTAGAAAGAGAGGGTGCTGAGGCTGTGATGCCTGATTTGACGGACTTCTTCCTCTATTGTGCATATGGACCGAATTTTAGTCACAGATATCTGTCGGCCTCTCTTACCAGCAAAATAATCGGCAATTTGGTCATCAAAGGGATTGAGCTATACAGAGAGCACATGAGGAAGGTTTTGACTGCCAGTAAACGGTTTGAAGCGCCGTCCACTATTTACGAGCTGGCCAGGAAGGCTTCAAAGCTATTATCGCTGGGTAATTGCACCGGAGAGGGATGGTTTCTGACGGCGGAAATGATTGAGCTGATTGAAGAGGGAGCGGCTAACATTATATGCATGCAGCCCTTCGCGTGTCTGCCCAATCATGTAACCGGCAAGGGGATGATAAAGGCCCTGAAGAAGGAGTACCCCGAGGCTAATATTGTACCTGTGGATTATGATCCCGGCGCCAGTGAGGTGAATCAGCTTAACAGGATAAAGCTTATGATGGCTGCTGCTTTCAAGAATATGGAGGAGAAAGAATCGGGAAAAGTTCTGAACTTGTCATAATAGAACCGGCTCATCGAATATGATTTTATATAAGATCCTTTATATGATACTTCGATTTTTTAGTTTGTTCGATGAGCCGGGGGAAACATGGATAATAAGCATAAGCAAAAGGTTTATAATGAACAGGGCAGTAAAATTTCAAACATTATTCTAACTCTATTACTTTCCATACTTGCCACCATGATAGGAGTGCAGTTTGGAGATCTTTGGTACAAGCTCAATTTTAATCTAGTTGAAAAGGTTGATTCAGAGAGCTTCAAAAATACTATAAATGTTTCACTACCGATTATAGAGACGATTTATAATAGCGGAAAGTCAAGCGTTTCATTGTCAGGGGAAATAAGGGAAATCTTCGTTAGGACCTTTGGCTTCGACCTGAATTTACCTGCTACAATACTCAACGTGCAATCACCCGTTTTTATGAGCTATTACAATGGGCAGTACAACAGTGAGAATGGCATTGGGGGCATAGGGACTGCGTGGGCAGGCACTCCGGGCAGCGACGAAAAAGCCGATGTAGATGTCAACGGTGCCGACCCAAAGGGGGAGGGCTTGAACAGTGGGGATGGGGACAGGCAGGAAGCGGGAAATGGTGCAAATGGTCAGGGCTCGGATGAGAGCGGAGGCCAGGGTACAGGCGACGGTACTGGCGGTGGAGGCCAAGGCGACAAAGATGGAGAAGGTGGTATTCAGGGAAAGGACGGCAAAGGGAGCGACACCCCGGAGAATGGCGATGAAAAAAGCGGTAAACAGGGTGATGAGACTGGTGGTAAAGAGGGCAAGGGTGAGTATTCCGACGATGGGCAGCCTAAAGCCCAGGACAAAGACCAGGTGACCGACCCGCAGCCGGTCAGCAGCATTGTCTATGAGGAAGAGGATGAAAATGAGGAGGATAGCGATTTAGTGGCTTCGGATGAGATTCTTATTCGAAACTTTACCAAGCACCCGATTGATATCAATGAGCTGCTGAAAAAGCCTCTGAATATAGAATTTGCAAAAAAAGGCCCGAAGGTATTGATTTATCACACTCACACCAGTGAAAGCTATGTCCTGAAGGAGTCGGATTTAGGGAAGAAGGATGTGACCAGCTTTAATTCCAACCCAAAGTATAACGTCGTGAGAGTCGGAGAGGAGCTGGCACGAAATCTGAAGAAATACGGCATCGAAACACTTCACAACGGAACTATTCATGATAAGAGCCGACCTGCGGCATATAGCTTATCCATCGACACATTGAAAAGCTATAGAGAAAGCTATCCATCTATTAAGGTCTTCATCGATCTGCACAGGGATGCGGTCGGAAATGAGAAGCCAAAGCTTAGGATGGTTAAAAAGATTAATGGAAAGAATGCGGCACAGATTATGTTTGTGGTGGGCGCAGACGGGACGCTGCCCCATCCCCAATGGAAGGAAAACCTGAAATTTGTCCTGAAGCTTCAGAAGAAGCTGAATGAAAAGTATCCAGGCCTGGCAAGGCCGGTGTGGATTGTTGCTAAGCGTTATAACCAGCAGATTTCAAATCAATCGATTCTGATAGAGGTGGGTGGGGACGGTAACCTTTTGAGTGAATGCCTGGAGAGTACCAAATATCTTGCTGAGGTACTAGATGAGGTGTTGTTGGAGGAATAACCTTTTCTTTTTAAGCTGCTTATTATTTCATGGACATGAGGTAATAATAAATAAGTGCATGCAGTCAAAATTCCGGGAGGATTACACTAGCCTTATGTCAAGCAGAGTTGAAAGGTTCCGTCAAAGAAGAATTACACGAAAAAGAACGTTAGCAGCAATATTGCTCTTCTTTATTCTTCTATTTATCGGTATTTTGACAGCGGACTATGGTGTGAACAATCTTATTGATGATGATAGGAATGCGGCTATAGTTGCTGTTAATAACAATGATGATACTGTCGAAATAATGCTGATGAACCGCAGGATTATTCTGAATAAGCAGTATATTAACCGCGATCTTAAGTATCTCAGGGATAAGCTAAATGAGATTTTCCAGTGACAAGCCGAACGAGATTTTTTAAGGAGGCAGGATTGAACTTTTCCTCCATATCTGCTATATTTGTGGCAGGAAGTAAGAAATAAGGAGTAAGGCGAAGCCAGGAGAATACAATATGAAATATGATGTCAAGCTGACATCCAAGGGGCAGATAACCTTACCCAAATTCTTTAAGGATATTTTTGATGCAAGAATAAGAGTTGAGCCTGTTTCGTCGGATATTGTCATCGCATCTCTTGAACTGATAAGCAGAAAACATATTACACCAATTGATTCACTTCTTTATTTTATTTGAAGCTGATGTTATAATTGTACTGCATTTATTGAATAAATTTATGTAACAATATACAAAGGGACAAGGGGAAAAGTTAATGCAAGGCAACAGACAGGATTATATTAGAAATTTTTGTATAATAGCACATATAGATCATGGTAAGTCAACCTTGGCTGACCGAATGATACAAATGACAGGTGTCCTTACACAAAGGGAAATGCAGGAGCAGGTTCTCGACAATATGGATATTGAGCGTGAGCGCGGGATAACTATCAAGGCTCAGGCTGTCAGAATGGTATATCGGGCTCAGGACGGGCACGAATACATATTGAATCTCATCGATACCCCCGGCCATGTGGACTTTAATTATGAGGTTTCCAGAAGCATAGCAGCCTGTGAGGGCGCCGTGCTTGTGGTGGATGCAGCACAGGGTATTGAAGCGCAAACACTTGCCAACCTTTATCTTGCGCTTGATCACAATCTTGAAATCATACCTGTTATCAATAAGATCGATCTGCCAAGCGCTCAGCCTGAGCATGTTAAGAAGGAGATCGAGGATGTAATCGGTTTAGATTGCTCGCAAGCTCCTGAGATTTCAGCCAAGAACGGCTTGAATATCGAAGCGGTGCTTGAGCAAATTGTTAGGGCAATTCCGGCACCAAAGGGGGATGAAGATGCCCC
>LSQX01376813.1_pt1 | contig 11952 bp, 12 predicted proteins | sample 654561 | NCBI WGS metagenome assembly LSQX01 (sample SAMN04489861, study PRJNA283612) | anaerobic digester metagenome | isolation source: 4 biogas reactors fed with cattle manure at either 37C or 55C with and... | place: Denmark: Kongens Lyngby | collected 2014 | reverse complement strand
GTGTTTGACGGATTCCCGCCTCGTAAGGAGAGTGAGCGGAGCGTATATTTCCGGAGCATCTCAGAAGAGGCTCGTACTATAGTTCTGTATGAATCTCCTCTCAGGCTTGCGAGCACCCTGCGCTCAGCCCACCGCGTGCTGGGAGATCGGCGCATCGCAGTTGTGCGCGAGGCTACAAAGCTTTTTGAAGAGGTGTTTCGGGGGACGCTGACTGAGGCCATCGAGCGATTTCAGGGCAGGGTGCGCGGCGAGATAGTAATAGTAATCGAGGGTGCGGAGCAGGCTTGTGTAGACATGCAGGACGTCGAATCGCGCCTGAGGCTGCGCCTATCCGAGCTGATCGCTGAAGGTAAATCAGAGCGCGACGCCATTCGGCATGGGACAATAGAGTTCAAAGTTCCAAGGCGGCTTGCCTATTCCACGATGCTGTCACTCAAAGAACTGGCCGACGACGAATAATATGCTGCGGTGCTATTTCGCCAGCTCGCCGAGCGTCTTTTCGGCCTGGGCTATCTCCTCGCAAACGCGTTCCCAATCTGCATACAAATCATGCAGCCTGGTCGATGATTGTTCATAATCCAAAGTTAGATCGCGAGCGGCCCCGTCCCTGTATGTCTCCGGATCGCCGAGCGCCGCAGTCAGTTCCTCGACACTCAACTCTAATGTTTCGATATCATTTTCGATCGCGGATCGGCTCTTCGTCAATTCCCGAATCTGTCTTTCGATCTCTCGCAGAGTCGACTGCGGCCGGGAAATCGGCTTCGGTTTTGCTTGTTCGAGAGCAGTTGCGGGTGGGGGCGCAGGTTGGGATTTGTCTTTATAAAACGCATAATTGCCCATATATGCCGCCCACTGCCCGTCGGATATCTCCAGTAGTTCATCGGCCACCGTGTTCAGCAGATACCGATCGTGGGAGGCCATCAAAATAGTGCCATTGAAACTTCTCAGCGCTTCCTCGAGAGCTTCACGAGATCGAATATCCAGATGATTAGTAGGCTCATCCAACAAAAGCAGATTAGGGGATCGAGCCAATATTTTGGCGAGCGCCAGCCTGCATTGCTCCCCTCCCGACAGCACTTCCACGAGCTTGAATGCGTCATCTCCCATAAACAAGAACTGCGCCAGTAGATTGCGTGCCTCCCGCGAGGTCAGGTCGGCATCGGCAAGCAGTTCCTCGAGAACAGTTCTGCTTTTTACCAGGTGATCGAACTCCTGCGAAAAATATACCGGATCGACGTTATGCCCTAAAATCACCTCGCCGCGCTCAGGTTCCACCAACCCGGCGATGATCTTCAACAAGGTGCTTTTTCCGCTGCCGTTCGGTCCCACAATCCCCAGTTTGCGGCCGCGTTCCACCGTCAAGGTCAAATCTGCAAACAAATCCCGCCCAGGATAGCTTTTAGATAGTTTGCTGAGCCGCACGACATCTCTGCCGCTGCGTACCGCCTGGGCGAATTGCGCTGATATGGTACGCTCGCTTGCTGTGTTGTTAACGCGCTTGATGCGCTCCAACTGCTTGACTTTGCTATCTCGCCGAGTGAATTTACGATCGGAAAACAGCGTTTGTATCGCTTCCTCGATGCGTTTGATCTCTTTTTGCTGCTCTTTGTAGATCTTTCGCTGTTCCTCGATTCTGTCTGCTTTCAGTTTTGCAAATGTCGAATAATTGCCCGGATAAGATGCGGTGGTCCCACCGTCAATTTCTATGACTCTGCTCACCACTCCATCCAGGAAATATCGGTCGTGGCTGACGATCAGAGCTGCGCCGTTATATCGGTTGTTGAGGAAGTCGCTGAGCCAGTCGCAGGCTCGGATGTCGAGATGGTTGGTAGGCTCGTCGAGGAGCAGCACATCAGGGGACAGCAGCAGCAGCCTCGCCAGGGCGGCTCGGGTTTTTTGCCCACCCGAAAGCGCCCACACGGGCTTGTTCAACTCGGATTCATCAAACCCCAGCCCCAGCAAAATCACTTTGGCCTGCGAAAAATAATCAAACCCGTGCAGCCCATCGAATTTATGAGTTATCTCGGCCAGTCTCGCGCCGATGGATTGCGCCTGCTCAGGCGGCGCCGATGCCATCTGCCGCTCCAGCACCCTCATCTCACTCGCACAAGCCAGTAAATCCTGAGTCACCCCCAACACGGCGAGATGTAGTTCGGCCACTTCAGGCAGATCGACTTCCTGTGGGAGATAGCCGAGTGTAACCCCTTGTTCGATATGAACGTTTCCGGAACTAGCTTCTTCTTCTTTACACAATATGCGAAGCAGGGTGGTCTTGCCGGAACCGTTTGCGCCGATCAAAGCGATTCGCTCCGCAGCCGCCAGGCCGAACGACACATCCGCGAAGAGGTCCTGCGCACCATAAGATTTGGCTAGTCCGGAGATAGTAATAAGAGGCATTATGCTCGTAGTTTTCACTCAAAAATATAGTCCGGAGCAATCAACTCCAGACTATATTATAACAGTTTTGATCCGTCGCTTTGATGTTGACTAGCATCCGGATCTTAGCAAAGACCAAAGGCTCAACAAACCTGAGGCGTTACGGGTTCCAGACTATCGAGAATCTCGGCGACGCTCATATTCGCTGCCGCCATCACTTCGTCCGATGCGCCGTAGTAGATCGTCACAACATCCCCTTGAACAATCGCCCCGCACGAAAACACGACGTTTTGCTTGAACCCGGAAGTCTCATACGGCATCTCCGGCTCAAGTATAGGCTCCGGACTTTTCGCGAGCACTTTCTCAGGATATTGGGCGTCAAGCAGCACCGCGCCGAGGCAGTATCGATCGTCAATGGTCGCGGCATGGTATATCTCCAGCCACCCCTGCTCCGTCATAAACGGCACAGCGCCGCCCCCGATTCTGCCGCCTTCCCAGGCCCCTGATGAACAACCCATCAGCAGCGCATGCTCCCCCCAATGAATAAGGTCCTCGGAATACGCTATCCACATATTCGGCTTGCCCATCATCTTCGGCTGAGGTCGATGCAGGGCGACGTATTTCCCCCGCACCTTTTCAGGAAAGATCATCGCGTCCATATTCTCCGGCGGGAAGATAATGCCGTGTTTAGTCCAGTTCACGAAGTCCTTCGTGCTGGCGAGGCACTGCGTGATGGCGAACGGCACTACGCCTTTGTAGACAATCCAATAGGTATCGTCGAGCTTCGTGATGCGAGGGTCCTCGAGGCCAAAGGTTTCATACATTTGGTCCGGCCACAACGACGGCTTTTCTTCAACTATGAAGTTGTGGCCGTCTCTGCTGCGCGCCAATCTCAGATGAGATATCGACGTCAAATAAATCCCTTCAGGGGTTCCAATCACGCGGGGATCGCTAAAATCATAGCGCGGGTCATCTTTTTTGAACTCGACGATTTTAAGCTCTCCGCTCGCAGAATCCATCACAGGCACCGTAACAATTTCACCGAATTGAACAGGGCGCTCGGCAACCCTCATCAGCATCAGAATCTCATCGCCATACTCGATGATCCCCGCATTAAACGCAGACATCACCTCCCAACCCTCGAAAGTCGGTTTGACATCGTGTTGGGTGACGATTGGGTTTTCCTTGAAACGACGAACATTCATATTTACGATCCCTCACGATTTGGGGCGCAGATTGACTACTATCTCATCTCCTGGCCGCCGGTGATGTTAATCGCCTGGCCTGTCATATAACTTGCCTCATCCGAAGCAAGAAACGCAACCACACTCGTGACATCGTCATAGCTGCAGCCGCGGCCTAAAGGCACCTGATCCATATACTTCTTCCGCACTTCTTCCACTGTCAGCCCCTGGGTCTGGGCGTATTGTTTGAACAGGCTGTCCTGCCAAAGCGTTCCGTCCAATAGATTCCCAGGACACACGGCGTTCACACGGACTCCAAACTCCGCCATCTCCAAAGCCAGGCTCTGGGTCAGACCGATACCGCCAAATTTACTCGCTGCATAAGCCGAGTTTCGGAAGCTGCCTTTTTTTCCGGATTTTGAGTTGATCTGAATAATCGACCCACTCTTTCGCTTTTGCATTATCTGGCAGGCATGCTTTGCGCATATCATATACCCGATCAGGTTCACTTCGATCACCTGCCGCCATTCGCTGACAGGAAACTGAGTGATCTCGCGGGCTTTAAGAATGCCGGCATTGGCGATGAGCACTTCCAGCCCGCCGTAAGTATCCTCGATCTCCTCCATAGTCGTGTGGACTGCGAAATCATCCGTCACGTCCATATTTATGCCTTGGGCTGTGACCTTATATTTCTCTTCGATTTCCGCGGCAGTAGCTTTCGCGGTGGTCTCATTTATATCTGCCACAACCACTGTCGCACCTTCGCCTGCGAACTTCTCACAAATTGCTTTCCCAAGGCCCTGCGCACCGCCGGTGACCAGAACCACTTTATCTTTGAAGCGCATAGTTCTCTCCATCATATATCTCAGATATCAAGTGTGCTGCGCAGGAGTTCTTCCTCCGCCTCGTTTGTCCAAAACTTGCCGTCTTTGAGTTTGGCGAATACGTTCGGCATCGCCTTATCCAAGTCGGTCAGCGCTGTAAGCGGCAGCTCAATAGAGGGGAATATCACTGTCTTGCCCGGGAATGTCGCCTCTTTAACCGCGGCAACCCCCTGCGCCATAGCGTCGATTCCACCGATCGCAGCCAAAGAATTTCGCGTCGGAAGCTCCCCGGATTCCGTGTAGCCCAGAGTATCGATAATATCCTGCAGCCCCGACCCGCTCGAACCGACGAACCGATTACTCTTCATAAACGTCGTGCTCAGGTCCAGCGTAGCAATTGTCCCCCTCGGGACACCAGCAAATATATTCATCAGCCCATCTTTGGCCAAGTGCGGTATGGCTTGCTCAATTAACGCCGCAGCAGGCACAAGGATGATAATATCATCGAAGCCGCATCCGCCGGTTATCTCCTCAATCGCTTTGTCGACCGCCGCCTGACCCTCCCGAACTGGATTGACATAGATAACCTCTATTCCGTGCTCACGGACATTATCAGCGATACTTGCCTTCAAGCACTCCATTCTGTAATCATCAACATCGGTGCACAGCATCTTCTTCGGCCCGTTCGCCATTTTCGCTGCTCGTTGAACGTGCATGCTGCCCATAGCCCCCGCAGCTCCGACAAACCACACCGACCCGCCCAAAGTCAGCTCACTGACACGGCTCGAAGAATACGCATCCGCGATCACCCGCGACTTAGTGCCCACATAGTCGATATAATCGTAATGCACCCGGCCGACGTCGATTTTCACCGGTCGAGAGATTGGCTTGTCGGCAGCTATAGCCATAACGGAATGCTTTGCAAGATTTTCCCCCAAAGCCTCCACCAACTCTGGCTCCGGCGTGCCGAGCACGATAACATCATCGAACCCGGCCGCCCCGGTTCTCTCCTGAGTGAGTGCGACGATCGAATCCACGGTGATTTTATCAATCACAACAGTTTCGGCTTTTCCTTGGAGTTGGTTTATTAGCTCAGAGGCGATTTTGGCATCCACTCCGGCCAGGATGATTTTTGCCGGCGCATTATTCAAATCAATCAGTCCATCGAAACTGTAGTCTGCATCTGCGCATCCCACGATTAACGTGACTCCACCCGCCTTCAACGACTTGCGCGGTTTGATGCGATATGACGCCACCACGCACGTCCACGGCTCCACCAGCGCGGCCTCCGCGTAACCGGTCTTATCTTTCACTGGAATCAAATAGGATCCCTCGTCGCCATCGAGAATTTCTTCCCCAATGATGCCATACTGCTGCATACCGCCCGGCAGCACATACCCATAAGCGATGCTTGCGCCCTTATAAAAAACATCCGCCTGCACAATATATCGGCTCGCCGGTTTGTAAATATCTTTCCAGTTTGCCCCAGCCTCCACCACGGTCAACGAAACCTCATGGCCGGGTGTCACAGGATCGGCGATCATATCTCTGCCGGTGATCCTTGGGTGGCTGGATCCTTGAGTTATCAGTTTCACATCCGAAAAACAGATTCCGATTGCGTCGACTCGGACAAGAATCTCATTATCATTCGGCTTGACCCACGGCAGAATATCCGGGCCGTCTTTGCCGAAGTTTTCCACCCCGGCTTCCTTCATCCGCCAGGCTGTATTCGTTTCCGGCAGCTTATAATCCATATTTTTGTATTTCGCTAAGACATCACTCATTACTAAGGCTCCTATTTGAACTGCTGCTTGCGATAATGCTCGTCGGGTCTGGTGTAGATTCGGTTCACGTTTTCTTTAGTGAAATAATGCGGCCCGCCGAAAATATGCGCGCCTGCAAGCACTTTGCACGTCTTGCACCACATGGCTGTAATAGCTTCGACTTCGTGGGATGTTTTGCCCAGTGCGATCATGCCGTGGTTCTGAATGAGAATTACCTTCGGGGTGCAGCCATGCTCTTCGATAAATTGAAACGATCGTTCACGGATGATCCTTGCCAATTCCAGCCCGGGATCTACATATTCAATGTAAATCGGCTCTATTCCGCAATATACGATCTCGTCCGGGAATATCCTGCCGCGAAGAATCTTCTCAGCATTGGTGCTGCACAGCAGAGAATTTACTGCGACTGGGTGGGTGTGGCCGACGAAGTTGACGTCGTTGAGGCTGAGGAGAAACGCGTGAAATGTGGTCTCAACCGACGGTTTCATCTTGTTTTCCGGATCAGCGCACACCGCAAACAGCGCATCCTTGATCTCGTCGTCACTTAAATCCCCAGAATCGAGAATCGCCAGCGCCTCTTTGCTTTTCACCTTAACAAATGTGTTGTTATCGGATTGAGAAAGATACTTCCCGCTGGCCTTTACAAAAAAATGACTGTCATCTATCTTTGCTGATGTATTGCCTTCGCCAAGAATCACATAATCGTTTTCGGGCTTGCCGAGATGCAGTGACATATTGACTAGCTCATTCAGGGTCTGCTGTTCATACATCGATTATCCTCCACGCACGCAAAAAAAACCGGCTCAGCCGGACCATGCGTATTCTACAGCAAACCCGCCTCTCAGTCTAGTGCCCGGCGGCTCTCTCCCTCGCCGTATGTTTTATCTCTCCCGAAGCCCGGGTAGTCTACCGTGAAAAAGACTATCTGGAGGCGTGTTATGAACCTTGCCGATGCCAAATGTGCCGCTTGTGAGGGGCTGGAACCAAAGTTGTCTGCCCAGGAAATAGAAAACAACCTGCGGCAAACCCAGGGCTGGGAACTTAAAGCGAATGCCACCATCGAAAGAACTTTCAAATTCATCAACTTCGCAAATGCTATGGAGTTTGCCAAAGGTATTGCTCGTATCGCTGAAGAAGAAAACCATCACCCGGAACTGCACGTATCGTGGGGTAAAGTGCGAGTAGAACTTACTACACACTCGCTCGGCGGGCTATCGACGAACGATTTCATAGTTGCGGCTAAAATCAACAGGTTATGGGATCAAACAGAACGTGACACCTGATTCGTATTATTGGAGGTGGCAAAATCAGCAGTCCGAATTTGGCCGGTCAAAGCGCTCTTATCACCGGCGGCGCTAAGCGGGTAGGACGTGAGATCGCCCTGGCGCTGGCGTGTGCCGGCGCGAATATTATTGTTCATTATCGCTCATCATCACACAAAGCTGAGGAATTAGCCGACGAACTGCGCGGCATCGGAGTAAACGCATGGACTATCCAGGCGGATTTTTCGGATACCGCCGGGGTGGAGAGCGTGATAGATCGAGCCATCGATCTCGCCGGGCCTGTGCAGATTCTCATCAACAACGCCTCTGCATTTCCGCTCTCGGAGTTCGAGACCGTCACGTTTGACGATGTTGTCAACAGCATCACTACCGACGCCTGGGCGCCATTCGCTTTGGGACGACGCTTTGGACAGACCCCTGACGCCAAACACATTGTCAACCTTATCGACACTCGTGTTTACGGCGATTACGATTGGCGGCACTTCGCCTATCATGCCGCTAAAAATATGCTTGCTCTGTTTACAAAGATGTCAGCGATCAAATTAGCCCCTCGGGTGGCGGTAAACGGAGTAGCTCCGGGATTGATATTGCCCCCGGAAGGAAAGCCACAATCCTATATAGAAACCCTCAAATATGAGCTTCCTCTACAGCGAATCGGCGACCCGAAGTTCGTAGCGGAAGCCGTTTTGTACCTGGTGACCAGTGAGTTTGTAACCGGGCAGGTGATATTTGTGGATGGAGGTAGACATATACGAGAGGCGGGACGTGGATAAGATAACCATACGCGATGTTGCCCTGCGCTGTATAATCGGTATCTATCCGGAAGAGCGGCGGGAAAAGCAGGATGTGCTGGTGACGATCACCCTTCACGCGAACCTTGCTCGGGCTGGGCGGAGTGATGCTGTGGAGGACACGGTCGACTATAAAGCTGTGAATAAAGCCGTGATAAACCTCGTGGAGAACAGCGAGTATATGCTCGTCGAGGCTCTCGCGCAGGCGATCGCTGATGTGTGCCTGAGCTTTGGCGGCGTCGAGCAAGTAAATGTAATTGTAGAAAAACCCGGCGCACTGCGATTTGCCCGAACTGTCGAGGTGGAGATATCTCGCTCGCGAGGTGTATAATGCCTCGGGTGTTCATTGCAGTCGGCTCTAACATCGAGCCGGAATCCAGCATCCCCAAGGCGCTGAGTATGCTGGCCGCTCGTATACCGCTGATTGCTGTCTCGCTTTTCTACCAAAGTGAGCCTATGGGGACGGACGGAGCGCCGTTTTATAATGGTATGGTTGAAGTCGATACCAGCCTGACGGCGAGAGAACTGAAATTTGGTGTGTTGCGAAACATCGAGAGTGCCCTGGGCCGTATAAGAGGTGCGGATAAATACGCTCCTCGGACGATTGATCTTGATATATGCGTATACAATGACTTGGTAATTGACGAACCGGACTTGACCGTGCCGGATCCGGACATAGCCCGACGGCCGTTTGTTGCGATGCCGCTTTATGAGCTTGTCCCCGAGTTTGTCTTGCCGATGACGAATATAAAGCTGTCGGATATTGTCAGTTCGATGAACTCGGACACGATGATCGAACTCGTTGATTTTACCGAGCAATTGAAACGGGAGTACTTTTATGAATAAGCAAAGAGTCGCTGAGTTGATTCGAGAGTTGCTGATTGAGATAGGGGAAGACCCCGACCGTGAGGGCCTTATTCGCACACCGGAGCGCGTTGCGAAATCATACGAGTTTCTTACGGGGGGTTACAAAATAGACGTCCCCACGATCACTTCCGGCGCGATTTTCGAGCAGGACACAAACAATATGATAGTGCTGCGAGATATAGAGGTCTACAGCCTTTGCGAGCACCACATGCTGCCGTTTTTCGGCCGCTGCCATATCGGTTATATCTCGCAGAAAAAGGTGTTGGGGGTGAGCAAACTTGCCCGCATCGTGGACTCCTTTGCCAGAAGACTGCAGATACAAGAGCGACTCACCCAGCAGATCGCACGTGCGGTTAAGGATTCCCTGCAGGCCGAAGGCGTGGGCGTCGTGATGGAATGTCAACATTTGTGCATGATGATGCGGGGGGTCGAAAAACAGAATTCTCTAATGAACACATCATCGGTCCTTGGCAGTTTTCACAACTGTGTCGCCACACGCAACGAGTTCTTGTCGCTAATAAGCAAGAACCGAAGCCATGATGGCTGAATCAGTTGAATTGAAAAAACACAGAAAACCTGCCGAAACGGCGGCTAAACTTCTTGTCTGATCGCCCGAGATTTGGTACTATAAACTCAGTGATAGCGATCATTGACTACAACGCCGGCAACCTGACCAGCGTCAAGCTGGCCTTGGAATATATTGGGGTGGACTCCGAGATCACCAGCGATCCCGAGCGCATACTCAAGGCTCAACGCGTCATATTCCCGGGGGTCGGCGCGGCGGGATCGGCTATGGCTAACCTTCAAGCGATGGGGCTGGTGGAAACCGTCAAATCCGTCGTAGCAAACGGGACTCCATTTTTGGGGATATGCCTTGGAATGCAGATAGCGCTTGAGGCTTCGGAAGAAGACGGGGGCACGGCTTGCATCGGCTTGATTCCTGGAAATGTGAAGAGGTTTGTGCCTTCGATTCCTGTCTGCAAGATCCCCCAAATCGGATGGAATACCGTTCAAATTGCCTGGCCGCACCCTCTGTTTGAGGGGATCGACGATTCAAGTGAGTTTTATTTTGTCCACAGCTACTACCCGTGCGCATCGTCGGACAGTTACGTGATGGGTGAGACTGCTTATAATGGCGTTCGATTCGCCTCGGCGATTGGAAAAGCTAATCTCTTTGCAGTACAATTCCACCCGGAACGCTCCGGCAGGATCGGGCTTAGGATGCTGCAAAACTTCAGCAAGTGGGTGCCGTTATGTTGAAAAGAATCATTCCCTGTCTTGATGTGCGCAACAGGAAAGTCACCAAAGGCGTAAAGTTTCGAGACAATGTCGATCTTGGCGATCCCATCGAGATGGCGATTGCCTACAGCGAAGGCGGCTGTGATGAGCTTGTGTTTTACGATATAACAGCCTCTGCCGAACGTCGGCCTATCGATATTGATATGGTGCGTAAGGTTGCCAAGGTCATACATATCCCGTTTGCGGTAGGCGGCGGGATCGAGACCATCGACGATATGTATCGGGTTTTGGAGGCGGGCGCCGAGAAAGTATCGGTGAACTCGCTTGCGGTCAAAAAACCCGCCATCATCGCCGAAGGGGCCAGGCAGTTCGGCTCGCAGTGTATCGTTTTGGGTATGGACCCGGTCAAATCGGATAATCCTGAATTTTCCAGCGGTTATGAAATCACCACCAGAGGTTTTCGGGAGTTCACCGGTATGGACGCTTTGGAGTGGGCCAAAAGGGCCGAAGACCTGGGGGTGGGGGAGATCGTAGTGAACTCGGTCGATGCCGATGGAACCCGGGAGGGTTTCGAAGTGCAGTTGACAAGGCTTATTTCCACCAACGTTGGAATTCCGGTGGTGGCATCCGGCGGAGCGGGCACTCCTCAGCATCTGGTTGATGTCTTTAACGAGGGCGCGGCTGATGCTGCTATTGTTGCAAGCATGGTTCACTCCGGCGATTATACGATTAAGCAGATAAAGGACGAATTGGCAGCCGCCGGAATTGACGTTCGCCGAAACTGGTAGAACCGTCAAAGGGCGACAAAGGGTCGCATTTTTTCTAGTTTTTTGGGGCCGATACCCTTTACGTCGTCTAGTTGATCGACGCTGTTGAATCGGCGAATCTGCGATCGATATTCCAATATTGCTTCCGCAGTCGATGGGCCGACGCCGGGGAGACGCTGCAACTCCGTCGCGTCGGCCGTATTTATATTTACTTTGCCTTCACTTGGGGCGTGCAGTTTATTGCTGGGCGAAGCGGCTTTTGGCCCGGAACTCGTCCCGGCTGCGATGGCTGGCATCGCTCCTGCCTCTGGTTGTTCGTCAATCAATGGGACATAAATTCTTGTCCCATCCTCAATGGGCGCGGCCAGATTCATAGAATCTAGATTGGCGCCGGGTTTTGCTCCTCCGGCTGACTCTATTGCATCTATTACTCTGCTGCCGTGGGGCAGGGTATATACGCCCGGTTGCTTTATGCTGCCTGCAACCTGGAAGATAACTTTATCGCTGGCTTGCGCACGCGCAGGTTCTGTCAGCACTACTTCTCCTTGTGTTTGAGATCCGACGCTGCGCGCGACTTTGACAGACACGCCCAATGCAATTATCCCCGCGATTGCATAAATCGCGAGCTTCTGATTCTTGCTGAACTCAAGCATAATATTCTCCTCACCAGGAACGACAAAAACACTGCGCTTTGCAAATGTTGAGCGACCAGGCATATTGTACCACGATGAATAATGCAAGTCGAACATTTTGGAGTGCGGGGCCAATGCGCCAGTTAACATGGTGTGAGTAATGAGCTTTTTAAGCGCGACTACCTTGTTTTGATGCATGTGAGGT
>LSQX01392731.1_pt1 | contig 11953 bp, 10 predicted proteins | sample 654561 | NCBI WGS metagenome assembly LSQX01 (sample SAMN04489861, study PRJNA283612) | anaerobic digester metagenome | isolation source: 4 biogas reactors fed with cattle manure at either 37C or 55C with and... | place: Denmark: Kongens Lyngby | collected 2014 | reverse complement strand
TAAGGCCTGTTCGGAGAAGGCGTAACCAACGTATATGTGACCTGTTTCACTGCCGCCTTTTGCGGTGTCTGCAATGCCATCGGGATCTTTGTTAATGTCGTCTCTGTTATCTGCGCTTTCGCTTCCATTATCTGCATCGAATTCAGTATCAGCATCAGTGTTATTGTTTGTATCTGTATTATCATTGTCCTTATCGCCATCTTGATCCGCGCCGAATACGTCGTTAGTGTAATGCCAGCTGTTTCCCTTTTTCCATTCCGGCTTCTCTTCCACGTAGTTCCTGCCGGGATTGACGAAGGAGACGCTGTCAAAATCACCAATCTTTTCCCCGTTAATATGTATGTATGCATATTTACCTGGCAGCGGTGTGTTGCTAAAGTCTATGACGACGCTTCCCGCAAAGGTGGCATCATCAGCGACAGAAAGCGAAGGGCCTACGTTTGGGTTCGTGGGAACGTAAAAGTGCAATGAAGCATCTTTCGTTTGAATGTACGTAGTTGTTACAAAAGTGGTATCAGGTGCGATCTTCAGCGTCCCTGCGTTGTTACGCGTGTCATCCGCAGATGAACCCCCTTCGAGCGTCAGCGTGCCTTTGCCGTCCTTGTTCAAGGTGCCGAAACCTCGCACGATGACAACAAGGTCTTCATTCATGTTGACGGTCAAGGTAGAGTTGCTGTCTCCAACTACGCCATGAGAATTAACGAGTCTTGTGCCGTCATGGAAAGTTACCGCGCTGTTTATAGCCGTGACCGCTTCGCCGTTAAGGCTGTCCAGCGTGCCCGAGTTAACGAAGTTGCTGTCGGAAAGGTAAACAGCGTCGGCATCTGTACCCGTTACGGCTATGATGCCGCTGTTAGTGACTTTAGCTCCATTGCCGTACATTCCGCAAGCCTCGAGGCCATTGGTTATTATGATGCCCGTGCTTTCGTTAATGACCGTGGTGTTGAATTCGCCGACCATGCCGTGGGCAAAATCGCCATGCGTTGTTACAGTGCCGTTGTTCGTGGCCATGGAGCTGATTGTACTTCCAGCTGGGTTAATCACGTAAATACCGAGGGAATTTGTGCCCTCCGTGATAATGCGGCCGCTGTTTGTCGCAAAAGCTCCATTGGCGTACATTCCAAGGGCATTAACTCCGTACGTGATTATTTCGCCCTTATTATCGATATTAGCGGCATAACTGGCATACATTCCGTGGGCACCTTCGCCATGATTAGAGTCGCCTTTCATACCCGTGGATATACTACCGCTGTTCGTGGCAATTGCTCGGTTACGGACGTACATGCCCAGGGCAGAAAATCCTTGCGTAATTACAGTGCCGAAGTTTGATGCGTAATTGCCTTCATCTTTTGCATGCATGCCATATCCGTAATTCGTCCATGTATAGATCGTGCCGTCGTTAGTGCAATTGGGATCTCCCTTAAGAGTAGTATTTCTAATTGTATCCTTCGGATTATTTGCTGCAAAAACTACGCTAGAATAAAATAAAGAGGCCATAATAACAATAAGACATGACAAATAAGCGAAAACCATTCGGACATTAAACATCTTTGGCATTGGTCCAAGCCTTTTCATCATGTTTAAAGGATAATGAAGATAAAGATAAGATCTCGATAAATATTAGCAATTTTCGATCACCTATATTCTTTTTTAGTTTTAACGATAAGATAACATTTTCTACAACTGAACTAAACGTAATTTAGATGAATCAAAAAGCTCCAAAGCACTGGCGGCATATACAGACAATAGCCGAAGGCTTGGATGTCCCTCTGTCGTGAGCTGTCCCTTTAATCCGGTTTCATGGCTCGAATAGTTTTAAAACTCCATTTTTAGATTTGGCATTAAGTATGGTTTCTACCGCGGCGTCAAGCTTGGATTCATCGGTGACAGAACGGATCTTTTGCTTATCAGAAGGCGGCAAACCAAATTTGCGACGAAATTGGTTAATAAGCAACGTTTGTTTGCCTTTAATTGCGCCTTTTTCGCCCTCTCGCTCGCCTTCCAGGTTGCCTTCAGTTTTGCCTCGCTCTACTAACCTCTCTGCCAAAGATGGCATAATTTCTCTGCCTCCGAATTTTCTTTCTATCTCCTGCATGGCGTCCTGGTCCACGTACAGGGTAAGAACAGTGTATCCAAAAAAGTATTTTCTTTTCCTCCTAGGGCAAAATCATTATAGCAGTTTTGTCCAAAATGTCTTCTACGTCTTGTCTTGTAAAACCCCGGGATCAGATCTTTACTTTTGAGTTTTTCATCGCTTGTCAATTTAACATTTTATTTTGTCCATCACAAATGCAGTGCTTAAAAATATCTGCCCGGTTTTTAAATTGGAGGGTTGGTGTGTGCCCAGATTCAAGATCTGACCTCATTAATCGCCGGCTTGACAGCGCCATCAAGCCGGCGATTAAAAGCAATGTTACTTTCTTAGTATGATTTTAAAGCTGCCTTCCGGCAGTTCCTCGTATTCGGCCATCCAACCGTTGCTTTTTGCGAACCTGCTCACGTTCATCACTGACGTCATCGTATCCACCAGCACGTGAATTTCACCGGAAGGCGTTTTTTCAATGGCCTTTTTAGTCTCGACGACCGGCTGCGGGCAGGAAAGCCCTCTGGCATCGACAGTTACCGCTTCCGCCATTTTTGTTCACCTCTTCCTTCGCACTCTAGATTTTCTCCCTCATAAGGAAACCCACGAAAAGACAAAACACGATGCCAACCATTGTCGCCGCGGGGCCGTATGCGCCCGGGCCTGCCGGCGAGCTGGCCAGGCTGAAGTTGTGCGCAACGGCAGCGCCAAACAACATCCCGAGGACAAACACGGCGGCATCGCCGTCCCCTTCTCCGCTCATTATGAACTGCCTTCCCGGACATCCGCCCGCAAGGGTGAAGGCAAGGCCTGACAACACCATTCCCATGGCATTCCACAAGGCCTTTGTGTGGGCGATCGGTTGTCCTTCAAAGCCGAGCTTAAACTGTCCAAGAAACAGGTTCGTGATGAAAGCCGCAACTATGAAGGCCAAAATCCCGTTAAAGAGGTGAAAGTCCTTGAACATTATCAGGTCGCGCAATGCCCCAACGGTGCAAAAGCGGCTACGCTGGGCTAACCACCCGACAAGCAAACCTACCGCAAGCGACAACGCCACGGGCGCTGCCATGAAACCGGGGCCTTCCTTGGAAAAAAAGATCGCCGACGATCCCTCGGGGCCAAAGCTCGGACGCAGCAACACGAAAACGATGAGCGTCACGGCAATGGCGGGCATCACGTAGCCCAACGCCCTTTTAGCGGGAAAGTTGCGTCCTAAGTTGAACCCATGCCAGAGAAATCCTATGCCAATGACGATGCCCAGGGCTAACCCTACGATGCCTGGTACGGCGTTTAAGTCCCCGGCGCTCAAGCGGATGTAGGCCCTCCACGGGCATCCCAAAAACACCAAAGCCCCAATCATGGCAAAAAAGCCAAGGAAAAAACGGATAATCGGAGAAGACCCCGTCCTTGGCTTGTATTCCCCATATATTAAGGAAGAAACAAAAGAACCCAATATGAACCCGGCAAGTTCAGGCCGAACGTACTGCACCGTAGCTGCCCTGTGAAGCCCCAAGGCTCCGGCAATGTCCCTGGTAAAGCAGGCTACGCAAATTCCCATGTTGCCTGGATTGCCCCAGAAGGTCAAAAGCGGAGCAAGTATGCCGACGGCAACACCCGTCAGGATCGGGCCTGTACGCGACATGAGTACGCGATTTAAAGCACGAAACATCTTCAAATCCCACCTTTCTCGAAGTTAAAAGCAAAGGACATCTCCACCATCGATGCACCCGTTTTGGAGAAAGAATGGGACTTTAGGAATCAGATGACCGGCGAGCAGATAATTGCAGAAAATAAGGAGTTCTCGCCATGCATATTTGATCGGCCAGGTAAGTTGTCACCAAAACACCGGGTGCACGAATGCGGAACCCGCATTCCCGTCGAAACTCACCGTTGGCCAAATGCGAACATCATGAGCGAGACCTCCTTTCTTGCATGAAGTGCCAGAAACATACTAGCACAAATCCAAGGTGTTGCGTCAATTTCAGGAATTGTCTGGCAAAACCAGGAGGGCTGTAAGAGATATATTCTTTCATGCGGGGACGCGATCAAACCGTTTAGTTTCCATTCCTAATGAGAAATATAAAAAGGGCTGTCAACCATCTCATAATTCGTGGGCTAATTTGAGGCGTTCCCTTGGCAGGGGAATTTCCCCTCTCGTACGCAAAAATTACACACAGATGGCCTGCCCTGATACAAACCAGAAAGCAGGCCCTCTTCTTTACCCTCTATTTTATTGCAGTATGAAGCCTAAATAAGCGATTCGTACCTTACAACGAATCTCTTAGGCTGTTTATCTCATCCTCGCTGACGTTGAAGCCATGCTCTCGTGCAGGATATGCTCGCGATTCTATTTCACCGCGCCATGCGTTAAATCCCTCCAAAATTTCCTTTCCTAGAAGCTTATATTGTTTTACAAACTTAGGCACAAACTTATCAAATATGCCCAAAATATCATAAGCGTTCAGGTTATATCCTGTACAATTAGAGCCTGCCCCTACGCCTATTGTAGGTATAGAGAGTTTTTCATCAATAAGAGTACCGAGAGCGGAAGGCAGACATTCTAAGACAATCGCAAATGCTCCGGCCTTCTCAAAAGCAATCGCATTCTCAATCATCTTTTTTGCCGATTCAATATTCTTCCCCTGGACTTTAAATCCTCCGAAAGATGCAGCGGTCTGCGGAGTAAGACCAATATGTCCCATGACAGGAATTCCCGCTTTAACGACAGCAGCTGCCTTTTCTGCAGCATATAAATCTCCTTCCATTTTTACGCAATCTGCGCCGTTCTTCATAAGGATACCCGCATTGTGGACGGCTTCCGTTTCGCAAGCCTGATAGGACATAAATGGCATGTCGCCAACTATAAACGTGTTTGGCGCACCGCGACGAACCAGTTTTAAATGATAAAGTATATCCTCCAGGGTTACATGGACCGTACCCTCGCAGCCCTGTATTACCATGCCTAATGAATCTCCTACTAAAATCATCTCGATATCAGATTGGTCTACCAAATTTGCCATGGGATAGTCATATACAGTTATCATGGCAAATTTGCCTTTGGTACGTTTCCTTTCCATAATCTCAGGAATAGTTATTTTCTTTTTGCCCACAGTGTTTCCTCTCCTTATCTTTGTGTATTTTATATTTTTTTGTAAAGATCAGCATCTTGGAAAAACAGCGCCTGACATTGCAGATGAGACAAGCCTGGCGTATCTGCTCAGGTAGCTTCGTTTATCAATTTTGCTCTCCGGTCTGACCCAGCGTTTTTTCCTTTCGGCAAGCTCTTCATCGCTTACCTCAAGGGTTATAATTCCTTCAGGTATATTGATGGAAATTATATCCCCCTCCTCAATAAGCGCTATGGGGCCGCCCTCCGCTGCTTCAGGGGAAATATGTCCAACAGCAGCTCCAGCGGTTGCTCCGGAAAATCTCCCATCGGTGATGAGCGCAACGTCCAAGGACAATCCCATCCCGACAATTGCCGAAGTAGCCGTAAGCATTTCGCGCATGCCGGGGCCGCCCTTAGGACCTTCATAGCGTATAACCACAACGTCCCCGGGTTTGATCTTTCCTCCGTATATTGCTTCTACGGCGTCTTCCTCTTTATTAAAGACACGTGACGGTCCCCGATGAACATACATTTTAGGGTTAACTGCAGCAATTTTGCACACCGAGCCTTCTGGAGCAACGTTGCCAAAAAGAAGTTGAAGGCCTCCCTTGCTGGAATAAGGGTTATCGAGAGGACGAATCACGGAAGGATCGATAACCGCAGCTCCGGCGACATTTTCAGATACCGTCGTCCCCGTGACGGTGAGTGCTTCTCCGTGAATTAATCCGGCTTCATTGAGCTCAGCCATAAGCGCCGTGATGCCTCCTGCGTAGTACACATCTTCAGGATAGTGGCCTTTTTCTGCAGGGCTAAGTTTTACCAGGTGCGGGACTTTTTTCGACATCTCGGCAAAAAGCCTGACGTCAAAATCGATTTCGGCTTCGTGTGCCAGTGCCGTAAGATGAAGAATGGTGTTCGTGGATCCGCCTATAGCAAGATCCACGGTTATGGCGTTTTCCAAAGCCTCCTTGGTGATTATTTGTGACGGCGTAATGCCCTTTTCGAGAAGCTCCATTATTTTTAGACCCGTCTTTTTGGCAAGAGCGATTCGCCGCGCCGACACGGCCGGGATTGCGCTCCCCGGAAGACACATTCCGAGAGCCTCCGTAAGGTAATTCATGGAGTTGGCGGTCCCCAACAAATTACAGGCACCGCAACCCGGCAACGCGTCGAGCTCCATTTCTGACAGATCTTCATCAGTGATAACCTTTTTGGCAACGAGCCCCTGAGAGGACATGAGATCGGCGTACCCCATCTTTTTGCCGTTGTAACAACCTGTCAACATCGGACCGCCGCTCACGATAATAGCCGGCACATCGAGGCGTACACATGCCATGAGCATGCCAGGTGTAATTTTATCGCAATTAGTAATCAATACCATGGCATCGTAAGCATGTGCATTCATCATGACCTCGATACTATCTGCTATTAGCTCTCTGCTGGCCAATGGATAGTGCATGCCGCCATGTCCCTGGGCAATTCCGTCACAAATACCGATGGTGGGAAATTCGACAGGCATACCGCCTGCTTCGATGATTCCCTCGCGTACCGCCTTGGCTATAAGGTCAAGGTGAAAGTGACCGGGCATGCACTCGTTTTGAGAGTTCACGATGCCGATAACGGGTTTTCTCAAATCTCCGGGAAGGTGTCCCATCGAGTAATATAGCGCCCTATGGGTCGCTCTTGTAATTCCCTTTTTTGTAATGTCACTTTTCAAAAAATGTCGCCTCCTTATATTTTTCATTGAATTTAATGACATATCAATGATACTAATGCACGAGAATTTTACTGTAACATATTAGGAAGAAACATTAGTATCCCCGGGCAATAGGTGAAAAGGAAAAGCATAAAGGTCAATACCAAAAACAGAGGGACTATATTTCTCGAAATTGATTCGATCGAAACTCCTGATATACTGCTTGCCACGTACAAATTTACAGCCATCGGAGGCGTTATCATCCCAATGGATGTATTTATGATCATTATTAGCCCGAGAGCAATAGGATCCATGCCCAAATGCACACAAATGGGAAGGACGATAGGCGTCATCAGCAGGATAATTGACTGAGTTTCCAGGAAGCAACCCAGAAATAAGAGGCTGGCATTTACCATGAGGAAAATTACATATTTGCTGGAAAAAGATCCCAGCAAAAATTTGGTAATTTGAGCAGGCACCCCGGAACTGGTCATCAGCCAGGAAAAAGAAGATGAAACGGCAACAATGAACAAAACCAAGGCAGTGCTTGTAGCCGATTTTGCAAAGATCGCGGGAAGGTCTTTGTACTCGAGTTCTTTGTAAACAAATTTACTTACAACAAAGGCATAAACACATGCCACAGCTGCCGCTTCTGTGGGAGTAAAGATTCCCCCGTATATCCCGCCAAGAATTATTAAAGGCATTATAAGCGCCCATATGGCTTCGATAAAGGCAGACAATACGCTTTTCCACGTAATTTCATAATTTTGATCAAACTCATATCTTCTGCAGGATATTCCAACAAGGATCGACATGGCAATCATGAGCAGTATTCCAGGCACAATCCCTCCTACAAACATGGTTCCCACAGATACGGAAGCCACAAGAGCGTAAGTAATCATTGAAATGCTTGGAGGAATAATAACCCCAAGAGTACCTCCCGCAGCAGCTATAGCGGAAGCCTTTGCCGCCGGATATCCTGCCTTTTGCATCTCAGGTATCATAATGCCGCCGATCGCTGCTACAGTGGCAGGGTTTGACCCTGATATTGCTCCAAAAAAGCCAGATGCCACAACAGTGATAACTCCGAGGTGAGCTGGGATCCAGAAACAAACCTGACGAATGAATTGGATTAACTTTTCTGAAACACCGCCACGTTGCATAAGGTCTCCGGCCAAAATAAAAAACGGGACTGCCATGAAAGGAAAACTATCTATTGCTGTAAACATCCGCTGGGCAACTACCATTGCCGGAATGCGTACCCCGCCTAAGAAAAGAGCTGTTAATACGCTCATCCCCATCGATATTCCTATAGGAACACCAAGGAACAATAAAATAAATAGCATACCAAACAAAAGAAACGCCATTATACAACATCCCCTTCAGCGCTTTGTTTTAAGGAAGCGATATAGTATTGGAGACTTCTCGCAGCCATGAGGCAACAACCTATGGGAATAGCTGAATAAACGCTCCACATTGGAAGACCAAGAGAAGGCGATACTTGTTGCATTCCATACAATCCCCTAACTAAGCGAAGCGAAAGAATCATGACCGTAACATTAAAAAAGAGCACAATAGAAAGGACTATGAAACGAATATACTTGTGCAATTTTGCCGGCGTGACCATGTAAATAAGTTCCACGACGAAATGGGCATTTTTCTTAGCACCTGCTCCTATACCTATAAAGACCATCCAGATCATGATATAGCGAGCAGCTTCTTCATACCATGCCATGGAAAAAAGACCCGAATACCTCCCAAAGGTCCCTAAAAATACTATAATTACCATGATGGGCAAAAGCACCGCTAAAATGTATTCCTCTAATGTGTTGAACTTTTTCAAAATGATCTCCCCCTGTATTGCACAACTTATTAAGCCACTAAAATTAATCAGTGGAGTGTTCATTTAACGTGACAAGAACACTCCACTGAACAAAAGAATTTAATTGCCTAGCAAAGCTTCTAAGTATTTAGGGTTTATTTGAGACTTAAATTGGTCATAGACAGGAGCGCAGGCATTTTTCCATTCATCTTTATCTACATCGACAAAAGTAACTCCTTCTTTTTTTAGAGATTCAACGAGTTGCTCGTCAAGCTGGGCACTAAATTGTCTCTCATAATCACGAGCTTCTTTTTCAGCTTTTACGATAGCATCCTGAATGTCCTTTGGGAAACCATCAAAGAGTTGCTTGCTTATCATGAACACAGCAGGGGAATAAAAATGACCGGTAAGGGAAATGTGCTTCTGAATTTCATATAATTTTGTAGTGTATACTATAACTAAGGGATTTTCCTGTCCGTCAATGACCCCTTGCTGAAGGGCGACAAAGACTTCGCCCCATGCCATAGGTGTTGGTGTTGCGCCAAGAGTTTTGAAGGTAGCCTGATGTATGGGGTTTTCCATGGTCCTGATTTTCATGCCTTTAACATCACTGGGGTGAATAATGCTTTTTTTATTGTTAGAGATGTGCCTAAAACCATTCTCCCAAAAACCAAGAGCTTTTATTCCCTTGGGCTCTAAACTTTTTAGTATCTCGGCCCCTATTTCGCCATCCATGGCTTTAAACGCTTCATCCCTGTTTTTAAAAATATATGGCAAGTCAAAAATCATGAAGTCGGGAGAAAAGTTTGGCAGTGGTCCGGTGGAAACAATACACATTTCTAGAAAACCCATCCCTACCCCTTCAACCATGTCTCTTTCATTTCCTAATTGACTGCTTGGAAATATATCAACTCTAACCCTTCCATCAGTATACTTCTCTACTTGCTCCTTGAAATGAACGGCTCCGCTGTGATAATGCCCTCCAATTTCAGTCGTCATACCTATTTTCAATACGATAGGATCTTCCGCAAAAGAAGCTGATGCCACAAAAACCAGTAAAACGGCCATCATAATAACTTGCAAAGTCTTTTTCATAGAGCACAATCCTCCCAACATTGAAATATTTTTACATCTTAACAGCTACTGGTACTATGCTATTTGCCATAGCGCACCCCCTCTTTCGTAGCAGTAAGCACTTATCAAGATTCTTCGAACATCACATTGCCTTGCCAACCTAACGAACAGGAAAAACGAATGGCTGTATCGCGCACGATAGAATAGAGTTCTTCTCTTTTTGGGTTTTCATCGAATCGAAACTTGGGAAGTGCTATGCTCAGAGCAGCAATTACGCTACCGCTAGCATCAAATATCGGAGCACCTATGCAATAAATATTTTTGATATGTTCCTCGTCATCTATGCTGTATCCTCGTTTCCTAACCGCTTCCAGATCCTTTAGAAGGGTCTCCATATCGGTTATCGTGTTTGGGGTATATTGGACAAATCTTTCATTGCTTAGAAGTTCACGAATACTATTTTCGGGGAGAAAGGCAATAAGAGATTTACCGAGGGCCGTGCAGTAAAGGGGAATAGTCTGTCCCAAATTCATGCAAACCTTAATGGTATCTGTAGATTCGATTTTACTGATGTACAAAGCCTTTGAGCCATCGCGGACAGCCAAATTTACAGCCTCTCCGGTAATTCTCGACATATCAAGCATAAATGGGTAGGCCATTTTAGGAAGCCCTGTCTTTCTTGCAACATTACTTCCAATTTCAAAGAGTTTGTAGCTGTTCGAATATTTAGAATTTGATGGATTTTGAACTACATATCCTAGTGATTTTAAAGTAGAAATGGTGCGGAATACTGTGCTTTTTTCTAAAGAAAGCTTTTCGCTAATTTCAGTAATCCCCAGTTCGCCACACTCATCAAGGAGTTCCAAGATAGAAAATGCACGCACTACGGACTGAAGGATTTTCTTATTAGGCATGCAGTAACCTCCCTTCACGGGCATGTTGTCAATAAAAACACGCTTTTTTCAAGACATCAAATTTCTTACTTTTATTCACGTCTTGTGCCGCTATGCGATACATTGTTTTTCTAAGCAGCACAATCCAAAGATACCAAGTAAGTTTTATTTTGTCAATAGCAAAATGCAACAATGCGTCTTTATAATGAGGAAAATCCTGGGGACCCATTTGGCTGCCCCAGGATTGACATATACTAAAATTCTTGAGAGAAGAAAGCCTCAAAAAATAAAGAATTATGTTTATATGTTAACTTCATCGTAGGTTTTTTCTCTAACTTTTACTAAGTTATAGAGTACTTTATTTACAGGTGTACTTATTCCAAGTTGAACTCCTTCTTTTACAATTGCTCCGTTGATAACTTCAATTTCTGTTTTGCGTTTCTTCTTTACGTCCTGGAGCATGGAGGAACGATTTTTCCCGGTCATTCTAGCCACATCCCGCACATGCTCAACAGGATCTGCCAGCTCGAGATCGATTCCCTTAGCATTCGCTATTGAAACGGCCTCACTAACTGCCAGCCTGAGCAATTCGTCTGTTTCTTCAAGTTCGATCAGTCTTCCGTTTCTAAGCCCGGTTATTGCCGTAAGGGCATTTATGCCAACATTTACGAGTAATTTACGCCATAAAGCACCCATTACATTATTTGAATAACATACCTTTAGACCAGCTTTTTCAAACACAGAACCTATTTTCCTAAGACTGTCGCTCAGTTTCCCATCAAGTTCTCCTATGATTGTATCCCCTGTCCCGGCATGTTGAACTCGGCCGGGAGCAAGCATATTTGCTCCATGCTCGGTAACACCAGCCAATACTTTTTCCTTTCCAACTACCTTAATGAGTTTTTCGATATTGCCCAGCCCATTCTGAAGGGTGAGGACTCTGGTGTTTTCTCCGATAAGGCTCTTTGCCCCTTCCATTGCCTGTTCCGTAACTGTAGCCTTGACAAGTACAATTACCAAATCTACTTTGCCCACTTCTCGTGGATCGGTTACGGCCTTAATATTTTTAATAATTATGTCGCTTCCATTTTCATTTATTATCAGACCATTTTCCTGTATAGCCTTAACATGTTCTGCCCAAACATCAATTAAAGTTACATCATAGCCAGCCTTAGCGAGGATCCCACCATATACACATCCCATAGATCCGGCTCCTAAAACTGCGATTTTCAATTAAGCTTCTCCTCTCTTTTAATTAATAAAATGTAAGTTTCAT
>LSQX01347266.1_pt1 | contig 11953 bp, 13 predicted proteins | sample 654561 | NCBI WGS metagenome assembly LSQX01 (sample SAMN04489861, study PRJNA283612) | anaerobic digester metagenome | isolation source: 4 biogas reactors fed with cattle manure at either 37C or 55C with and... | place: Denmark: Kongens Lyngby | collected 2014 | reverse complement strand
AGTTCAATTAATTCTTCTCTTGTTATCCTTAATTGCTTCTGTATGTTCAAAAGAGTCCCTATAGGAATATCTTTAGATGTATTTCGAACAACGGTAGATTTTTTGGGATGGTCTGGTAATGTTAGGAAAAAGTGGGAACCTTTTGTCCTTAATATGGTGTAACCGGCATTGCATAATTTATTTATTAACTCTTTGCCAGTTATAGAAGGTATATTTGACATATTTTATTAATTGCACAGAGCAACTTGCAGAGGCTCTTTTTTGATAAAAGGCTGGTTATCAAAGTCCTTTTCAAATTTATATTTATTTACTACAGACTTTGGTCTGTCAATATATGTTTTAATAGATTTTTCTTTAAAGACCTGGTCTCTAATTTTTAATTCGTCTATTCCGTCTAAATAGAGCAGAATAGCTTCTTTTAAATTTTTATTCGCCTCTTCTACTGTATCGCCAAAAGAAGACACATCAAATTCGGGACAGACAGCAACATATTGGTCATTTTCTTTTTTGATAATATGTGTAACTACAATGAATATATTTTTATCATTTTTTTTCATGGTTTCCCCCTCCTTTAGCTTTTAGGTAGCAGGCAGGCAAAGCTAAAGAAATCCTCCTGAGGTAGCTAAATAATAGAATATTTATTAATATTTGTCAATCTTGGTGTATGTTTTCTAAATATTCGTAATATATTTTGTCTAATTTCAATTTTTCAATTTCATATGGGATCATTTTTTCAGGGTCATCTTTTAGATAATAAACAATACCTGAGCTTGTATCTTTTTATTTAAATAATTCTGCCTTTTTGGTTGATAAAAGCAATTATTTTTATAATATTTATCTATGTTAACCGACATCCTTTTACATTGGTAATGTATTATCATATAATTTATAATATTAGAAGATATTTTATAAGATTAAAGGTGGAATTAATTGTGGAAAAGTACGATATTAGTTGTTTTATAGATACTAATATTTTTCTGCATTATCAAATGTTTACAGAAATAGATTGGAATGAACTAACCCATAAACGCTCCGTATTATTAGTCATATGTTCAACTGTCCTTAGCGAATTGGATAAGAAAAAAGATTTGGATCCAGATATTAATGTGCGCAATAGAGCTAGAAGAGTTGTGGCAAAACTATCTGAATTAGAAGGTAGAGAAAATGTTTGTGACAATATTCATAAGCTTAAAGATAATGTAGATATTCTGTTTATTCCTTATGAAACAAATTTTAATTGGGAAAATCAAAATTTGGAAGTGCTGGACAAAAACATTAATGATGATAGGATAATTGCAAGCATTTTAACAAATGCTCATTTAAATAATCCGGTGCTGGTAACATCAGATTTGGGATTTAAGTTAAAAGCAAAGGGAAGAAACATTAAATATATTTCTATGCCGCCTGATAAATACAGAATAGAAATAATAAAAGACAGTAAAGATAAAGAGATTAATAAATTAAAAGAGAAAATTGAGTATTTAAAAAACAGAATACCCAGACTCAAGATGGGATTTTCAAATGGAAAAAAAGATTATATTGATCATGTTGAGAAGGTGATCAATGCAATAAATATATTGTCAGAGGAGGATATTGCCAAAAGAGTACAGATAGAAAAGGCTAATTTAGAGTACAAAAAGGATGACCCGAGTAATTTTTTAGATGAGAAAAGCCCTATTGGAGCCATGCTAAGATATCCAGAAAAAGAGATTCAAAGATATAAAAAAGATCTCGATGAATATATTTTAAATCTGTATAAGTATTACAAAGAAGAAAATACCTATAAATGCAACAAATCAAGAACAGTCAAGCTGGGCTTTGTATTGATAAACGAAGGCACTCAGCCGGCAAAAGATGTTGAAATATTTGTATATTTTCCAGATGATTTTGAATTATTTAAAAACAATGAATTCCAAAAAAAACCCTTAAAACCTAAAAAGCCAATCCAACCACGGAACCAGTTAGATATGATGCAATCAAGCATCAAAAATGCATTAAATAGCCCTAATTCACAGAGAAGCATTGATATAAAAGAATTGTGGCGTTCTATTGATAATGTTGATATAGGAGAACCGATAGGCCCTATTATTAAAAAAACAACAGAGGGATATGAAGTTATATATACGATAAACAAATTAAAACATGGGATACATATAAGCTTAAATCCCATATATGTTCTATTTAAAACAATAGACAGTGCCAAATCTTTTAAGGTGGAATATATCATTTTAAGCGATAATATCCCTGATTCTATAAGAGGTTCTCTAAATGTAAAAATAACAAAAAACGTATCTAAAAAATAAATTAATAGGGTGATTTCCACTTTATTTATATTGGTTATCAAATACGAATAAAACAATTAAATCATTAAAAATGTAAATTTAAAAGGTAAGACTAGGTAACATCAAATCATGGCATACTTAATGCATATCGGCTTTGATATAAGCGCTAAATTTTGGAAAAATATTTTTTACTTCGAATATAAAGGTATACGATATAAACTTATTCAAATAAATAATAAAAAATATTGCGATGTTCTTTTAACTATAATACCTGGTATCGATGACCAAAAAGCAATTGATAATGCTTATAAAGCTGCATCAGAATATGTAAGCGCATTAAGTTGGGAGTTAAATACATTTGCCAAAGTAAAATATCTAGGTGGATGGGGTCGCAATTCACCATTCAATTTGAGAAGTGCAAAATGTAGTACTTTTGGATTTCACGAGATACCATTTAGGGGGTATATAGGTAAATGTGATATTACAAGATTGCCTGAAGTTGAAAATGATCAACAAAGAGATGCTCTTATTTTATTTAGAGAAGCAAAAAGCGCAAATAATGATTATTTGGCATTTATGTTTTATTGGCAAATATTAGAAATTAAGTATAAAGATCCTATTGGGTGGATTGATAAAGCACACCGGAAATATAAAAGCAAAGTATATATTTCTAAAGAAGAAACGCAAAGACTCCCGCTGAAAGGAAAAAATTTAGGATTTTTTCTGAAAGACAGCAGGGATGCCATTGCACATCTATTTTCAAGAGACAAAGATAAGGGGATTATTGAAGTAGATACACCAGATGATAACACGATAATTTATCATAGTAGAAATATTATTGAAAAATTTGCTAGATTTTATATTGAGAAAGAATTGAATCTTAATAAAAGAGTCTATCTTGTTAGGTAAAATGGGAAAGGATTTCCTGTTTATCTAAGTGAAGATTATATTAAGGATCATTATTGCAAATTAGCCTATGAAAAACCGCGCACTGTTATTTAAAATAATTTTAAAAAAGATCAAACCGCATACTTTAATAAATTAAGTATATATAATTGTATATTTGTATGGTAGTAATAATGGGGCTAAAGACCAACAACGAAAAGGAGATGGTAATGAAAAAACCTCCAAAGTAAATTGGAGGTTTTTAATACTCTTTATACTTCTAGTATATGAGTAGCTATCACCGGATAAACCGGTTCAATAAAATAATAGCATGATGTAGGACTTGCATCAAGGGGCGACCGGATAATAGAGCGAGGTATAAAAAAGCATACAGGGGCAGTCCACTCTGTAAATTTTAAACAAGCTTAGTACCGAGATAATCATTTAATGTTAAAACGTTTTAACGTTAAGACGTCAAAACGTCATCAATATAAAGCAATTTAATAAGAGCTACGATATAAGTTCAATAAATTCTTTTCTTGTTATTCTTACTTGCCAGACAGATGATTAAGGTAATTATAAGATGCTAACTTTATACAGAGATTACGAGATAAAAAAAGAAGATGTGAAAATACCATAAGAGAGTTTGAATATCATCTTGATTTTTCAGATGGGTAACTCAGGTTTTAAAATTATGTCCATAAAATTACTTATAATAGTAATGATTAATGCTATATCTTATAAATTCTCAACAAATTGTATTTTTACCCCATTTGGGTCAAGGACATAGATAAATTGTATAGAAGGATTGGGCTGAAATGGACCTGAATGGACCGGGATATTATTGCTTTTAAGGACTTCATTAATCTTCACAAGTGATTCTACCTCAAAACCCAAGGAGATGTCTTTACCAACAACAATATTTCCTGCCTTTGGGTCATAAATTAATTCTATCTGAGCCCCTCCTCCTCCTAAGAAAACTATTTCTCTATCATTATCAGGCTTGAATCTCCTGTTGACGCCAAGCCCAATAATCTCCTGATAAAAATGCAATGATTCTTCCAAATCCTTTACATTAATAGTAACCCAGCAAAATTTCATATTCTTTTCCCCTTTCTAATGTAATAAATTTCATACAAAAACCATTTATCTACCTTGGTTTAAAATGGTATTAAAATATTTTCAATAGCATTATTATAACTGAAATTTTTCTCGAAAGTAAATTGTAAAATGGGGAAAAAAATTAGAAAGAACTGGGGAGAGATATACTTTAAAATTTATATTAAATAATTTCTAATTGTATTTATTTTCTTGATGGTCTTTTTAAGCCTGTGATACCGGCTTGGTTATAACTAATATAAATATTCTCTTTGATTTTTAAAGAAATATTTTTTGACTTCAAAATTAGATTATATATATTCTTTAACACATGCCTTGGTAGGATGCATGTTATTTCAATTTCACTTTTGCAGCAATCTAAATCTTCTTTCTTTAAATCGTAATAAGAATCTACATCTAAAATACTATCTTTTATGAAGCCGAAAGTTCCAGCTTTAAATTTATAAATATTGTGCTTTTCTCTAGGACCACCCACTTTATAATGCATTTTTCTAGTTGTTGTGGTAATTAAGAATACATTTATAGGGTTATCAAGAAAATGGCTTTCTCCAACATAAACAAAATACCTGTCTTTAATTGTATCATCTTTAACTATGAGAGAAATTCTTCCAAATAAATACGGAACCTAATTGCATATAGTCTTATCTTTTAAAGCACTATAGACTAAAAACCTTTCTTCATTTATAGATAAATCTTCGAACTTCTTTTTGTCAATCCCTTCAAATATATCACCATAATTCATTGTGTTATCTTTTTCACGTTTATATGCTACTTCCCAGGCCTTAATATCTTTATGACTATCATTGCAGATATTATCGATAATATCTTTCATAGTAATATCTTTTCTAATGTATTTATTCAGCAAATCATTCATTATGCCGATCTCTAAGTCTGAAAAATAACTCAAATCAGCTTCTTTTTTTGAAATAAAAACAAATCTGTTATTACTTCTGACTTCAGATCTAAAACAATCAGTTTCATATTGACTTTTATTTTGATATAAGTCTACTGGCACTGGGCCATTTTGATAAGCATAGTATTTTAATTCTAATGCAGGAATTCCTGTTCTTTCAATACTTATAAAATCCAAATATGTTAAAAATTTATATAATAATGTCTGGGGCAAGTATTCTCGTCTTCGCTTATAAACTTCGTTTGTAAAATAACAAATAGCATTATTAAGTTTTTCTTTTTTATAAGCTATCATTTATTGCCTCCTCTGAAATATTTTGTTGAAGAAAAAAATGGATGAAGATAATTACACTTGAGACAATTTAATATACTATATCATATAATATTTTAAATTATCTATCCTGTCTATTAAGGTGGCTATAAAATTTTACACTATCGGTTTTTTAAAATTTTAATATATGCGGTATTATTCTTTTTTTTGTATTTTATCTTTCTTTTTTCTCTTATCATATAGAAATTCTAATACAGAGGGAAGAAGCGCTGTTTTAAGAATATACTTTTTAAAGTATATATGTAACATAATATTACATATACTTGACATATTATCTTACATATAATAAAATAATGTAGGCCTGAAAAAAAGAGCTAAAAATGGAGGAGGTTTCTTTTATGGGTGTTTTAATGAAAAAAATTGGAAATAGGATAAAAGAAATAAGAGAAAGAGAGGGACTTTCTCAGGAAGATCTGGCAAAAAGAATGGAGATTAGTAGAGTAGCTGTTTCACAAATAGAAAACGGTAAACGTAAAATGTGCACTGAGGAATTAATATTTTTATCCAGGATCTTTAATGTCTCAACAGATATTTTGCTTGATTTAGAAAAAGATATCGAAGTGATCTTTGAAAAAAGCAAAGAAGATAAACCTGGAGAAAAACAAGAAATAAGAATTAGTGTCCCTCAACAAAATATAGAAAAATTCAAAGAGGTGTTGCTTTATATTTTAGGAAAAGTGGGTTCAAGACCTAATATTGGACAAACAGTATTGTACAAGCTGTTGTACTTTATCGACTTTAATTATTACGAAAAATACGAGGAACAATTGATTGGTGCTACCTATATAAAAAATCATCATGGCCCTACACCAAAAGAATTTACTAAAATTGTGAAAGAGATGGAAGGGAAAGAACTGGTGAAAATACAGGATGAATACTTTAAATATCCACAGACAAAATATATTCCACTAATAGACCCTGATTTATCTAAGTTAAATGCCCGGGAGCTACATGTAATTGATAATGTGCTGAATAAACTTGCAGATATGAATGCATCTCAAATAAGTGAATATTCCCATAATGATGTCCCTTGGTTAGCTGCTGAAAAGGGAGAAGTTATAGAGTATGAATCGGTATTTTACCGAACTACACCTTATTCAGTGAGGAAGTATAGTGAAGAAAGAGAAGAAGTTATTTAATGAGATACGTGGTTGTTCATTAATATCGTTATATTGAAAGATAAAAGATTTACGATTAAAGAGTTTGCTACCCACTTTAAAAAATGATTATTTTAGTCAAAACATTTCTTGACAGATGTTAGCATATATGCTAACTTATTTTATACAAAAGGAACTTAGATGCTAATCCCTAAAAAAGAAGACTATATATTTTACCAGGGAGATAAATTTCAAGTAGAATTCTATTTTACCGAGATAGGTAAGATGCCTGCCAAAGAATATTTTGAAAATGAAAACATAGATATACAGGTAAAATTAGCAGCTTTAGTAAAATATATTGCAGATTATGGTAGACTTTTTGATAAAACGAAATTTAGAATAGTAGATTCAAAAGATAAAATATTTGAGTTTAAACCAAGAGCCCATCGCTTCTTCAGCTTTTTTTATAAAGAAAAAAAGATAATTCTTACTAATGCCTATGTAAAAAAATCTCAAAAAGTTGGTAAAACTCATCTAGAACGAGCTAAAAAATTTAAAAAATCTTATATTGCCAGACTTAAAGGAGGGACTTACTATGAAAAAGAATAAAACCTACATGGATCAATTAATGCAAGATAAAAATTTTAAAGAAAAATTTGATGAAGAATATAAAAATTTATGTCTTGCAGAACAAATAGCCAGGGCTAGACGTAATGCTAATTTGACCCAAGAAGGTTTAGCCAGGCTAATTGATAGTACTAAATCGGCAATTTCTCGTTATGAAAATTCTAATTATAATAGATATAGTTTGAAACTTTTAAATAAGATAGCTCGGGCTTGTAATGCAGAATTAAAAATTAGTTTGGTTTCCAGAGAGGCTAAAAATATATAAGGTAGCATAGCTTACCTGTTGATAGCTACTCGTATCCTTATCCTAAATCCTAAAAGTACAAAAAGCATTAAAAACTTCTAAAACAAATTGAAGGTTTTTCTTTTTGTCTTCCTTTACTTTTTTTGAGATGTAGGTATTTCCATTCCCCTCATTAAATTTATTTTTTTACATATTGCATATTTTTTATGTTATTTTTGGTTGATTTTTTAAAACCCCTTTAATATACTCCTTATTTTTCAAAATATTCTAATTCTTTTCTATCAGTTTCAATTCCCCTAATTCGACAAAATTCTATAAATTTGTTTGTCTCTAAAGGAGGGTTTTGTAAATACTTTTCTTCTGTAATAAAATTGGTAAGGAAGTCATATTTATTTTGATTTGATTTAATCATAAATATACCTCCATATTATAAATTTTGTAATATGGGTCTAAAGTTTATCAACGCATTCTAAAACTCTATCAATTTCTTCTCAATTCCTGGGTAGAGGGAATCGATATGGGTTTGGATTTCGATGGTTTTTTGTAGGGCGGTTACTATGCGGCAATAATGTGGTGCATCTTCTAATATCCTTCCTTTGCGGTTTTTTAAGTATTTCGCCAGTACCTGATATCCGCCAATGTGATAGTTCCAGACTTTTGGAGAGATGCCTTCAAAGTATTTATCATCATTGATGTAGATACGTTGCTCGTTTTCCTTATAGTCAATTCTGTCGATACGGTCATTATCCCCCGGACCCTGGTAGCGGGCAATGGGAATATCAAGCAGAGGGCTTTTTAAAAGATGCAAATCCGCTAATTGTTTCCCCAGATCCCCTATTGCCTGGAATAGGTTTTCATCAGCAGTGAAAGGCACTCTGGGGAAATCAATCTTTAAAAATTCGGCATAGGTTTCCCGGTAAATATTACTGTAGAAGACTCCATAGATGTAATAGAGAGTCTCTTCAGGGGAAGGACTCCGCCGGTATATTTTCTCTAACTTTTCAAATATATCTGGAGAAATATTTGGTTCTTTCTCTCTTTTATTATGGTTAAAAAGATTTTCTTTTTGTGTATCAGTAGGATATGAGTATAAAGGAAATAAATACCCACTCCCATAGCGACCTGCTGTTCCTGTTAGATTAAATTCAACCATTTCATTTGAAATAAATACATGTTTAAATTCCATTTGTGTTTGTCTTGATGTAATAATACCAATATTTTCTTCCAACATATTTCTCATTACATTAGAACGCATTCTTTCTATGACTGATTCATGATAAAAGATATACCTTTTATCAAATGGTCTATATAAAATCTCCTGTATATAAGTTTCATATTCTTCCAATTCTTTTATTTTATTCCTTGCCTCACATACAGTCCATCCCGATTTATCTTTTAAATTATAGGTTTGAGCAATAGTTTCATCTGGCAAAGAGCCTTTCATTTGTTCTATTCTTCTTACTATCTCAACTTTACTATTGGCAATTGCAAAATTGTCCCTGGAAGTAACTATACCCACGCTATTAACCGGAAATATATCATTGATTTTTTTCCAATCAAGGTATCTTTTGATGGCTTCTATGTTTCTCTTAATTAAAAAATAGTAGGGGCTAACTGGCTTTATTAGGTCATAATCTTCTTTAGAAAATTCTTTTTCTTTCAGCCAACCATATTTTTCTTCCCTTAGTCCATACAAATCTGCATGGTATATGGCTGGTTCTTTTTTGTCTTTATTCTTTATAAATAAGGCAATGGCTACGCCCTGCCTGATATCAAAGACATTCTCATCTTTGCCGCCTTCCGGAGTCTTCTCTTTTTTCAAAGAGTTGCCATGGAGATCAAGGATATAGATTTCATCAAAGGTTTTGAGCAGACTCTGGCGCATACCACGGAAGGTGGGGTTATCAAGATAGCTGTGATTGGTAATCATACCTACAATGCCTGAGCCCGAAGTCTCTATCTTCCACTGGGCAAAACGCAGAAATTTTACATAATCATCCTGTAACCATTTCGGGTTTCTCTCTCCTAAAGGATCTCCATCTATCTTATAATAGCTCTGGCATCCATCAATATCTTCTTTTAACAGTCTTTCAGTCCATTCGTTGACATTAGAAGAGATGCCGCTATAGGGAGGATTACCCAGGATGACCAATATGGGCTGTTCTTTTTTCACCTTACCAGCCAGATAGCTTTCCTCGCTGAGTGAGCTGATTCCCGGAATGGCAATCTGTTTAATCTCCTCCATCTCCAGGGTATTGGTGAGATACAGCTGAAAGCGCTCCTCATCTGAGAGCTTATAGCCCAGCTCATCTAATATAAATCCAATCTTGAGATGCCCGATAGCATAAGGGGCCATCATAAGCTCAAAGGAATAAAAATTTGGTAAAATGTGGCTTTTTATCCATTGGTGCAGTGCACCTTCTCCATATTTAGTACTGTACTCTTCTGCTGCTAAGGTGATAGCTTTGGCGGGGAAGGTCAGAGTGCCTCCTGCGGGGTCGAGCAGTTTTACCTCTTTATCTGCCAGCCCATCTGTGAGATTGAAATTCGTTTTTAATATGGTGTGAATTGCCCTTACAATATAGTCTACTACCGGTTCAGGGGTATAGTAGACTCCCCGTTTTTCCCTGACCGCCGGGTCATAGGTAGAGAGAAAGGTTTCATAAAAATGGATAATGGGGTCTTCTCCTTTACCAGCCTGATAATATCCTTCTAATATCTTTTTTACATCAGTTACCCATAGAAGTTCAGCAATATCATCTACAATGACCTTTAATGATTCCGGCGGGTCTTCCAAAGAGATGAACCTGAAAACATCACGCAAAATACCGATAGTATGGGGAATATAATCATAGGCAATTTTACGACTGAATTCTCCATCAGCACGGGTACGAGCAGCAAATAGACCATAGGTAATAGTCTGGGCGTAAAGGTCGGCGAACTGTTTTTCAGTTAGATTAGTAATAAGATATTTTTTAAAAGCTTCATAAAAGCCACTTATCTGCTTATACCCTCTGCCACCATTTTCTGCCAGTTCTACCGCTACCACCTCATCGCGCAGGAAACGGGTACGTTTGGCCAATTCTATTGCCAGGGCTCGAGCAGTATTTATGCCGGGTAAAGAATAAGAAAAGAAGGTTTCTAAAAGCTCCTGGAACTGCTCAATATTTTCTGCCGGTGGTGGTGTTTTTAGTTTTCTAGCCAGGGAGGGACGGCCTATCATCACCTCTTTAATCCTTTCCCCATTACGGTAGAGACGAAATTCGTAGAAGTTGGTCAGGATTACATTGGGAAAAGTAGAATAGTATCTCTTCAGCTGTTCACTTGTTTCGATGATGTCAAGATTGGTAATAGAGGGGTCTTTTGCTTCAATATAACCGGTAATATGATTTTTACCATCCCAGACACGGAAATCTGGATTTCCTGCCTCAGTCCTTTTGGGAAGTGTAGTGATGTCAATATTTTTAACCATTAACTGGACAGCCGCTGCTCTTATCAACTCATCGAGATGCTTATAATAACTCTCTTCACGAGCATCGCCACGCTGGAAGGTATTACTCAGCTCTTTCAGGTAGTTTTTCAAAATATTTTTCAACTGTTATCTTCCTTAACAAATGATATCCTGGGGCTTTAATCTTCGTTGGTAATAATAATTTTTATTTAAAAAATTAAAATCTATTTCTATTTTTATTAATTTGTTCTAATAATGAATTTTAAATTATAAAAATCAAACAGTGGGTATTTGTAGTGAATGATGTAATATTTATATATATCTTTGTTGTTCTTTATTTTAACAAACAAATTATGGGATTTCAATAATTTGCACTTACCGGGAATGGGTTACCATTTATTAGTTTATTAGTATCAAAAATACAATAATTTTGAGTTGAGGGCTTTTTATCTTATAATGTAGTTACCACAATGTTATGCACAATGCCCATAGTCGTTTATATTGCTACTAATTTCATAAAGATAGCAAAAACAGTATCTTGTTCCAGTCTAATTGTATGGTAAGGAGGTACAAAAATGACTGCTCTGAGTAAGAAAATTGATGTCTACCAGGAAGCGCCGGGCACCGAACAGTATTTTTATCTGCACAATGGTATACCCATTAAAAATTTAGCTGAATTAATTGACCAGCTGGTCAATATGGACCAGGAATTGTTTAGTTACCATGTCAACCCGGAGAATAACGATTTTGCTAACTGGATACGGGGTGTATTCGGGGAAAAGGAATTAGCCAGAAGAATGAAGATGTCCCGTTCTGCTCAGGGAATGTTAAAATCAATTACCAAGTACTTAGAATCTTAATTTATTAGTTTATTCTTTCCTGTTATTTAAGAATTAAATAGTAGTAGCAATAGAAAGGGTTATAAAAAATTATAGATTTAAATGATATTGATGGAAAAGAAAGGGTTGTCATTGAAAATGTACAGCCAGAAATTAATAATGGCCA
>LSQX01385004.1_pt1 | contig 11954 bp, 12 predicted proteins | sample 654561 | NCBI WGS metagenome assembly LSQX01 (sample SAMN04489861, study PRJNA283612) | anaerobic digester metagenome | isolation source: 4 biogas reactors fed with cattle manure at either 37C or 55C with and... | place: Denmark: Kongens Lyngby | collected 2014 | reverse complement strand
CGTGGTGGAACGGCATTCGCTATATTCCACAGGTGAATTTTTTTATTCCGGCTGGTGAAAACCACTTGATTGATTTCGAGGGTTCAGCCAATATTTACGGTAATTTAGGATTAAAGGACTTTAAAAATACAGATTCAAATGGTGATATAAAACCATACCGGTTTTGGGCACGTTATTCGGCTAATCAGTTTGAACTGAGAGCCGGACTCCAAAAAATAAATTTTGGGTCTGCATCCCTGCTTAGGCCTCTGATGTGGTTTGACCAGGTAGATCCTCGCGACCCTCTTCAGCTAACTGATGGTGTATGGGGTGTTTTGGGGAGGTACTATTTTTTAAATAATGTGAATATCTGGCTTTGGGGATTATACGGCAATAACAACACCAAAGGCTGGGAGGTAATTCCGACCCGAAAAAATGTACCCGAAGCGGGAGGCCGCCTGCAGGTGCCTGCCGGAAGTGGCGAAGCGGCATTGACCTATCATTACAGGACAGCCGACAGCCGGCAGCTTCCTGAAGCAGAAATACAATTTGAAAGAATTCCGGAAAACCGCCTTGGTTTTGATGCAAGGTTTGACAACATAATAGGTTACTGGTTTGAGGCTACCTGGAAAAATTTGGGGAAGCAGATGGGTTTGCTGACAAACCAGGAGATATTTAATATCGGTGCTGACTATACTTTTAATGTTGGAAACGGGTTAACTGTAATCTGTGAACAATTACTGGCAGCCTCAGGTGAAAAGCCATTTGAATTTAATGAAAATGCAACTTTTTCTCTTTTAAATGCCTCTTATCCAATAGGTATGTTCGACAGGCTAAATTATATCGTCTACTTTGACTGGGAAAACAGCAGTGCATATAATTTTTTAAACTGGCAGAAACAATTTAATCATTTCACCCTGTATATGATAGGTTATATAAATCCAAAAAAGTATAATGTTCCTCTTCAACACTCGTCAGAGATTACCTTTGCCGGGAAAGGGCTGCAGTTACTTTTTGTATTTAATCATTAGATGTAAATGTAAATAATATGAATCATAAAATAATTTTATGGAAAACAGCGCAATCATAAAAATTAATGATCTTGTGAAGTCATTTCCGATGGGTAAGACTCATTTCACTGCATTGCGGGATATTAATCTTACTATCGGCAGGGGAGAATTTACAGGTCTGGTAGGTCCAAGTGGTTCCGGAAAAACTACACTTCTCAACATTGTCGGTTCATTGGATACCCCCACATCAGGTGAGGCATGGGTTTTGGACCATTCTGTGGGTAGACTGTCAGCCAGGCAGTCAGCACAACTGAGAAAGGAGGAACTGGGCTTTATTTTTCAGAGTTATAATCTCCTGGTTGTACATACTGTTTATGAAAATGTGGAATTTCCATTGCTTTTATTGAAAATTGGTGCACCCGAACGAAAAAAAATGGTAATGGATGCCCTTGAGTGGGTGGGATTAACCGATAAAGTAAGGTCAAAACCCCCTCAATTGTCGGGAGGTGAATGTCAGCGTGTCGCAATTGCAAGGGCAATGGTAAAAAAACCATCTTTGGTGCTGGCTGATGAACCTACCGCTAACCTTGATGCTGCAAATTCACACCATATACTGAAAACTATGGTGAATCTCAACCGGGAATTGAATACAACTTTCCTTTTTGCCACACACGATGAGAAGGTGATCAAATACCTGAGAAGAAAAATTTATTTATTGGATGGGAAGATAGATAAAATTTCAGAACAGGAGCAAACGTAAAATTTAAATTAATATGAAGACAGCATTTAAACTGGCATATCGCAATTTAATAGGGGCAGGACTTCGTACCTGGCTCAATGTGATTGTGTTGTCGTTCTCCTTTGTCGTGATTATATGGCTGAAAGGTATACTTATGGGGTGGGACTACCAGGCAAAGAGCGATATGACAAACTGGGAGATAGGAGGTGGGCAATACTGGCATGAGAGCTACGATCCCTATGATCCTTTCACCCTTGCAGAGAGCCATTCCATCATCCCGCAGCAGTTCAGCGATGAGATAGAACAGGGTGATATGGTGCCAGTGCTGATGGTACAGGGGACCATCTATCCGCAGGGGAGAATGCAGTCCATAACCATCAAAGGGATTGACCCGGATCAGGATCTCTTCCTTTTGCCTACACATCAGCTGGATACGGCGACGGATGCTGTGCCTGCTATTATTGGTGCCGCAATGGCAGAGAGCTTACAACTGGATAGGAGTGACCATGTCACTTTGCGCTGGCGTGATGCCAGGGGCACTTTCGATGCAACGGATATTGTGATTACTGACATCTTTTCCAGCAACGTGCCATCGGTGGAGGCAGCACAGGTTTATATTCCCCTGGCGATTTTGCGCGAGATGACTATGATGCAGGGGGAGGCAACCCTCCTTACCTTTCGTGACCCCGAAGCAGAGAGGCCTGCGGTGCAGGGATGGGTGCACAAGCCGAAAGAGGTGCTGACCGCATCGGTGGACAGGATGATTAAAACCAAAACCGCAGGGCAATCGGTTTTCTATACGATCTTGTTGTTGCTGGCCATGCTGGCCATCTTCGACACACAGGTGCTCTCCATCTTCCGAAGGCAAAAAGAGATTGGAACCTATATTGCATTGGGATATACACGACGGGAAGTGGTGGGGCTGTTCACCGTGGAGGGAGCCATGCACTCCATCTTTGCTGCAGTGGTCGGGGCCCTTTACGGCCTCCCGTTTCTGGCATGGCAGGCAGAGGTTGGATGGACTATCCCTATGGATGCCGGTGATTTTGGTATGGCCATGGCACAGACACTATATCCTGTGTACAGCGCCGGCCTCGTAATCTCTACGGTACTGATAGTGGTGGTGATCACGACTGTTGTGAGTTACTGGCCATCGAGAAAAATTGCAAAAATGAACCCAACAGAAGCATTAAGGGGGAGAATACAATGATACGATTTTTATTAAAGGGACTATTTCATGATAGGAGCCGCAGCCGCCTGCCCATAATTGTGGTGGCTATCGGAGTGATGCTCGCCGTCTTTATGAACGCATATATCACCGGTTTTATGGGTGACACAATAGAGATGAATGCACGCTTTACCCACGGACATCTGAAGGTGATGACAAGAGCATATGCTGAAAATGAGGGGCAGGTACCGAATGATCTGGCACTGACAGAGGTAAGTGCATTGAAGGAGGAGCTCTCCGGACGGTTCCCGGAGTTAGACTGGGCTGCACGTATTCAGTTTGGGGGACTGGTAGATGTGCCGGATGAATTTGGTGAAACCCGCTCTCAGGGGCCTGCAGCAGGTATGGGGATTGATCTGTTGTCGCCAGACAGCAGGGAGGCCGGGCGATTGAACATCCAGAAATCAATTGTTCGGGGGAGAATAGTGCAGAATGCGGGAGAGGCATTGCTGGCTGAACAGTTCTCCCGGAAGCTGGGGGTGGATCCTGGTGATGAAGTCACCCTGATCGGTTCCACCATGCATGGAAGTATGTCGATGTATAATTTCAGGGTGGCCGGAACGGTCTCTTTCGGAGTAGAGGCGTTGGACCGGGGGACCATCATTGTGGATATTGAAGATGCCAGGAATGCACTCGATATGTATGATGCTGCCGGTGAACTGATCGGGTTGTTTGAAACGGGTTTTTACGATGACGAGCGTGCCCTGGAGATAGCCCGTGCATTTAATACTCCGTTTGAGGAGGATAAAGATGAATATGCGCCTGTTATGAAGACACTGACCCAGCAGGGAAGCATGGGACAGTTAGTGAAAATGTTGGATGTATGGGGCATATATATCATTGCCATATTCATTGTTGCAATGGCCCTGGTCCTATGGAATGCCGGACTGCTTGGCGGACTCCGGCGGTATGGTGAGTTTGGTGTGCGTCTGGCTATGGGTGAAGAGAAAAACCACCTCTACCGCACTCTGATTTATGAGTCGATATTTATCGGAATTGCGGGAGCCTTCATTGGTACGGCCATCGGATTGTTTTTTGCGGCGCTGGTACAAAAATATGGTATCAATATTTCAGGGTTGATGGAAGGATCTGCCATGATGTATCCCTCAGCAATCAGAACCCGCATCACCACTACCGATTATTATATTGGTTTTATTCCCGGGTTGTTTGCTACCATAATTGGCACTATGCTTGCAGGTATAGGAATATACAGGCGAAAAACATCGCAACTGTTTAAAGAACTGGAAGCTTAAAATTGATAATGATGATAAATTTACCGGAAATGAAAACGATAACAAAAAAAATAATAATTATTATTCTCTTCAGCAGCTTTGCGTGGTTTACCTACGGACAGCCCGACGCCAATGGTATCCTGCATCAAATTGACGAAAATTTGTCGTCTGAAAACCGGATCTTTGAATCGTCAATGACTATTCATGGCAGGCGGGCCAGCCGGACAATTACTTCCCGTAGTTATGTGGAAGGTGACAAAAAATCGTTCACCGAGTATCTTTCACCTCCACGGGAGCAGGGAACTAAAATGCTGAAACTGGAGAACCAGCTCTGGATATATTCCCCTTCAACTGACCGCACGATTCAGATTTCAGGACATATGCTGCGCCAGTCAGTTATGGGGTCAGATCTGTCTTATGAGGATATGATGGATGACCGTAAACTGACTGAGACTTATAATGCTGTAGTTTCGGGCAGTGAAGAGTTTGACGGACGTACAACCTGGATTCTTGAACTTACTGCCAGGGTTGATGATGTAGCATATGCAACCCGAAAATTATGGGTGGATAAGGAACGGTTTGTCCCCCTTAAAGAAGAACTGTTTGCGAAGAGCGGCCAGCTGTTGAAAAGGTCTGTTTTAAGCGATGTTGTTCAAATAGAGGGCCGCTGGTTCCCTAAAACCATTGTTTATAAAGATATGCTGAAGCAGGGCGATGGCACGGAGTTTAAAGTTACTGAAATTAAATTTAATCAGGATATTCCGGAATATATCTTTACAAAAGCATCATTGAAAATGTGAGATCAGGAAAAAACTTCCTGTAGAACTTTTAATGATTTAATTTCACCAAGGTGTTCAAAATGTAGTTGATAGTATTCCAGCAATTTTATAGTCATGTGATTTCTATGGGTTCGTGATAATTTCAAATTGTCCAGTTCACGAAGTTTCAGTCCGGCCAGTCTGCAGAATGCATTTGTTGACTCTTTGTCGAGGTAATACGGATGTACCGGCCTGTGTTGTTCCACTGTACCTTTCTGCAAATCAAACCAACCATCGTCGCAGGTTTTTTTTGTGTCCGGCAGGAAACCAAGAAATTCGGTCAGCCGGAATAAGAAGTAAAGATGAAAATTTGGCAAAGGATTTTCAGTGAGGTCCATGTAAATCAGTGAGTTTCTTATAAAATCAAACAAAAGGGGGGAGCTTTCCTGTTCCCGTAACGTTTTATTTAGTATTTCGGCAATGAAAAGAGCCTGCGAGGACCTGTGGATGTCAAAAGGTATATTTTGGTAAACAGGATTATTTTTTATCTCCTTTATTCTTTGTATTTCTCTTGTCTCTTTATAATATGCCACTAAATCTACAAGGTATAGAGGCTGTAATGATCCTTTTCCGCTTCTTTTTTTTCCGGATTTTAAAGCATTCAGAATATATGACTGTCGCCCGGCATTTTTGGTATAGATTGTTATTATCAGGCTGTTTTCTCCATACTTCCTGTAGCTCAATATTATACCCTCACTGGCGGCTAACATTATTAGTAATTCAGTTTATAAATAATAATTTTTCAATATGGGTTTTTTGGCCATTTTTTCCGATGCAAAAAACCAGATAGACCCCGGTTTTAACGCGATTGCCATTCAGGTTTTTACCATTCCAAACTGCCTGACCTCCCAGTGATGTTGTTTTAAAAACCAGATTTCCTGTAATGTCGGTTATTCTGATGTCACTGTTTTCCATTAGTCCGGTAACAGTTACCGGTCCATCCCAGTCTTCTCTTACAGGGTTTGGATAAACATATACACCGGCAAAAGAGTCATTTCCTTTGACAGCATCTCCCTGATAAGATATTAACCCATCTCCGGTACCAAAAAACACTTCACCTGAAATCTGGTTGACAGCGATAGTTGTGATAGTATTTGACATCAGCGGACTGTTATCGGAGGTGAAGTGAAGAATCTCTTTTTCTCCGTTTTCTGATACCAGAAAAACTCCCGAACCTTTTGTTCCTATCCATTTACGGTTAGCACCATCGATGGTAATTGCCGTTACCGTTTCTGTTTCCAGTAATGGATGATACAATCCGTCATTCAGGTCCAGTCCTGGTTGTATTGCATAAAAATTTTCATTATTCCATACCTGTTGTGGATTTTTGTATACTGCTACCCCCTTGGATGTACCTATCCATATCTCTCCTTCCAGGTCTTCTGTAATGCAGTATACATCATTCATCCGGTTGAAAAATTCTTTTTCACCGTTATTAAAATAGGATATTACCTGTAAAGCTTTTTTTTGTGACCCGGACTTATCTGTAACATAAAGGTCACTGCCCCGGGGTACCATGATCCATTTATCATCATTTTCAGTTACTACCAGAGGGCCGATACTTTTTATTTTGGCAATCTCCGGCAAGGTGAAAGAGTTCCATTCACCGCCTGGCGAAAGCATGAGCAGATTTTCAGCAACTTCCGAATTGGTGATCCATAAATTTCCCTGAGAGTCGAAATCCATACCACCAATCCTCACATAAGGTTCGCCGGCCTGATCGGGCAGAGCGCTCTGAAGGGGGCTGTTATATTCAGTAAATCGGTTTACCAGTCCGTTGTTCCTGAATTCTAAAATACCTCCTCCCCAGCTTCCGGCAAAAAAATGATCCGGATCAGCAGGGTCGACGGCAATATTAACTATATCGAAAAATCCGTCCAGTTCCGGGATATTTACTTTTGAGAAAGATGACCATCTGCCCTCTCTCAATAACTCAATTCTAGGCGACTGCCATGTATTATTCCAGGTATCATTTCTGCCTCCGGGGGCTAACCAGAGATCACCATTATTTGAGGTCAGGCAGAATACCTTATTATCTTTTGGGCCTTCCGGGAAAACAGATTCAGCATATTCACCACTTATATGAACAAGTCCGTAACCATAGTCCGCAACCCACACTGAGCCATCACTCCCGGCAGTGGCACTTAAAGGATTTATTGTATTTATTTCCCTGTCAGTGAATTGGTATTTATTAATTATTCCGGTAATATTATTATCACTGCCGACAAAAATGATCTCGCCCCTTCCGGTTATAACCATTGTATTGTCAGCTATTTTGACATCGCTTATATAATTTATCCTGGGAAGTACAGGGATCCATTCAAATCCGTCATAAAGAAACAGTTCATCCTGATTGTATTGGTCTGGCGTATAATTGGCCATTAGCAAGCCATTGTGGACAATAATATGGTTGAATTTATCATTTGAGTGAGGTATGTTGTCTGTTTTTTCCCAGTTCCGGAAATCCAAAAGGTTAGAATTTATACCTGCACGAAGCAATCCCTCATCAGTGGCAGCATAGATGAATGAGTCATATATTTTCACATCATTTACACGGAGGTGGCTGCCCTCATCACCGATAAAATAAGTATCTCCTACCTCTTTTTTATCCAGATTCAAAACAACAATTCCAAATCCGCAGGAGAGATAAGCTTCATTACCTGACAAGAGAATATTGTATATACTTTTATCTCCTGTAATATGTTTACGCATAATATCAGGAATATTAAATACCTGTGAATTAAAAACCAGGTCAATATTGCTGTTGGCATAAATAACCACCAGTAAATCATTGGTTTCGCTGTAAGCAATGTTTTTTATTCCGAAGTCATTCAGAACACTTAACCCTGAAAATTTTTCTATACTGTTATCATCTTTATCGAGATAAAACAATCCTCCCTCAGTTGCACAATATACCCTCGGACCTGCATCAGCAATTTTAACTGCATTTGAGAATGACAGGTAATCCTGCCAGCTGCCCTGTTTCCTCTGGGCAAAAGTTTGGGAAAATAAAAGAAAAGAAATCAGTATAAATAATGATCTGCGCATAAATAGATACTTTTCGGTTCATAATGATTTCAGATAATGAACCAACTTTTCTACTGCTCTGCCCCGGTGGCTTATCTTGTTTTTATCATCCGGCTGCATCTCAGCAAATGTATGATCGAAACCGTCCGGAACAAATATAGGGTCATAACCAAATCCTCCTTTTCCTCTTTTTTCTCTGATTATTTTACCTTCCACAATCCCTTCAAATAATTTCTCCTCACCGTCGATGATAAGGGTTATGACTGTTCTAAAACGGGCTTTTCGATTATTTATTTTTTCAAGTTGATTTAATACTTTGTCCATATTTGCATTTGAATCTTTGTCTTTTCCGGCATAGCGTGCCGAGAAAACTCCTGGATTACCATTCAGGGCATCAATCTCCAGTCCGGTATCATCAGCAAAACATGTTAACCCGTATCTGTCAAATATATAAAATGCCTTTTGGCGTGAATTCCCTTCAAGCGTAGGCTGATCTTCAGGAATTTCTTCGTGACAACCTATATCATTGAGGCTTAACAATTCATAGCTACTCCCCAGTAATGCCTGTAGTTCTGTTAGTTTATGACTGTTATTGGTTGCAAATATAAGTTTCATCCGTTCGTAATTTGTTTAGTAAATAATTGTGCTATTTAAGCAATTAATCTAAATTTGTCAGAGAAGTTTTTGAAATTTTTAATTTTTAAAAATGTTTATTTAATTACCAGTTAGTTACACAGGTTCACAAATTCGCAATAATTTTATTAATAAATTAACAGATAATCATTCTTGCCAGCCTGTCAATGAGTACTTTACCATTTAATTATATATAAACTGATTATAAAAAACAAAATAATTATAAATTTTAGCACATGCAATATAACCGAAGAGATTTTATACAAAGAACTGCAGCTGCATTAAGCACACTGGCAATAAGCGGAATACCAATGTCATGCGGTGGCAACAGAGGCAGAATTTTCAAATATGCATTATGTAATGAAATAGTTCAGGAGTTCAGTTGGCCCGAACAATGTGAAATAATTGGAAGTGCCGGCTATGATGGCGTTGAGGTAGCTTCATTTACCCTTGTTAAAGAAGGGGTACAGGAGATAACAGGCGATACGCGGAAACAGATGGTAAAGGATATGAAAAATGCTGGTATAGTATGCGCCGGACTGCACTGGTTATTCACTCCTCCTCCTCATGGCCTTCATTTTACAACATCTGATAAAGAGCTGCGCCAAAAATCAATTAACTATTTAGACCAGTTAATAGATTTTTGCGGTGATCTTGGAGGAGAGGTAATGGTATTTGGTTCTCCCGGACAGAGGGGAACGACTGGTGGAGTAACTGTCAGGGAAGCAACTGACTACTTTGCTGACGGACTGGCACAGGTTGCAGACCATGCAAAAGATAGAAAAGTCACCATACTTATTGAGTCCCTGCCCCTAAGCAGTACCGATGTAGTCAATACATTAGAAGAGGCAGTGGAAATTGTCAATAAGATAGGGCACCCCTCAATCAGTTCAATGTTTGATTTTCATAATACCCTTGATGAAACTGAACCATGGACTGATCTTATAAAAAAATATTACGATAACATCAAACATATTCATGTTCAGAATATGGACGGAACACTAATCCGTACCGATGCAATTCCTGGTGATTTTATACCTGTTTTTCAAACCTTGAGAGATTTGAACTATAAAAAATGGGTATCTCTTGAGGTATTTGATTTTTCGCCCGGGGGCAAATTTATTGCTGAAGAGAGTATGAAAACTTTCCTGGAGATTGAAAAGAGGTTATAATTATGTAATTAATCAGATACAGTTACTAATGATCAGTTAGTCACATGTACAAGTTTCGAGGCATTCGATAATTTGACTCAAAATGTTGTATTTTAGGTAATAAAAGGTGTTTTTACCATCACGTTTTGAGCACAGGACTCCTTTATCCTTCAGAATACCCAGATGATGAGAGGTTGTAGATTGTTCGATATTAAGGAGTTCGTGAATTTCAGAAACTGTTAATTTTTTTCCTCCCTCTAAATGTTTTAAAATGGCAATACGCATCGGGTGAGCAATTGCTTTAAGCATTTGTGCCGCACTTTCTAACCGGTCCGCATCCAACTTCTTGAAATCTACCATTAATATTGTGTTTAAAAAGAGCAAATATATAAATAATTGAGAATTATACACAGAGTTTATGGGGTTAAGCTAAATATTCATTCTATTTACAGATATCAAAAAAAAATTTAATGTAAACAGCTCTTTTATTCAACTAAATATTCTATGTTAGTTGATTAAAATGAAAAACCGGCAGCGAAAATAATGGGAGAAACAGCCAGAATTAAACATACGATTGAAAAAGAGCTGAAGGAATTTGAATTATATTATAAGAAAGCAATTCAAAGTGATATACCTTTATTAGGCACAATCCTGAATTTTTTATACAAAACTAAAGGCAAGCAACTCAGGCCTTTTTTTGTTTTTCTGTCAGCGAAGCTTCATGGCGAACCCAATGAATTTTCCCAGCTTGCGGCATGTTCTGTGGAGTTGCTGCATTCGGCAACCCTTATTCACGATGATGTTGTTGATGAATCCTATGAGCGGAGAGGTACTTTTTCTATAAAAGCGCTATGGAGGAATAAACTGGCTGTACTGGTAGGAGATTATATTCTGGCAAAGGGCTTACTTTTACAACTGGAAAACAGAAAATATAATTTTCTTCATTTGATCTCCCGTGCAGTCAAAGAGATGAGTGAAGGAGAGATATTGCAGGTTAAGAAGAGCCGGCAACTGGATATTGACGAGGAGACATATTTTGAGATTATCAGAAAAAAAACCGCCTCCCTGATTGCCACAAGTATGGCTATAGGCACTGCTTCAGTTACCGATGATGAGGAGTTACCTTTAAGAATGTATAAAATAGGGCAGGATGCCGGGATTGCTTTTCAAATCAAAGATGATATTTTCGATTATCAGAGGAGGGGTATTATAGGTAAGCCTACCGGAAACGATATTAAAGAGAAGAAGATTACCCTTCCCCTGCTGTATGTTATCAGTAATTCCGATCCAGCTGAGCGCAGAAGGATCTTAAGGCTTATTAAAAGGAAAAATAAAAATCCTGCTGTAGTTCAGGAAATAATAGGAATGGTCAAAGAAAAAGGGGGACTTGATTACGCTACCAAAAAGATGAATGAGTTCAGGGATAATGCAGTGAATGCATTAATGGAATTTCCTGAAAGTGAAGCAAGGAACTCTCTGATTGAATTAATGGATTACATAACCACCAGACAAAAATAGAGTCATTAAGTGAATTCTGTCAAAAATCTTTTTGTTTTGAATCTATAATTATAGTTACCGGTCCGTCGTTTACTAGGGAGACATCCATCATTGCCCCGAATATTCCCCGTCCCGGCCGCCTACCGGTCACCTCTTCAACTTTTTCGAGAAATTTATTATAAACCGGGATTGCAAATTCGGGTTTTGATGCCCTGATATAGGAGGGACGGTTACCTTTTTTTGTATTTGCATGAAGGGTAAACTGGCTTACTATTAATATGTCTCCTGCAATGTCCTGCACAGAAAGGTTCATTACTCCTTTTTCATCATCAAAGATCCGCAACTGAACTATTTTTTTAACAAGCCAGTCTATATCATCTTCACTATCTGAGTCTTCTATTCCCAAAAGCACTAGTAAGCCGGTTCCTATGGAGGAGATCACATCCTTTTCAACTGTAACCCCTGCCTCTTTAACACGCTGAATGACTACTCTCATTATATTGTTTTTATGTAAAAGTATTATTGTCTTTGTAATTTTGAAAATTCAGGAGAAAACTATTTAATTTTTTTTGATAAACTTTTTTAATATAATATTGTTTAATATTTCAAAAAAAACTGAAAAATCAATGAAACACATGAA
>LSQX01096475.1_pt1 | contig 11954 bp, 6 predicted proteins | sample 654561 | NCBI WGS metagenome assembly LSQX01 (sample SAMN04489861, study PRJNA283612) | anaerobic digester metagenome | isolation source: 4 biogas reactors fed with cattle manure at either 37C or 55C with and... | place: Denmark: Kongens Lyngby | collected 2014 | reverse complement strand
ATTTTGCCGCGGATCCGCTGATCTCTCTCTATCTCACCGGCGAGGGCGACGCAGCCGATGCGGCGGCGATGTTGGCGAACGGCAAGAGTTATCTGCGCATCATGGTGTGGGGTCTGCTGCCCTTTGCGCTGACCCAGACCTACAGCGGCACCCTGCGCGAGACCGGGCACGCGACGCTGCCCATGGTGTCCAGCCTGGCCGCGGTCCTGGTCAACCTGACCTTCAACTACCTTTTGATTTTCGGACACTTCGGGTTCCCCCGGCTGGGCATACAGGGCGCGGCCATCGCGACGCTCATGAGCCGGTATGTGGAGCTCGGCGTCGTCGTGATCTGGACCCACACCCATCACCTCAAATACTTCTTTATGGAGGGGGTCTACCGCTCGTTCCGGATCGGCCGCAAGCTCGCCCTCCAGATCGCGGCCAAGAGCCTGCCGCTGCTCGCCAACGAGTTTTTGTGGTCGCTAAGCATGACCACCCTCATCCAGATCCTGTCGACCCGGGGTTTGAACGTGATGGCCGGGCTCAACATCGCGAGCACGATCACCAACTTGTTCAACGTATTCTTCCTCTCGATGGGCACCGCGGTCGCGGTCACGGTCGGACAATCGCTCGGTGCCAACGACCTGGTCAAGGCCAAGGGGCAGGTCTGGAAGATCATCTTTTTCGACGTCTGTGTCTGTATCGTCCTAGGGTCGGTGCTGGCCTCCGTCGCGGGGCTGATCCCCCGGATCTACAACACCACCGACGAAGTGCGCCACCTCGCCACGACGTTCATGCGGACCAGCGCGATGTACATGGCCTTCAACGCGACCGCGCATTGCTGCTATTTTGCGCTGCGCTCGGGCGGCAAGACCTTTATCACCTTCCTGTTCGACAGCGTGTACAGCTGGGCGATCATGGTCCCTTACGTGTACCTGCTGGTCCACCACACCGGGCTGCACATCACCGCGCTCTACCCGCTGGCCAACCTGGCGGACGCGATCAAAGCGATCGTCGGGGTACTGGTGGTGCGGACGGGATACTGGGCACGCAACATCGTGTCCGACGCCAAACCGGCCGAGCCGCCCGAACTGCTGGCGGAAGGCGGCTAACGAGTCCGAGGCTTTCATAACCTTTCTCTGCGCAAAGAAGAAGCGGCTTCCTTTTCGGGAAACCGCTTCTATTCTCATCTGTAAACCTGTCGCCGGGCGATCAGATCGTGAGATAGTCTTTGAGGTACTGGATGCTGGCTTTGGTGACCATGTGGTTGTAGGCGTCCATGTCCGGGTTGGCGTTCTGGACATCGGCGCCGAACCAGCCGGTCTCGATGATCAGGTGGATGCCTTCGCGCATCGGGGCCACTTTGAGGATGGTGTCGAGTGCGCGCTTGACGTCGACGTTGCCGGTGCCCAGGATGCAGCCGACCGGAACCAGCGGGCCGTTTGCGCCGCCAAAGGGGGAGTCCACGATGACGGAGTCTTTGATGTGCGTGGTGATCGCCCACTTGGACATGTAGTCGATGTCTTCGTTGGGGTCGGTGTTGGTAAAGAAGCCGTTGGCGGTGTCATAGGCACATCCGACATGCTTGGAACCCACCGCGGTGTAGATCTCGTCGAACTCTTTGCCGGTGAAGTCGAGGTGGTTTTCGAGCGCGCCGTACAAGCCGTATTTCTCCAGCAGCGGAGCGGCGACTTTCAGGCACTCGGTGACGTTGGCCTTCTGCTCGGCGCCGGTCCAGCCGGGTGTGAGGTTCCAGCGGGTGGTTTTGGCGTTCAGACGGCCATACGCGCCGCGCAGGATGGTGATGCCGCGGGCTTTCTGCTCTTCCAGGCTCTGCTCGAAGGTCTCGAGGGCTTTGACCTTGTCCGCGCCCTGCCAGCCGCACAACTCGAAGACGCTGGGGTGCACGCGACCTTCGGTCTCAAACCCGTACTCCGCCATTTTGTCATCGATACGTTTGATGTCGTCCGCGCCAAGACCGAACGCGAAAGGAACAAAGACGCCGCAGCCCATTTCTTTGGCGGCTTCCATCTGCCAGAAAATCTTGTCCAGTGGAGACAGTTCCTTGGGGGCCGGATAGGTGAAACCGACAAAACCGATTTTTGCATTGTTCTTGTACATTTGCTTTCCTCCTGCGTTCTTTTGGTGGTTTATGGGGTGTTTTTCTGTCTAGAAGTATTGTACCACCACTCTCTCAGGATGCACCTGGTTACCGCACGAATTCGACTCTTTTTTTTCCATTTTTGCTGGAAGTAAAACCGGACCTCCCCTGCGTCAGACGCGGTGGAGATCCGGTTTGGTCTCAAAAAACTGGGGTCATGCCGCGTTCTGGCGTGGCAATATCACCCTGGCCGGGACTCAAGGGTAGATGTTGCGGCCTTTTGCGTCGCCGATGCCGGACATGCGGTGGAAATAGGTGTTGACCACATCGCGGAAATCCGACGCGTCGACGATCTGCATCCCCAGCCGCTCATCCACCAGATGGAAGCAGTGGTCGTCGATCAGGCCTTCGAGCGCTCTCCACTCTTCCCGGAACGCGATCACACGGTCCACACTCTCAAAATGGGTGTCGTAGATGTGCTGGATCACGGTTTTGCCGGAATGCAGCACGTAGGTGTACGGCACGTGGTGGAAGAAAAGCACCAGCTCGTCCGGGCAGGGTTCGAGTTTGTTGTACATCTCACAGACCGGGCCGTTGTACTGCGCCACATACCCCGCGCCGGTCTCGATGGTGCGGTCGACGCCGATTCCGTCGCGGTCGGCGTGATTGTAGGTGCCCCAGCGGGAGTATTCGTACCCGTCGACATCCGGACCGTACTTGACCTCCGGCAGGATCATCCAGCCGAGACCGAGAGGCGCGGTATACCCTTCGTAGAGCTCGCGGGACTCGAGCATGAAGGGCAGCAGCGTTTCCATGACTTTGGGGTTGTTGCCAAAGGTCAGCAGGATCCACTCGCGCGCGATCTGTTCGCTCGAGAGGTTCGGATCCCAGGTGAGCCGGCCGAACCCGTAGAAGTTCGCCTGGGCGATCGGGTGGGAGGTCCAGTACTCGTCGTCGCAGATGTTGGCGACCCCGACCACTCCCCCGTGCGGGAGGCCGTAGAGCGACCCGTCCACCACTTTGGCGACAGTCGAGCCCGGTCCACGCGAATGGGTGTCAAAGTCCAGCGCCTCCTTGAGCAGCGGCACCAGATAGCAGATATGGGTCTGCCGCCCGGTATACTCCTGTACGATCTGGAACTCGATCGCCTGGTTGGTGCGCCGGATCCCGGAGAAAATGGTCGAGACCGGCTCGCGCGGCTGAAAGTCGAAAGGCCCGTTTTTGGTCTGTAGAATCACGTTGTCAGCGAATTTGCCGTCGAGGGGTGTAAAGCACTCCAGCGCGGCTTTGGCGCGGTCCTGGGAACGGTCCCGCCAGTCCATGTGGCAGTCATACACGAAACAGCGCCAGATGACCAGACCACCGTGCGGACGGAACGCCTCCGCCAGCATGTTCGCGCCGTCCACGTGGTCGCGGCCGTACGTAAACGGCCCCGGCTCCCCTTCCGAGTCCGCCTTGACGATCACCCCGCCAAAATCCGGGATGTAGCGGTAGATCGTATCCGCGACAGTGGCCCACCACTTTTGGACCACCGGGTCCAACGGATCGGCGGTCTCGAGATGCCCCATCACGACCGGCGCGGAGAAGTGGATGCAAAGGAACAGCCGGACGCCGTATTCCCGCAGCACGTCCGCGACCTGCGCGACCGCGGGAAGCATCTCCTCGCTCATGAGCTTCATCATCGGCAGGGGGACGTTGACGTTGTTGAGCCCCAGCGCGTTGATGTGGACCGAAGCCAGCATCCGGGCGTAATCCCGGATCTGGGTCATATCTTCGGTGACCAGCCTGCGTTTTTTAAAAAAGATCGAGCGTCCGGCCCAGGTGCCGGTGTTGAGCACGAGGGACTCCCCGCTTTTATGCATATCCCAGTGGTGATACATGCGCAGTTCGTTCCTGCTGCTCTCCCGGGTCCCGGCCTGGTCGGGCGACCTTCCCAGTCCGATGGTGCGCAGGAGACTGAACAGACCGTACAGCACCCCGCTCGGATCCTGTCCGGTGATCGTGATGCGGTCTTCTGCGGGATCGACCGCAAAGCTCCCGGGCAGCCGGTCCGCAGCCCCGCTGTTTTCCGTCGTCAGATGAAGATGGGGCTGTGCGCAACCGGGCTCTACCCTGGCGATGGCGATTCCGAAGATCTCCCGGGCGGCGCGCGCGAGTTCCCGCTGCACAGTCACCATCACGGTGCCCTCGCCGGTGATCGCGTAGTGCTCAAAATAGGGCCTGAACGCCTGTGTGGTGGCCAGCTTTTTGACAAGATCGAACCGGAGCCAGGCGAAATAGCCGGGCAGGTGGTCGTCTTTTCTCACGTCGGTGTACTGGATGTGATAGTCGTGCATACCTTTTCTCCTGTTCGTTTTGGCTGCAGGGGTGTCTCACAGAACCCATTGTAGCATCGGTCGGCGGATCAGTCGTCTTCCTGTGGCGTGAAAGCAGGTTCGATCCGGTTTTTCCCCGCCCGTTTCGCCGCGTAGAGCCCGAGGTCCGCGGCGTGCACCAGTTCGGTCGGGCTCTGCCCGTCAAAGCAGGCCGCCCCGCCGCTCACGGTCACCCGGAGATCCTCCCGCTCCGTCTCGTCCGCGATCGCCCGCCGGATCCGGTCAGCGACTTTCACCGCCGCCTCCAGGCCGGTGTCGGGCAGCAGAAGCAGAAACTCCTCCCCGCCGTAGCGGCCGATCGCGTCCGCATCCCGGATCTGCTCCCGGATGACCCGCGCGGTGGTGACGAGCACCCGGTCACCATAGACGTGGCCTCTGGTGTCGTTGACGTTCTTGAAATCGTCCAGGTCAAACAGGACGACTGAGAGCGGGCGCCCGGTTGCGGTGGCTTTGTGCATCTCCGCCTGCAGGATTTCCATGAGCGCACGGTGATTGAACACATGTGTCAGACCATCCCGGGAAGACATCTCCGAGAGCAGCCGGTTCTTGCGTTCCAGCTCGAGCTGCGTCTCTGTCTTTTCAGTGATGTCAAACACGATGCCCGCGAGGAAAAGAGGTCTGTGGTCCCCATCGTACTGCGTGATCTTCCCGCGGTCGTAATACCATTTGTACGTCCCGCTTTATGCGCGGATGCGGTACTCGACTTCATAGATCGGGCTTTTGCCCTCCAGATGGTCCCGCATCGCCCGCATCGTCGGCTCGTAGTTCTCGGGATGCAGCCGGTCCGTGAAGAACTGGAACGGAACCGGCGCGGGCACCTCGTCCATCGTGTAGCCGAGGGCTGTGACTTTCAGCGGATTGAAGGTGACCGCGTTGGTTTTGACGTTCCAGTACCAGTGACCGAGATTCCCGGACCAGGCGTACTCCAGCCGGGTTTCCTGCTCTTTTTCCTCGAGCAGCGCGCGATTGAGGACTTCGAGCTCCTGAATGCGCGCGAGCAGAACCTCTGCCGATGCGGAATTCCTGTCCATACCGTCCGTTCCTCCCTGCTTTATGCTTCGCCCATCTCCCGGACAAACAGCGCGGCAATGTCCGGGTCGAACCGGGTGCCTGCTTCCTGCCGGATCCGGGCCAGCGCTTCCCGTCTGTTCTCCTCCAGGCTCCGGTCCTTCCGGCGCAACATCCGGTCGTAGACCTCAGCCACCGCGAGGATCCGGGAGATCAGCGGTATCTGCGCGCCCGCGAGCCCGCGCGGATATCCCTGCCCGTCCCACCGTTCGTGGTGACTGTAGACGTATTCCGCGAGGTCCAGCGTGTCATCGAACAGACTGAGGATGCGGTATCCGACCCCCGCGTGGTCCCGCATGCGGGCCTGTTCTTCCTCGGTCAGCTGCGCCTTGCTGAGGATCTCGTCCTCCAGCACGATTTTACCGATGTCGTGGAGATAGGCCGCGCGCTCCAGCCGGCTGATCTCCAGAGAGGGCAGTCCCATCGCCCGTCCGATCCTGCCCGCGATCTCTCTGACATCGTCGGAGTGCTTTTTCTCCTGCGGGTTCCGTTCGTGCAGGGTCTGTACGATGTGGTCGATGATGTCCCGGTTGACCGCTTTGCGGCTCAGGGTCTTGTCTTTGTACATCGCGTTTTCCGCGTTGGCGATGACCTCGGACAAGGCCTGAGGCTCGCGCAGCTTTGTGTCTTTTCCGAGCGCGATGCTGCAACGGATCGCGGCGACCTCCGCCTCCCGGAATCCTTCGCGGATGCGTGCCATCACCTTGTCCGCGTTCTCTTCGGAGGTGTTGGGGAGCAAAAGGATGAACTCGTCCCCGCCGGTCCGCGCGATCAGGTCGTGTTCACGGCAGGAGTGGGCCAGGATCTCCGCGGACTTCCGGATGAGCGCGTCTCCCGCGGCGTGACCGAACACGTCGTTGGTGAGTTTGAGCCCGTTGATGTCCGCAAACACCACGGTGAGCGGAAGCTGATCGGGCCGGTCAAACCGGTGGACGTTCTGTTCGAAACACCGGCGGTTGTGCAGCCCGGTCAGCGGGTCGTGACAGTTCAGATACTCGATCTCCTCCGTCCGCGCCTTGCGCTCCGTGATGTCCATAAAAGTCACCACGCCGCCGAGGATCTCGCCGTTCCGGATTTGCGGATGCACGCGGTATTCGACCTGGATGGGAGAACCGTCCGCCCGCCAGAATACTTCGTCGTCCGCCTCGAACCCCCTGCCCTGCCGGATGGCCTGGAATATTTTACAGTCCGCGGCTATAAATGGAGAGCCGTCCGGGTGCTGGTAGTGGATTTTTTCGTGGAGGTTGGTGCCCAGCAGATCTTCCGTTCGTTCGTAGCCCAGCAACCGGATACCGCTGGGATTGCAGAAGGTACACAATCCCTGGACGTCGATTCCCAGGATGGCCTCGGCGGTGGAGTCCAGAATGAGCTGCAGATCTTCCGTGCGTTCCTGCACCCGTTCCTCGAGGTGGCTAACGAGGGTCTGCATCTCATCCGCCATGTGGTTCAGGCTGGTGGCGATGCCGCCGATTTCGTCCTGGCGGACCACCTCCGCCCGGCGGTGCAGGTCACCCGACGCCAGTGCTTGCGCGGTTCCCAGCATCTGTTTGATGGGATGGAAGAGTCTTTTGATGATGAAATTGAAAAGCAGAGCGAGCAGGACCAGCGCCGCGACGGCCACACCCGCCGACCAGGAGATGCTGCGGAACATGCTGAGCATGACCGGGCCTTCCGGGACTGCGGTGATGGCGATCCAGTCCACCCCCGCCAGCCGGATCTCCTGCAGGTCGATATAGAGCCGGTCTTTGCCGGCAAGGTGGGACAGGGAACGCGTCGCGTCCGCCAGGTAAGACCGGTACGCGGACAGGATGCCCTCGTGGCCGATCTCGTCGATCCCCACACGCTGCACTGTACCGTCTCCGCCCACCGTGTAGTTGTCCCGGCCGAGGGAGTTGGCGACCAGAAGCCCGGTCTCCCGCTCCACGAGAATCGCCGCCCCTTCAAAGGGGTCTGTGATCTCGCGCAGATAGTCCTCGATCCCGGAGAGCAGCATATGGGTGCCCATCACGCCCTCGAGGGTCCCGGACCGGTCGTAGATCGGCCAGGCGGCGGAGACAGCGAGATCCTCCATCACAAAATGCTTGTAAAGGGGCGACCAGACCGGAGTGCCTGCGGCTGCGGCAGCGGTGTACCACGCCCGGGTGCGCGGGTCGAACGCCCCGGCCTTGACCGCCAGCGTCCCTGCGGTATGGTCCTCCCGGACCGTATAGTACCAGGATTCCCCGCCGGTGGACGCGTCGTTGCGCATGATCTCTGGCAGCCCCCCGTCGTTGCGCCGGGCACCGTAATACGCGCCCTCCCGGGAGCCGTAGCTGATGCTGTAGATCTCCTCCGCGCTGGTCGCGAGCTGACTGACAAAAAACCGCTCCCGCTGTGCGGTGTCGGTCAGGTCGACCGCGCCGCTTTCGATCAGGCTCGCGCTCAGCACGTTGATCCTGGACGGGATCTCCAGAAAGGCCTCGATCTGCTCGTGGATATGCCCGCCGGTGTGGTCCACCAGTTCCTGCCGCACCCGGTTCGCAGCGGCAGACCAGCTGGAATACACGACGGTTCCGATCCCCAGAACCGACACAAGCATGGACAACACAAAGACGAGGATGACGAGGGTCCGGATGGAGATGCTCTTGTGTTTGTGCTTCACGTACAAACCTTTCTATGGCGGCAGGATCGGCCGCTGTTCGGTTCTTTGCCATCTACCCCATCGGCAGTGCGCACTCCCATCGTACCGTACACGGGGGTTGCGCTCAAGATGGGGCGGTGAACAAAGTACGACATCGAAGACCCGGAGCTTTATGAAATGACAACGGTTCAGATCGGCAGGGTCTTGGCGATGGCGTCCAGTTCCCCGTTGCGCACGAGCCCGACAAACACGAGCGCCACCTCCGGATCAAACTGGGTCCCGGCACAGCGTTCGATCTCCTCCACGGCTTCTTCCACCGGCACAGGCTTCCGGTAGGGGCGCTCCGCGGTCATGGCGTCAAAGGCGTCCGCGACCGACAGGATCCGCGCGAGCAGCGGAATCGCCTCTCCGGCCAGCCGGTTCGGGTATCCCCCGCCGTCCCAGCGTTCGTGGTGGGCCAGCACCAGATCCGCAACCCCGCTAAAACCCGGGGAGGCGGACGTGATGCGGTATCCGACTTCCGGGTGCCGCCGCATTTCGGTCCATTCCTCGTCTGTCAGCCGGCCCGGCTTGTTGAGGATGGTGTCCGGGATCACGACTTTTCCGATGTCGTGAACGATCGAAAACAGGTGCAGCCTGTCGAGCTGGACGGAATCCAGCCCCATCTCGATACCGATCAGCCCGGTCAGCCTGACCAGCCGTTCCGCATGCGCCTCGGTCTCGTAGCTTTTCTCATTCATCGTGGTGATGATGGACTTCATGACCGCGTTGTGGGGACTCATCTCGACCAGCACCTTGCGCTGGTACAGGTAATCCTCCGCCTCCCGGATGGCCTGCTCAAACCGCCCGGAAGCGTCCTCCTGGGTGCCGTACGCCAGCGACAGAAACAGCGGGAGCTCGTCGGACACCCGGTTTTCCGCGTGGTCGAGAAACGCATCCTCCATCTCCCGCATGCGGGCATACGCGGTGGCGCGTTCGGTACGGGGCAGCAGGATGCTGAACTCGTCACCACCTGTGCGGGCGAGGATCTCCCCTTCCCGCAGGCATCCCGAGAGGATGCGGCCCGCGGTGCGGATCTGCCGGTCGCCCTGCTGCCGGCCGAACGTGTCGTTGGTCTGCTTGAGCCCGTCGATGTCCCCGATGATCACGGTGAGCGGAAAATCCTCCGCCTGGAGATGGGTTCTGACCGCGGCGTCGAAATGCTCGCGGTTGTACAACCCGGTCATCGGATCGTGCCGGGTCTTGTAGAGCAGTGCTTCCGCGTCGGTCCGGAACTGCGTGATATTGTGCAGCGCGCAATAGGTGTGGAGAAACCGGCCGCGTTCATCCCGGATGACCCGCCCCTTTACAGAAAACGTGACCGGACGACCTTCTTTGTGGAGCAAGGTTATCACCGTATCGGACGTACCGGCCTTCAGGAACGCCTGAAACCGGTCCCGAAAACCCTTTCGGTCCGCTTCGTACATCAGGTCTCCAACCCAGCGCCCGATGACCTCATCCGATTCATACCCCATTGTTTCCAGCCACTTCCGGCTGACCCGGATCAGGGTGCCGGTCTCGTCCAGTGACTGGCAGCTGATCGGAAGATTTTCGAACAATGCCTGCAGATTTCCAGCGCCCGCAAGCAATACGTTCCCGGCTTCGTGCCGGGCCCGCTGGTGCAAGAGAAGGATGCTGAGCAAAAAAGACGTGACCGGGTACACCAGCAGTGCGGGTCCCGCTATTTGCCCGGCCAGTACTGGTCCGGCTCCGTCCGGTACCGACAGCACAAACAGAATCATCCCGATGTGGACGACCCATCCCATGAGGAAGATCTTGAGATAGGCTTGCCCCTTGTCCCGCATATCCCGGATCACCCAGTGCCGCCACACCAGCCCGATGCCCGCGGAAAACAGGATTGACAGCACCGCCGCGGGCATGCCCGCCCCTCCGGCGAGGATGCGAAGTCCCGCTGCTGTGACTGTCACCATCAACGTGGGGACAGCCCCGAAGATCAGACCGGTCACACTCACCAGGATGGTGCGGGTATCAAACACGAGCCCGGGCGAGACTTCGTAGGGCATCGCCATGGCGGCCAGACAGATGCCGGACACCAGCATCCCGGACACGACCGGTCGATAGCGCTCCAGGCGGGGCCTGATGATGTATCCCAGTTCCAGCACAATGAAAAGGCCAAAAGTAACCAGCGCGTTGTTGACAAACGCAAAGACGATCTCTCTGTCCATCGACTCCTCAACAGCCTTCCGCCGGTCCCTCTCTTCAAAAGGGCCCGCGAAAAATGCAACGGGCTCTATTGTAGCAATATGAACGGACTTTGTCGTGTGTCAAAACAAAAGAAACACGCACCGGATTCCCTCCGGTTTACCGCCATTCGACGCCCAGTTCCCGCCCGATCATACGCATCTCCTCCAACGTGGCTTCCTGGACCGGAATGCCGTCGCGGAGCATCGCCAGACGGGATTCCCGTTCCTTTTCGCCGTGGATGTAAATGCGGTCCTGCCCCGCGGCCTTGGGGCTGTCGCGGAGCTCCTGCATCAAGGTGGACATCCGGTCCCGGATCTCCGCCTTGTCGCCAAACACCCCGTAATCGATCGCCCAGAGCGTAAACGTGGTGTCGGTGTTGCCCGAACGCTGCACGTGAGGGCCGGTGGTTCCGCCGCCCACAATGGCGGTCAAAAGTTCCACGATCATCGCGAGCCCGTACCCCTTGTGGGAGCCGGAATGCTCGTCCAGCCCACCCAGCGGCAGGATGCCGCCCCCCGCTTTTCCGATGATGTTGCGGATCACGTGTCCCGCGTCGGAGCAGTCCCGCCCCTCCTCGTCCGCGGCCCAGCCCGCGGGGAGGGGTTCCCGGCGTTTGTCGTACACTTCCAGCTTGCCCCGTGTGACCACGGTGGTGGCGGCATCATACCAGAAAGGCACCGGGTCCGCGGGCATGCACACCGCGATGGGGTTGGTCCCCAGCATGGCCTTGCGCCCGTGCGTGGGGATCATGATCGCCTCGGTGTTCGCCAGGCTGATCCCGATCATGTCCTGCTCCGCGGCCATCGAGGAATAGTATCCCGCGATCCCGTAGTGGTTGGTGCGACGGACCACCACCATCCCGATCCCGGCGGCGCGCGCCTTGTCGATCGCGAGCCGCATCCCGTATTTGCCCATCACCTGCCCCATCGTATAGGGGGCGTCGATGACCGCTGAGATCGGGGTCTCGTGCACCACGGTAAACCCGGCGTCGGGCCGGATCGAGCCTTCCTGCATCGCCTTGTAGTAGCGGATCAGCCGCTGTACACCATGCGACTCGATCCCGTAGAGATCCGAGGTCAGAAGCACGTCGACAATATCGGCGCTTTGCTCCGCGGTATACCCCGCTGCCTGAAACACCGCCTCGCCGAACGAACGGAGGCGCGGTTCCTCGATATACAGATAACCCATGTGTATTTCCCTGCCCTTTACCGATAGTAAAAACAAATCCATCCCATGGTATCAAAAAAAACCGGGGCGTACAGCCCCGGCCGGCAATGAAAGCAGCGGATTTAAGACTCTCTCTTTATTCCTTTATATAAAAGAGATCCATCACGGAGCGCTGCAGCGCATCACCGTCGACGTGAAATTCCATGAATTCCGGTCCTTTTGTCGAGACCCCCTGCGGGATCACGTAGTCCGCAAAGGTATACTCCGCGGTCGCGGCGAGAATATCGTCCAGCTGTTCGACCGAGCAATCCGAGGTCATCTTCTCAGCCAGTTTGGCCACCAGTCGGAAAACAAGCTCCTTGTCTTCTTCCGCCCGGTCGATCCACTGCTCTTGAAA
>LSQX01357585.1_pt1 | contig 11955 bp, 11 predicted proteins | sample 654561 | NCBI WGS metagenome assembly LSQX01 (sample SAMN04489861, study PRJNA283612) | anaerobic digester metagenome | isolation source: 4 biogas reactors fed with cattle manure at either 37C or 55C with and... | place: Denmark: Kongens Lyngby | collected 2014 | reverse complement strand
GAGATCTTCGGGCGCAGTCGGCCGACCATCCGCGAAGCTCTGCGTATGCTTGAGCGGTCCGGCCTGATCACGACCATCCCGGGCAGCGGCGGATCGGTTGTCAAGGAAATATCCTCCCAAACCGTTGAGCAGTCCCTAGAAGGCATGGTTTTGCAAAAGAGCATCACCCCCCTCGACCTGTACGAATTTCGCACGGTTAATGAAACCGCCAATGTCGCGTGGGCTGTCGAGCGCCGCACCGAGGAAGATCTTTTGGATCTGCGCCGGATCATCAAGCGTTCCGAAGCTTGTCGTGATGATTGGGAGGAGTTTTTCGCCTGCGATATTGATTTTCACATGGCTGTGGCCCGGGCCGGCAAAAACCAGATGTCGGCCATTGTTCACACCGTCATTTCCCAACTGATCGCCGATATCATCTCTCGCGGTTTTCAGCGGCTCAGCCCGGGCGAGCGCGCCAAGCACCGTCGCAATGTGATTGTCAATCACAAAGCATTGTGCGATGCCATCGCCCGACAAGACAAGAAAAAAGCCGAAGGGATTATTGTCAGTCACCTTGATGAGTTTCGTCACTTTATGATCGAGGAAAATCTGGCGGATCAGCAACCGGTTTGAACCGGACTTTACACCGGCGACATTTGATTTTTCCATTGACCAAGTCATGCGGAGCGGTTATAATTTGATCTAACTGGTCTGACCAGTTGACAGGCTATAGATATTAAATGAACAAATAAAATGATTGATACAGGAAAGGCGGGTTCAAAGAATGAAGATCGAAATCATGACCGGCAATGAGGCCATTGCGCGAGGTGCGTACGAAGCATCCTGCCATTTGGCCGCAGCATATCCCGGTACTCCCAGCACGGAAATTCTTGAAAACATAGCCGATAATTATGCGGACGATATCAACAGCCGCTGGGCCTCCAATGAAAAGACCGCGTTGGAAATAGCCGCCGGCGCGTCGATCGGCGGTATGCGCGCATTGGCGGTTATGAAACATGTCGGCGTCAACGTCGCCGCCGATCCCATGTTTACTTTGGGCATGACCGGTGTGGAGGGCGGTTTGGTTATCGTGTCCGCGGACGATCCTGCCTGCCATAGTTCCCAAAATGAGCAAGACAACCGCTTGTATGCTCCTCATGCCAAACTGGCCATGGTCGAGGCTTCCGACAGCCAAGAATGCAAGGATTATGTCAAGGCGGCCTTTGAAATCAGTGAAAAATTTGATATTCCGGTTCTTTTCCGCATGACCACCCGTGTTTGTCATGCCAAAAGTCTGGTGAAACTGTCCGACCGTCAAGAGGTGGCGGTTCGTAAATATGAGGGCAACCCCCGGAAATATTCCATGTTGCCGGCCAACGCCCGCGTTCGCCACGCCAAACGGGAAGAATTGCTGGTCGAGCTGGAAGAATACGCCTGCACTTCGCCGCTTAATCGCATTGAATGGGGTAAGAGCAAAAAAATCGGAATTGTTACCTCCGGCATCTCCTACCAATATGCTCGGGATGTGTTCGGCGATGAGGTGTCTTATCTCAAGCTGGGGTTGACCTATCCACTGCCTAGCAAGCTGATTCAATCTTTCTGCGAGGATGTGGAAACCATTTATGTCATTGAGGAAAATGAACCGTATCTGGAAAATAAGGTTCGCGCTTTGGGCTTTGCCTGCGTCGGCAAAGACAGGCTGCCGTTGTTGGGCGAATTGAACACCGGCATCGTACGCAAAGCTCTGACCGACCAGCCCGATCCGGAGGTCTACAAAAGCGAGATTTCCGCCCCGCCTCGTCCGCCGGTTCTTTGTGCCGGTTGTCCCCATCGCGGCTATTTTAATGCTCTGCGGAAACGCAAGCGTGACATTGTCGCGGTGGGAGATATCGGTTGTTACGCTCTCGGCATCAACGAGCCGTTCAATGGCTTTGATATTTCCATTTGTATGGGATCCGGTTTTACCGTGCCGATCGGCCTAGCCGAAGCCCTGAAAAAGCAAGGCGACCAACGCAAGGTGTTCGGTATGCTGGGCGACTCAACGTTCTTCCATTCCGGAATGACCGGACTTGTCGACGTTGTGCACAGCAATGCCAACGTGGTGCTTTGTATTTTGGATAATGACATTACGGCCATGACCGGTCATCAGGCCAACCCGGGAACAGCTCGCTCCCTTACCGGCGAGCCCGCCCGCGTGGTCAGCATCGAAGCCATGGTTCGCGCCACCGGAATTGAAGAGGATCGCTTGCGCATTGTCAATCCGATCGATCAGACGGCTATGGATGCCGCGATCGATGCCGGTATCAAGGCCGAGGGACCGTTTGTCATCATTACCCAATATCCCTGTGCGCTTATTAAAGAGGTTGCCAGAACTTTTGTCGGTAAATATTGTGTCATTGATCAGGACAAATGCACCAAATGCAAATCGTGTCTCCGGATCGCCTGTCCGGCCATCGCCCTGAAAGATGGCGTTATCCAGATTGTCGACCGTCAAGCCTGCACTGCCTGCGGCCTTTGTATGCAGGTGTGCAAATTTGGTGCAATCAGCAAGGTGGGTGAATAATTATGCGTAAAAATATCCTTCTAATCGGTGTCGGCGGCCAGGGAACCATCCTGACCTCCAAAATCCTTACGGCCGGATTGGTCGAACTTGGCTTTGATGTCAAAATGAGCGAGATCCATGGCATGTCGCAGCGTGGCGGCAGCGTCACCACCCAGATTCGTTACGGGGAGAAGATCTATTCCCCCAACATCGGCGAGGGTGAAGCCGATATCATCGTGGCTTTTGAACGATCCGAAGCTCTGCGTGGTCTGCCTTTCCTCAAACAAGGCGGTACCATTATCGTCAACGAGCGCGAGATTTACCCCTTGCCGGTCATGACCGGCGCCATCGCGTACCCGGATAATATTATTGAAAATCTGCAAAAAACCGTCGGCAATGTTTTGTTTCTTGAAGCCGATCGTATTGCCACCGAATTGGGCAACATCCGGGCGCAAAACATCGTTTTGCTCGGTGCCCTCGTGGCATTTCTGTCCCTTGACGGTATTGACTGGAGTGAGCTGGTCGGCGAGATGGTTCCGCCCCGGGCAAAAGAATTGAACCAGAAAGCCTTTGCCGCCGGCTTCGATTTCTACCGGGCCCACACAGCCAAAGCCTGAGTTATTACCAAAAGCCGGCGGGACAACAGAGCCTGCCGGCTTTTTCCAATTCAAGGAGGAAGCGCCGATGAGCTACCACATCCTGGCCATCAACCCGGGATCAACAACAACAAAAATTGCTTATTATCAGGACAGCCGGATGCAATGGGTTAAGAATATCGAGCATGATCAGTCCGATCTGGCACCGTTCAAAACCATTTATGACCAGTATCATATGCGCCGGCAGCTGGTTCTGGATACTATGGCCGAACAGGGCACATCGACCGCGGTTCTCAGCGCGGTTGTCGCCCGCGGCGGTTTGCTTCCTCCTGTTGAGGCAGGGGCCTACCATGTTAATCAGGCCATGATGGATACTTTGCGTTATCGGCCGGCCAACGAGCACGCTTCCAATCTGGGCGCCGTTCTGGCTTGGTCGATCGCTGAGCCGCTGGGCATCCCGTCATTTATTTATGACCCGGTCACGGTGGACGAGCTGGAAGATATTGCGCAGATTACCGGCCTTAAGGAAATGCGCCGTGTCGGTATGGGTCATAATCTCAATATGCGTGCCGCCGCCATCAAGTTCGCCGATTCCCAAAATCGGCCATATGAAGAGCTGAATATTCTGGTGGCTCATCTGGGTGGCGGAATCACACTCAGCCTACACAGCGGCGGACGGATCATCGACATGATTTCCGATGATGAGGGTCCCTTCTCGCCGGAGCGCGCCGGTGGCCTGCCCGGCTTTCAGGTGATCAAGATGGCGACGTCCGGCGCTTATAACTACAAAGAAATGATGGAAAAAGTTCAGCGACAGGGCGGATTGAAGGCATATTTCGGCACATCTGATACACGTCAGGTTGAGGCCAGGATCTCCCAAGGCGATGATTACGCGCGATTGATTTTGGAAGCCATGGCGCACAATGTGGCCAAAAACATCGGCAAACTTGCCGTGGTTGTCCGCGGAAAGGTCGACGGAATTGTCTTGACCGGAGGAATCGCCCATTCTCGGTTGATCACCGACTGGATCACGGAGCGGGTTTCTTTTATCGCCCCGGTGACCATTCTGGCCGGTGAAAACGAAATGGAATCATTGGCCTTGGGTGTCCTGCGTGTTCTGCGCGGAGAGGAAAAAGCACGAACTTTCACCGAAGGACGAGAAGGAGAATAATAATGATGAAAGCTAAAATTGTCAGCACGGTTCCCAGGTCAAGATTTGAATTGTTCAAAGTCGAGATTCCCGATCAATGGGAGGTTGACTTTGTCGATTATCCTTTGCCGGAGGAGGCTTTGATCGAAGCTTTGCGCGACGCGGATTTTTTGCTGGTCGGTTCGGTTCATCATGTCAGCAGCGCCGTTATTCATGCCGCCCCCTCGTTAAAAATGATCCACACAGAGGGCGTCGGCTTTGACAAGGTCGATGTGGAGGCCGCCCGCGCGGTGGGGCTGCCGGTTTGCAACAATCGGGCGGTCAACAATGTTTCGGTTGCCGAACACACAATCGGTCTGATTCTGGCGGCTTTGAAAAGAATGGTTTATTCTGATCGCGAGATCAAGCGCGGCGATTTTACCGCTGTCCAGACACAGCTGCGCACCGAAGGCATCCATGAACTCAGGCACCAACATGTGGGTTTGGTCGGTTGCGGCGCGATTGGGCAGGAGGTGGCTCGCATGCTGGGGGTATTTGGCTGCAAGGTCAGTTATTTCGATACCTATCGACCCTCCCCTGAACGCGAGCGCGCGCTGAACATTTCCTATTTGGAATTGGATGACCTGCTCGCTCAATGCGATATTGTCAGCCTGCATGTTCCGGTTTTGCCGGATACCGTCAACATCATCAATGCGCGTGCCCTTGGCCTGATGAAAGATCATGCCATTTTGGTCAATACCTCGCGAGGTGAACTTATTGATCAGCCGGCCGCCGCGTCGGCCTTGGAAAGCGGTCGGCTGGGCGCTCTGGCCATTGACACCCTCGCCCCGGAACCGCCGGCCAAAGACCATCCGTTTTTGACGCTCACCCCTGATGCAGCCGACCGGTTGATCATTACGCCCCACGTTGCCGGCACTACGGCCGAAGCTTTTACCCGTATGCTGCAATGGGTGATTGCGGATTTCCAAGAGGTTCTGGCCGGTCGATTGCCCGACCGTGTTTGTAACGGTGTAACCGAACTGCGTTAAATGCCAAGCGAGGAGGATACCATGATCCGTTGTTTTGCCGACCTGTATGCAGCTATCCATCAACACCCTCGTGTCACCATCGGCGTCGCCGCCGCCCAAGACAAGGAGGCGCTGCTCTGCGTGAAAGCTGCGTACGATAAGGGCATTGCCGAGGCGATTTTGGTTGGCGATGAAGATCTGATCCGACCACTGATTGAAGAAGTCGGCCTGCCCGAAACCATCCGTGTGGTCAATGAACCGGATGTCAAGCAGGCCGCATGCACAGCCGTCAGGCTGATTCGCGCCGGCGAGGCCCAGATCCTGCTCAAAGGCAGTCTCAACACATCGGATTATCTGAAAGCCGTGCTCAATCCCGACATCGGCCTGCGCACGGGGCGTCTCTTGGGCAGTCTGGCGGCTTATCAGTATCCCGGTGGCAGCAAACTTCTTTTTGCCACCGATACCGGTGTCAACATTCTGCCAAATTTTGATGAAAAAAAACAGCTGCTGCAAAATGCCTTCGCCGCCATGAAAAAAATGGGCATTGATCGTCCGAAGGTGGCTTGTTTGGCCGCCAACGAAAATGTCAACCCTAAAATTCCCAGTACGGTCGACGCCCGTCGGCTTCAGGAGCATTTCACAGCCGACCCTTCCTTTGCGGGAATCATCGAAGGTCCGGTGGCCATGGATGTGGCGCTCAGCGCCGAAGCCGCCCGCCACAAAGGTCTGGACAGCAACGTGGCCGGTGACGTTGATCTGCTTCTGTTTTCCAGTGTCGATGCCGGAAACATTTGGAGCAAATCGCTGATTCACTTCGCCGGCTTTAGTATGGCCAACGTTATTTTGGGCGCGACCCACCCGGTTGTTCTGGTGTCCCGCGCCGACACCGCCGAGATCAAACTCAACTCCGTTGCTCTAGCCTGTCTTTTGGCGGCGCGGGCAGACCACTGACCGCCAAGAAAGAATATAAAAGGAGTATGTGGGCGATGGCTTACACTAATTTTCAACAGATTATCGATGAAATTCAGAGGAGCTCTCTGACCAAACGACTGGCGGTTGCCGCCGCCCACGACGAGCAAACTTTGGAGGCTGTCTTTCGCGCCAGGCGTGACCGAATCGTCGAGCCATTGCTTTTTGGTGAACCGGAAAAAATCAAAGCCATCAGCCGCAAGCTTGGCGAATCGATCGCCGATGAGGCTATTTTTCCGGCGGTTGATGACGCCGAAGCCGCCCGTCTCGCGGTTGCCGCCATCCGTGACAATCGATCCGACATCCTGATGAAAGGCAAGCTGGATACCGCCGTGATCCTCAAAGCCGTCGTCAACAGGGAACATGGGTTGGGCAAAGACCGGATCATGTCGATGTTGGTCTTTCATGAAATGCCGTCTTACCCGAAACTCTTGGCGGTGACCGACGGGGGAATGTGTCTTTACCCCACTCTTGAGGAGAAAAAACAGATTTTGATCAATGCTGTTGAAATGATGACCTTGATGGGTTACAAAAATCCGAAGGTTGGCGTGTTGGCCGCCATTGAAAAGGTCAATCCGAAAATGCCGGAGACCGTTGATGCCGACCAGCTGAAACAGATGAATATTCGTGGTGAAATCACCGATTGTATCGTTGAGGGGCCGATTTCTTACGATTTGGCCATGAGCCGCGAATCAGCCGCCATCAAAGGTTTTTCCAGTCCGGTGGTCGGCGATGTTGACCTGCTGGTCGTGCCCGAAATCACAACCGGCAATGTGCTTGGAAAATGCCTGGTATATTCAGCCGGAGCCAAAATGGCCGGCATCGTCGTCGGCGCCCGGGTCCCGATCGTGTTGACCTCGCGCGGCGCGCGATCCGAAGAAAAGTATAGATCCCTCGTCTTGGCAGCTCTGGCCGATCGTTGCTACGATGAAGCGTAACGAATCATTGAACTACTCCAGGATGGCCGCCGCTTCCTTGAGCAGATCGATAATTTCCAGATGCTGAGGACAGGCCTGTTCACAGGCACCGCATTCAATGCAATCAGAGGCTTTGCCGCCACCGCCTGTGACCCAATTGTAGGCATTGCGGCTGCCGGTGAGATTGCCATAGACTTTGTAATCATTGACCAAACGGAAAACACCGGGAATATTGATTTGCTGCGGACAACCGTCAAGACAATATCGGCAGTCGGTGCAGGGAATAACCGGGATGTTGCTTAGGATATCCATGACTTGATCGATGACCAGGCGATCGCCATCGGTAAAGGGAACAAAAGAAGACATGGTTTCCAGATTGTCTTCCATTTGCTCCAGATTAGACATACCGCTGAGCACGGTGATCAAGCCGTCCAATGAGGCCGCGTAGCGCAGTGCCCATGCGGCGGCCGAATCGTCCGGACGGACGGCTTTAAACAGTCCCATGACCTCTTGGTTCATGTCGGCCAGAAAGCCTCCTTTGATCGGCTCCATGATGACGATCGGCTTGCCCAGCCGGCGCGCCACCTCGTAGCAACGTCGGGACTGGGCTCGGCTGTCTTCATTTTCCCAGTCGGCATAATTAATTTGCAACTGCACGAACTCGACTTCCGGACGAGCGGTCAAGATTTCTTCCAGAACCTCCGGTGTGTCGTGAAAAGAAAAACCGGCGTGACGGATCAAGCCTTCGGCTTTGACTTGACGCAGAAAATCCCAAGCGCCGATGGTCTCCGAATGCTTATATTTTTCCTGATCAAGGGCATGCAGGAGATAAAAATCGAAATACCCGGCTTCGGTTCGCGCCAGCGATGTCTCAAACAATGGGCGCAGGTCGGCTTGCGTTTTGGCAAGACCCATGGGCATTTTGTCGGCCAATTGGAAGCTGTCTCGAGGGTAGCGGCGAACCAGAGCGTCCCGGGCCGCCATTTCGGAATTACCGTTGCCATAAACATAGGCGGTGTCAAAATAAGTGAACCCTCGTGCCATGAAACGATCGGTCATAGCCGTAACTTGTTCAATATCAATGGCGGCTGACGGGCTGGTCGGGCCAAGGGTGGGCAGACGCATGAGTCCAAAACCGAGCTTGGGGATGTCTTGCCCAAGGTAAGATGTCTTCATGTATGGTTCCTCCTGGATGAATATCAATTGAATCTTAAATCATGAACGGTTTTTACCAAACCATTCTTGGCCATAGACCTTGATCTCATCAAGATAGATGCGTTCAACTTCCGGATGAATGGCAAATAGATTAGGCATGCAGGGAATAAAGTAATTTTGCGGGCAATAGGTATCGATGCAGCGGCGCACTTCATCACGAATGACCTGTTCATCGTAATCCGGATGATCGATGACCTGGGCATCGATCCCTCCCATTAAAGCCATACGGCCGTCCAGCTTGCGTTGGATAGCGACGATATCGTTTTGTGGAATGACGCCTTGCCAAATGTCGATTCCCATCTCAGCCATATCCTCGACGATGGGTTCGCAGAAGCTGTCGGAATGATGCATGAAAATAATGCCGGCGGACTTGACAAAATCAACGATCCGCTGGTGCTGGGGCTTGATGATCGCCCGCCAGACTTCGGGAGCAAGGAATAAATTATGTTTGCTGCCCCAATCATCGTGGTAATGGATGACATCGGGTTTGAGCTTGTCGATCACGCGTTCCAAATGGCCGATTTTCCAATCAGCCAGTGCCGTAACCAGGCCGGTCATGGCTTCCGGTTCCAGCATATAATTGCACAGAGCGTCCTCAAAACCCATTAAGGCATGGGACAATTCGAAAATACCGGCAAAGATCATGGGCATGACCATGGATTGGCTGCGATCCACTTCGGCCGCCACACGTTGGGCGAAAGACCAATCGTGGCCATCCAGCTCCGGGAACTTAACAAAATCCTCCCAACAGGTAATATCTTTGATAACCAGATTATCCGCTGTGTGCAGAGGAATTGCAGCCGGTGCGCCGGTCTGCAGGATCCATTGCACGCCCCAGGCATCGTAATAAGGCTCGTCCAAGGTTTTTTTGATGGGCTGGATACTTCCGCTGATCGCATCAAACAGAAAGACCGAACCGGGAAAAGAGCCGGAAAAAGGCTCCCAAGGTTGCGGGATCCAAGCGGGATTGTCATTGTTGATGGTACGGAGCCAGTTTTCTTTCTTATTCATGGCGAATATCCTTTCAAAGATAAGATTTGCACCGAAAGAGTGAAGGTCGATCCGCTTGTCCGCCGCAATCGCCTGTCAACCGATGAGTCTTCTCATCATGACATGGTGGCGGCGAACCTGCTCGATCTCATCGGGCTCTTCGGCACCAATATAGAGACGCTGCCCTTCAAACTCACTGCAGATGTAACCATTATAACCAATATCCTTAAGAACGGCGATTGGAGATTGGTAATCGATGCCGGTCTCGTTGCATTGTTCATCCATATCGTAAAATTTTCCGTGACAGTGAATAATGTACGAGGCATAGTCACGCATCCGATCCGGCTGACTGAAACGATTGCGCGCCCAAGACATGGCCACGCCGGTTTCGGCCTGTCCGCCCCCCATTTCTTTGACGATGCCAAGCAAAAACTCGGTTGGCTTATTGTCGGCGCAGGCCACCGCAATCGCCTCCAGAATGTGAGGATCGGCTCCTTTTTGCAGGGCATTGGTCAGAAGCTTTCGCGCCGGTCGTTTGGCAAAAATACCAAAATCGATAATCAGACCGGCAAATCGGCTGCCGTTTCTGACGACCATATCCATATATTCCACTGTCCAACGGGAGTTGAGTGTCATTGGCGCGTGGATTTCCAGTCCCATCTTTACACCGTAGTGCTCGGCGAACGGCAGGCTGGCTTCGACGATTTCCTTGCGAACCGGGCACAGGACACGAAGGGTTTTAAAGCCCAAACGAGATGCCAATTTGAGATCCCGAGCCATCTGGTCAACCTGCTCGCGCTTGGTCAGAATACGGTTTTTATAAAGCATCCAGTCGATAAAAGAATCCATGCAGGTGGGTTCGGTTTGATATTTTTCCATCCATGCGAACCAGCGTTCGACATCCGCTTCGGATGGATCAGGATAAGAGCCAACCGGCATCTGCTCGGGGATCAGCTCTACTCCATGCGCCCCCACCACATTGGCGGTTGCGTCGATCAGCTGCTCCAGATTTTTTTGGCCGGTATAATAAGCCTGTTGATAACTGTAAAAGGAAACCCCTAATTTGATGCCCATGGATAAAGCTCCTAGTCTTTCATTTAACCGCCCATCGGACTGACGTTTTCCAGAACAACCGTGAAAGGACGCGTGCCGCCCATGTAGCTGATGCGGATGGAGACCGTGACCTCGATTCGATGCATACCCAAAGGGATTCCTCCCGGAAGCGGCACAAAGACGGTTGCTTTCTCGCCGAACTCCCAACGAAAGGTGGTCTGGGTCTCCATTTCCTTAAAGGTAAAGGTTTCGCCGCTCACCGAAAAGGTCAGCTGATCACGGGTGAACAGGCGGTCGTTGAAACGAACTTGGATGTCCTCCACCAAGCTGAGACAGACCCCCCGGTAATAGGGAATCTTCAATTTGACGATAAACCCGGTTCCGACTCCGTTCTCCACGACGCTCTGAATGTCGTCTCTGGCCAACATATGCTTTTCGTACATCGTGCTTCTCCTGCGATGATTGATTTATTTAGGGTTTGGATCGGGTTGCCGTTGAATCGCGCCAGATCAGTTCATGTTTGAAAATAACCTGCCGGGGCACATTCAGCTGCCCTTCGATCTTGGCCACCAAAAGCTGCATGGCTTCACGTCCCATGGCTTCGTAGGGCTGCCGGATGGCGGTTAGGGTGGGACGCAAAATCTCATTGATGGGCTGGTCGTCCAGTGATGTTACGGCGATCTGTTGTGGTACTGCCAGTCCTTTTTCACGAAAGACATTCAAGCAGGCAATGGCGATCTGGTTTTGCTCACAAATAACAGCATCCGGCTGTTCATCAGGGGGCAGTGCGGCAAACCGGTCGGCGATTTGAACGGCTTGGATAAAATCGTTGCGCAAAAAATTACAGTGAACCAGAAACCGCGGATCCACTTCGACTCGATTGTCCGCAAGTGCCTTGAGGAAACCTTTGCGACGACTGATAGTCATTTGGAGCATGATGTCTTCGGCGCCGGATGAAACCAAGGCAATTCGGCGGCACCCCTGCTGTAAGATCCGCTCGGTCAACCGGTAAGTCGCGGCTTCATTATCGATGGATACCGAGCAGGCGTTCGGCATATTGACGGCGCTACCGCACTGCACCATGCTGAAGGTTCTGTTGACCTCGGCCATAATGTCTTCTTCCATCATGTTCATAAACAGGATTCCGCTGGCCATGCCGTTTTTGATTCGCCGGCCGTAATCCTGTTTTCCAAAATGGCGTGTGTGCATCAGGATTACTTCATAATCCAGCTGTGCCGCCGCCCGATAAATACCGTTGAGCATCGGCTCGACAAACCCGAGACCTGCGACCAGAACAGTTTTGCTGCGCGCGTTACGCAGATTACGGCCCATGATATTCGGTTCGTAATCCAAGGCCTTGACCGCCTTGAGAACTTTTTCCCGTGTTTGGGCGCTGACCGGATAATTGTTGTTTAGGGTCCGTGACACGGTCATGGCCGATACGCCGGCCAACCGAGCCACATCTTTGATTGACGCCATGACCTATTCCTTGCCAAGGTATTTTTGATTCATAACGCGGCCTCCTGCGAAACTGCGG
>LSQX01143109.1_pt1 | contig 11955 bp, 6 predicted proteins | sample 654561 | NCBI WGS metagenome assembly LSQX01 (sample SAMN04489861, study PRJNA283612) | anaerobic digester metagenome | isolation source: 4 biogas reactors fed with cattle manure at either 37C or 55C with and... | place: Denmark: Kongens Lyngby | collected 2014 | reverse complement strand
TGAAGACCTGCCCACGATGGTAACCGAGATCCGCGGACGCGGCAATACTACCTGGGAGTGGCCCAAAAAACCTTATGCGCTGAAACTGGACAGCAAGGCATCCCTGCTGGGCATGCCCAAGCACAAACGTTGGGTACTGCTGGCCAATTTCATGGACCGCACCATGCTCCGCAACCGTATAGCGTTTAAAATTGCCGAATCCACTTCCCTGGCATGGACACCTCGCAACGAGATTGTGGAACTGATCTTCAACGGTCGTCACCAGGGGAATTACATGCTGGTGGAACACATCAAGGAAGACAAGAACCGGGTGAACATAAGTGATGACGGGTACATCCTGGAACTGGACTTTCATTTTAACAACGAAGTGCAGTGGATATCTCCGCACGGCCAGTCCTACTTTTCTCAGAACGGGATCCCCTTTGCCGTCAAGTTCCCTGACGAAGATGAAATCACGGCACAACAGCTGAATTGGATAAAAAATTATATTGATCAGGCAGGAGAAACCCTGTACGGGCCCGATTTTTGTGATCCCGAAAACGGATACCGGAAATTCCTGGATATGCAGTCTTTCGCAGATTACTGGCTGGTCTTCGAATTATGCATCAACCACGAACTGGCCAACCCGGGAAGCGTGTTTATGTACAAAGACAGTGATACCAAACTCTTTGCCGGCCCCATCTGGGATTTTGACTGGGGAACTTTCTCCTACCAGGCCTCCCCGCAGGCAAAGGGAAAACTCTTCATGACAGAGGCCATCTGGTACAAACAACTGTTTAAGGACCCCGAATTCCTTGCCCTGGCGAAAGAACGCTGGAACGCGCTCAAGTCAGCATTCGACCGGATCCCCGAATTCCTTGACCGGGAACACGAACGCCTGGCCCTGTCTGCCGAATTGAACTTCAGGATGTGGGATCCGGCCGAATCAAGATACATGAACGGGGGAAACCCCATCAACGGAGACGAATCTCTGTCCTATAGTTCTGCCGTGGAACGCATGCGTAAGATCCTGGTCGAACGTATCCAGACTCTCGACGAAAAGATCAATGCATTATAAAAACCTATAAAAAACAATTATGAAACTTGCCAAAACCATCCTTTTCCTTGCCGTTCTGGCGCTCTCCCTGCAAACCGCAACAGCCCAGCGCAGGAACCAGGAACAAAACACCACCCAGACAGAGGCCAAGGCCGATGCCAAGCCGGAGACCAAAGGCCCTGCCAGACTGGAAGAATTCATCAAGGCAGAAACTGCCGTAATGGAGGGAATGACCCCCGTTTTCGTACAAGACAGGAAGTATTACATCGGCATTCCGGATACCCTCATAGGCAGGGACATCCTGATGGTAACCCGTATGGCTGAGACCCCCGCCGGATTCCGCGCCAATTTTTTCGGATATGCAGGAGACCAGATCAACAGCGGCATGCTTCGTTTTGAAAAAGGACCCGACAACAATATTTTTCTGACCAAAGTCCTGGCAAGGGAACAATCCGCAGATTCCACACAATCCATGTATTACAATGTAATGCGTTCCAACCGTCCGGCCATTATTGCGTCCTTCGAGATCAAGGCGCTCAATGCCGACAGCTCCCTTTCCCTGATAGAGGTGACCGATCTGGTCAAGGGAGACAGTGAAAGTCTGTATTTCAGCAAAAGGCAGAAGAAATCATCTAAAATGACCACGCTGCAGAACGACAAATCCTATGTAAAAAGCGTGAAGACCTTCCCCATCAACACGGAATTACGCAGTATCAAGACATATACACACCAGGACAACGACGATCCGCTTACCTTCGAGATCAATTGCTCCCTGGTCCTGTTGCCCAAAGAACCCATGCAGCCCCGTTATCATGACGAGCGGATAGGATTCTTTACCTCCAACTACACAGATTTCGATCAAAATCCGCAAGGCATCAAAACCATACGGATGATCGCCCGGTGGCGGCTGGAACCAAAGCCGGAAGACATTGAGAAATACAAACGGGGGGAACTGGTGGAGCCTGCCAAACCCATCATTTTCTACATCGACCCCACCACCCCGAAAGAGTGGGTCCCGTACCTGATCCAGGGAGTCAACGACTGGCAGCCTGTTTTTGAAAAAGCAGGGTTCAAAAATGCGATCATGGGTCTGGAAGCCCCCACTCCCGAGGAAGATCCCACATGGAGCCTGGAAGACGCCCGCAACTCGGCCATCGTATATAAACCTTCCACCATTGCCAATGCCAGCGGGCCTCACGTCAGCGATCCCCGCTCAGGCGAAGTAATTGAAAGCCATATCAACTGGTATCACAACGTCATGAGCCTGGTGCACAACTGGTATTTTGTACAGTGTGCGGCCGTTGATCCCGAGGCACGGACCATGACATTCCCTGCCGAACTGATGGGTCAGCTCATCCGGTTTGTCTCGTCACATGAGGTGGGACATACCCTGGGACTGCGCCACAATTTTGGTGCGACATCCTACTACACGGCTGCCCAACTCCGGGACCCCGAATTCCTCCGCGACAACGGACATACGACTTCCATCATGGACTACTCCAGGTTTAATTTTGTGGTACAACCCGAAGACAACGTTCCCCGCGAACTCTTGTTCCCACGGATAAGCCATTACGATTACTGGGCCATCGAATGGGGATACCGCCGGTTTTACCAGTTTGCCGATGCCAGGGAAGAGATCCCGTATCTTAACGGATGGGTTATAGAACAGACAAAAGATCCTTTCCTGAGGTTTAACGGCGGAGCCGAATCGGGACTGAACGACCCCCGTGCGCAGGCCGAAGACCTGGGAGACAACCAGATGGAAACATGTGAACTGGGAATCAGGAACCTGAAAGTGATCTTACAACATCTTCCTGAATGGACGATTACCCCCCATGAAAATTACAGGGGTCTGTCCACCTTGTATCCCCAGATCACCACCCAGTTCAACAGGTACATCGGACACGTTTCCAAATGGGTCGGCGGTGTTTACGCGGATGCCAAGACCGTAGAGCAGGAGGGTCCTCTTTATGTTCCTGTTCCCCGGGCAAAACAAAAGGAAGCCATGACGTTCCTCAAACGACACATATTTACCGCCCCGCAGTGGATCTTACCTGATTATTTGTCGGACCTGTTGCCGACCAACCGCCTTGCCGTGATGGAAAACCTGCAGAAAAGTGCCGTCACGGGACTGATAGATGCCAGTGTGCTGGTGCGGATGCTCCGTGCGGAAGAACAGCTTGGAAACGCAGCCTACTCCACGGAAGAATTTTTTGAAGACATGAACAGCGCTGTGTTCGGTAATTACGGACAAACGGACATCTACAGCAGAAGCCTGCAGAATATTTATATAAACACATTGTGCGATCTGGTAAAACCGAAGGAAGACGCAACGGCCAACCTGGCCCCGGCTGCCCGCAGACGTGCTGTTTCCATAGAGAACAACGACGTTAAGGCACTGGTCTCCGCCCAACTGGAACAGACAGGCAAAAAGCTCAAAAGAGGCAAAGGGGACGAACGCACACGCGCGCATTACAACTACCTGTACAAAACAATCGATAATTTATAGTGGATTACACACATATTGTATTTGACGTTGACGGCACGATGCTGGATACGGAAAGGACCGGCCTGGTTTCTCTGCAACAGACCATTCGTCAGGAACTGGGCCTGGACCTTTCCCTTGAAGAGTTGTACCCCTACTTTGGCATTCCCAGCCGGGAAGCGGTCCTGAAACTGGGATTTGAAGACCCTCATAAAGCCGCCGCTCTCTGGGAAGAAAAGTTTCAGGCCCTCTATCACCTCACCGAACCTTTTGACGGGATCGAAGAAACCCTTAGGGCACTGCATGAAAAAGGAATCGTTCTTGGGGTGGTAACATCCCGCAACCGGGATGAATTTGAATCGGACCCTCACCTGGCACGCTGGAAGCATTTCTTTACGGTAACGGTCTGTGCCGAAGATACCCCGGCACCCAAACCGGCACCCGATCCCATGCTGGCATTCCTGTCCCGGACCGGGGCCGATCCGGGAAAAGTGCTGTTTGTGGGTGACACGTATTACGACCAGCAATGTGCCCATGCCGCCGGGACTTCATTCGCCCTGGCTTCCTGGGGAAGCCGTAACGGCGCCAATATCCCCGCAGAACATTACCTGGAACATCCGGGGGAAATTCTTAACTGAACGTATTTATGAAACGGGGTCCATGGTTCTGTTTTCTGGTTTTGTTCCCGCTTCTTGCCGGGGCGCAGGACAGAGACCATCCTGCAACGACGCTGGCCAGGTTGCAGGAAGCTTTCCGTGCCGAAACAAAGCGGGAAGCTTATCCGCGCATGATCGCATTGATGGACAGCATGATGATCATGGAACAGGCCATTGACCGGAATGCCGTAAAAACCTTGTTTCACACCTACGGCGACTATGGCGCCCTGTTTTACAAAAGTGCGGAAGGCAGGACCGTTCATCACCTGTTCATGTATACCCGGTTCCCCCTGTTCAGGGATTCGTGCGGCAAAGCACTTCCGGCAACCCCGCAGGAACTTTCCGTGGTTTTGGCATCTCCGTACCAGGAGTTGCTCCTCAACAGCCCGGTGGTCTATCCGTGCGACAACCTGTACGAGCTGGCGCTTTTTGTACTCGAGGATTACGGGACATTGACCGGTATGCTGGAAGCGGGCAGGGGAAATGTTCCCCACAACCTGATTGCTGCACGCTTTCTTTGGATTACGTCGCTGCGTCAGTCACCGGAAAAAAGAATGGCTGCACTGGATGCTCTTATTTCCGATTTCCCAGACACAGAACCGGTTTCGCATGCTTACCTGGAAAAAGCACAGCTCCTGACCGAAACCAAACAGTACGAAAAAGCTTTACAGGTAAGCCGGGACGCATCCCGCAAATTCCGAAAAAGCCCGGTAAGGAGTGCCCTGACGGATATGGTGGAATTCCTGACGGAACCGTCACTCCATGTAACCGTGAAAAGACAGGTGTACCCTAATGCCTCCGCCCAGGCGATTGTCACACGCAGAAACCTGGCCCGTTACAGGTTGCTGGTCCGGGATGCACGGGGGAAAAAAATGCTCGACAAAACATACGGCAATCTGCAGTCACCTGTTTACCAGGCCGTCTTCGATACACTGACACTTCCGGCTCCCGGTCCGGGGGTTTATACCCTGACCGTAAAAAAAGGAGGCAGCCTGACCCGCGTACCATTCTATTCCGGAAAAATGGCGGCTATGTTTCTCACACAACAAGATACGGGATACGTTTACGCCACCGATCTTAAAACAGGGGAACCGCTGGAAAAAGTACAGGTTTGTCTGTCCGGTCAAAGACGTGCTCCCTATATAATGGACCTGGACGGGTTTACCCCCCTGGACATTCGGACGGGGGAAACGTTCCGGTTGTGTATCCCGGCCACACAGGACGCTGCCGTAGATTCGTTTTCACTCCCGCTTACGGTACATCCCTGGGACTTCAGTCATGAAGATCCGGCCAAGGAAAGCACCTCGGCAACCCTCTTCACCGACAGGAAACTGTACCGGACAGACGACACCCTCTTTTTCAAAGGGATTGTCACCCGTTTTGCCAACGGAACCTGTGAGCCTGTCCGGGGAACACATTATACGGTAGTGTTGCGCAACAACAACACGTACCGGGACACCCTCGACTATCGTGAAGTAAGCACGAACGAATTCGGATCTTTCAGCGGATACTTCCTGCCGGGAACGGCCCGTATGAACGGCACTCACAGCATTACCATTCCCGGGGCTTCCGCGGCGATCCGTATTGAAGCGTATGCAAGACCGACCTTTTCTGTTGCACTGTCTCCTGTTTTACAGGCATATGCTTTCAAAGACACCGTTGTCCAGGAAGGTGCCGTTCTCAATTATGCCGGATTTCCTCTGAAAAACATTGCCGTTGTCAGTGAGGTCATTATGCGTCCTGCGGCACGTCCTTTCTACACGGGGTACGGCATGTACCCCGATCCCGGAACACGCATCCGGAAAGACACCGTATATACAGACAGCCTGGGAAGATTCCGCGTGGAGTTCTGCGCCGAAAGACCAGGTGAAGATGGCCCGGGGAACGCTTTCGTGGAAGTTCGCATACAGGCCGTTGACATGACAGGTGAAACACAGGAGAAAGCAACGTTTTTACCCATAAGTCCATACCGATACAGGATCAATGCCACACCCCGCAACCAAAAGGGAAGTACCCACAACCGCATCTTGCTCCGGGAAGCGTCTCCTGTCCTGCACATTGAGGTCTCCAACGCAACGGGAGCCCTGCAGGACGTGCAGGGCACATACGCTCTTTCGCGTGAAGACAAAGTCGTTTTCACCGGCACATTTACGGGCGTGGAAACAGAGCAGCCTCCCTGGACGACACTCCCTTCGGGAAAATGGGAAGTCGTTCCGGACCTGGAAGGAGCCCCTGCTTCTTCGCTGGATTTTATCCTGGTGGGCGAAAATGACACCCTAAGCCCTTCCGATACGACCGCGTTTTTCTGTCCGCTGGAAACCCCGGGACCTTCCTTCCTGCTGGGAACCGTAGACAAACCGCTTTTTGCGCTGGCCGAATGGTATTCCTCGGGGACTCTGCTGGCCCGGGAACACCTGTCCCTGCAGCCCGGAATGCAGCTCATTTCTTTCAAATCCGGGACAGAGGGGGTTTTTCCGCTGGAATTACGACTTGTAGCTGTACGGGACGGTGTTTTTCACGAATTCAGGCACACATGGGAAAAAGCCGAAAACAATGACCTGGACCTTCAGTTTTCCTGGTTTCGCAACGTTACCGGGCCCAATTCCCGCGAGACTTTCAGCCTGACAATAACCCCCCCGGTAAAAGCCGAGGTACTGGTCAGTGTTTTCAATGAAAGCACCGACAGGCTCTCCCCTAACAGCTTCCATTACCTCCCTGCCCGGGCGCCGTACGTCCCTGTCCCGTACATCCGCCATTATTTCATGCAGGATGCCACCCCCCGGATGCGAACCGCGCCGGTCCAGGGATTGTACTACGCTGCGGGAAGGGAGGCCTCTGCCCAAAGTGACTTGAAAATATCCGAAGACAACGCAGCTGAAGGTATTCCCCCCTTGCCGGGCGACTCCGGAAATATGACACCGCCAAGAAGTGATTTCCGGGAAACGCTTGCTTTTCTGCCCCATTTGGTAACGGACAGTACCGGGTCTGCACCGGTCAGTTTCTATACCAACGGCCTGCTGGGCACCTTCCGTATCCTGGCCCTGGCACATACCCGGGACGGCAGAAGCGCCACGGCCTCGGAAAGACTGATCGTAAAGAAAGAAGTGATGGCCATGCCTTCTTTCCCGTCGTTCCTGAGGGAAAAGGACCGGATAGGCCTGACAGCGGCCGTGGTCAATCTGACTGCTGCGCCTATGGAAGGCGAAGCCTTCCTGGTCATTGGGGACGATACTCCGCAATACAAACCGGCCGGCCTGCTCCCCGGGGAAAGGGCCCTGTTCCGTTGGAATTACACCGCTCCCGAGGCAGAAGCGGGAACCGTTCCGCTGTCCCGGATCACAGCCGGATTCAGCAGTACGCGGCACTCCGATGCAGAACAACATACCCTGCCCGTGTTATCCCTGCAGGAACCGGTCACAAGGGCACAGACCAGAATCCTCCGCACAGACGGGGTGGTCACACTGGTCAGAAAAGACAGAAAATCCCTCGCACACCTGGAGGTAAGCACGCCCATAACCTCGGCCCTGAATGCACTCCCTGCACTTTGTGAGCCGGCGGGAACGGGTCTCACGCAATGGGTAGCCTCGTTTTATGCCAACAATACCGGGGCATGGCTACTGGAAAAATTCCCCGACATGCTCACAGCTGTTGAGCAGACACCGGAAGGACAGGCCGCGGGCATGATCCTGGGCAACCCCGCCGTAGAGATCCTCCTGGATGAAACCCCCTGGGCAAATTACCCGGGACAGGAAGCTGAAAGGATCGGACGCCTGCACCGGCTCACAGATCCTGAGTATTTGCGATCGTTCAATAACAAGGCGGTAGCACATTTCAGCGCGCTGCAACATGCCGACGGGGGTTTTTCGTGGTTTCCCGGCATGGAAAGTTCGTATGTGCTGACGCTTCATTTTCTTGAAAAAATTGGAGATCTGCAGGAAAACGGAATTTTTTCTTCCGGGGATCCAACACTCCTCCCGTTGGTCCGCAAAGCGATCCGTTTTACGGACAGCGTTTTTACAGAACAGATCAGGGACAAGGATCTCGGCGAGTTTTCACCCGATGAAAACACCTATTTGTACGTACGGTCTGCATTCCCCCACATCCCGTTCGGCCGCCAGATCCGGAAGATTGCCGAGGATCTGGCCAAAAGGCCTGAAGACGCCTGGAAGGGGGCCTCTGTGATGGAAAAGGCATATCTGGCGATTACCTTATTACGTTTGGGAGAAACTGCATCCCTGGGACCGTTGCTGGCCTCCCTCAGGGAATTTGCTGTCTGTGAGCAGGATTCGGGATGTCACTTTCCCAACGCGGTTACGGACCAGGGGCTCATGCAGTCAGAAATCAAGGCGCATGCCCTGCTGCTGAGGGTCTTTACACAGGAGCCGCGGCTGCGTGAAGGGATCACTCGCTGGATACTTGACAGGAAAGAAAACAACATCTGGCGTTCGCACGAAGGCACAACCGATGTGATCCATGCACTGCTGCATTACGGGGGTTCATCCCTGACCGGAATGCCGCAATACGAAACTGTCCAAAGAGGAACTACCTACACGGTCAGAAACCGTTCCGGATCGCTGCTCTACGTTACCCTGTACGAAAAAACAGTGGAAGACCTGACCCACGCACAGCCCTATGCCAACGGACTGGAAGTCTCCCGCACCTTCCATCGCCCGGGCGCCGGTCCCGCCCTTTGTGAAGGAGACACCCTTCATCCGGGAGAGATGATCATAGCCCGTTACCACTTAAAAAATGACAAAACACGCAGTTTTGTAAGCATGAAAGCTTCCCGTGCCGCCTGCCTGCTGCCCCGTTCTGAAGTGTCCGGATTTCAATGGAATTCCACCACTTCCTGGTTTGGTGAGGTTAAACTCAGCACCACGCATTACTATTTCCAAAACCTTCCTGCAGGAGGGCATACCATAGAGGAAACTTTTTATGTAACCCAAACGGGTGTCTTCAGCCAGGGGAGCATACAGGCAGAGTCTCTGTACGCACCCCGTTACAGGGGGTTCTCTCCCGGGGGAAAATGGGTGGTTGGAGAATGAAATGTTGGATAATGAAAAAAAACGTATATCTTTGCAGCCCCGTTTAGGGAAAATTTATTATTAACCACTAAAAATCAATTGCTGACAATGGCCGAATATTTAGATGCCCAAAAAAAGCAAGAGATTTTCGGACAGTACGGAACGTCTAATAAGGATACCGGATCTGCAGAAAGTCAGATCGCCTTATTTTCTTACCGTATCGCCCATCTTACCGAACACATGAAGTCCAACAGAAAGGACTACGGCACACAGCGTGCATTGCTCCGTTTGGTAGGTAAACGTCGCCGCCTGCTGGATTACCTTAAGGCAAACGACATTGAGCGATACCGTAACATCGTTAAAACGCTCAATCTCCGGAAATAGCTTACAGGACGCAGGGAGCTTGCCTCTCTCGCTGACCAAACAAAGGCTGCACTCTCTGTTAGGAGAACAGCCTTTTTTTATAGAATTTCTATATTATTCCGGTCCAAATTAACGCAATCCGGGGACCGGGATAAGCGGAATGGATAATTTTTAACAACCCCCTTACAGGAAGGGGCGGATTGCAGAAGATAAATAAATGAAGATCATTAACAAGGTCATCACATTGGATGATGGCCGCACTATTGAGATCGAAACCGGGAAACTGGCCAAACAAGCCGATGGTTCCGTGGTTGTAAAAATGGGGGGCACCATGCTGCTGGCAGCTGTCACCTGTGCGAAAGAGGCAAAACCCGATACGGATTTTATGCCTCTCTCCGTAGATTACAAAGAAAAATTTGCAGCTGCAGGAAGGTATCCCGGCGGATTTATGAAACGGGAAGGGCGCCCATCTGATTACGAGATCCTGATCTCGCGTCTGATCGACCGGGCCCTGCGTCCCCTGTTCCCGGAAGATTTCCACGCAGAAGTCTTTGTAAACGTATTTCTGATTTCTGCCGAAAAAGAGATCATGCCCGATGCCCTGGCCGGTCTGGCTGCTTCCGCAGCTTTGGCCGTAAGTGACATTCCCTTCAACGGACCTATTTCAGAGGTTCGCGTGGGCCGTGTAAACGGAGAATTTGTGATCAATCCTTCATTCAACCAACTGAAGGACGCCGATCTGGACATCATGGTTGGAGCCACCTACGACAACATCATGATGGTGGAAGGCGAAATGAAAGAAGTGAGCGAAGCGGTTATGCTGGAGGCCATCAAGTTTGCCCACCAGGAAATCAAAAAACACTGCAAAGTGCAGATGGAACTGATGGAAGAAACCGGCAAAACAGAAAAACGTGCCTATTCCCACGAGGAAAATGACGACGATTTGCGTAAAGCCGTTGAAATATTCTGTTATGACCGTTGCTATGCCATTGCCAAGTCAGGTGACGACAAACATGCGCGTTCAGATGCTTTTGAAGCCCTGAAGGAAGCCTTCATGCAAACCATACCGGAAGAAGAACGCGAAGCGAAGGCTCTGATGGTGGCGCGCTATTACCACGATGTGGAAAAAAGAGCCATGCGCCGCATGATCCTCGATGAGGGGATCCGACTGGATGGCCGTTCCACTACAGATATCCGCCCCATTTGGTGTGAAGTGGATTACTTGCCCATGGCCCACGGTTCTGCCGTTTTCACCCGTGGTGAAACGCAATCTCTGACCACCGTTACGCTGGGAACAAAACTTGACATGAAGGAAATGGACGAGGTGCTCATTCAGGGTACCGAACAATTTGTCCTCCATTATAATTTTCCTCCTTTCTCGACAGGAGACGCCAGGCCCAGCCGCGGCGTAGGCCGTCGCGAAGTCGGACATGGCAATCTGGCACACCGTGCCCTGAAATCCATGGTTCCCGTAGGAGAAGAAAATCCTTATGCAATCCGTGTGGTATCGGACATCCTGGAATCAAACGGATCCTCTTCCATGGCCACCGTATGTGCCGGGACCCTCTCCCTGATGGATGCAGGCGTAAAATTGAAAAAACCTGTGTCGGGGATAGCCATGGGGCTTATCACGGACGACGGGAATAAAAAATATGCCGTGCTTTCCGATATCCTGGGCGATGAAGATCACCTGGGAGACATGGACTTCAAGGTAACGGGAACACGCGACGGGATCACAGCCACCCAGATGGACATCAAGGTCGACGGACTTCCTTACGAAGTACTGGAACAGGCTCTGGAACAGGCCCGCCAGGGAAGGTTGCACATCATGAATGAAATGATGAAGACCATCTCCGAGCCGCGCGCCGAGTACAAACCTCACGTTCCCCGCATAGTACAGATCACCATCCCCAATAATTTCATCGGAGCGGTAATCGGTACCGGAGGCAAGGTGATCCAGGAGATCCAGAAAACTACCGGAACTACCATTACCATTACCGAGCAGGGTGAATTCGGCATCGTTGACATTTTCGGTGAAAACAAGGAAGGCATGGACGCCGCACTGGCAACCATCAAAGCCATCACCACCGTTCCCGAAGTCGGCGAAGTATATACCGGCAAGGTGGTTTCGATCCTCGAATTCGGAGCTTTCGTAGAGATTCTTCCGGGGAAGGAAGGACTTCTGCATATATCCGAACTGGACTGGAAGAAAGTCGAAAAAGTGGAAGATGTTGTGAAGGTCGGAGAAGAAGTAACCGTGAAACTTCTGGAGGTCGACGAACGGTCAGGCAAACTGCGTCTGTCACGTAAAGCGCTGATAGAAAAGCCGGACGGCTATGTGGAGCCCGAACGCAGACCGCGTCCGTCTAACGGAGACCGCAACAACCGGGG
>LSQX01178570.1_pt3 | contig 11956 bp, 10 predicted proteins | sample 654561 | NCBI WGS metagenome assembly LSQX01 (sample SAMN04489861, study PRJNA283612) | anaerobic digester metagenome | isolation source: 4 biogas reactors fed with cattle manure at either 37C or 55C with and... | place: Denmark: Kongens Lyngby | collected 2014 | reverse complement strand
GCGCAACTGGTGGAGGGCCTGAAAAACAATCCCGACTCGCGCCGCCACATCATCTCGGCGTGGAATCCGGGCGAGATCGAAGGCATGGCCCTGCCGCCCTGCCATGCGCTGTTCCAGTTCTATGTGGCCCGGGGCCGGCTGTCTTGCCAGCTCTATCAGCGCAGCGCCGATGTTTTTCTGGGAGTACCCTTCAACATTGCTTCCTACGCCTTGCTGACACTGATGATGGCACAGGTAACAGGGCTAAAGCCGGGCGACTTTGTGCACACATTCGGGGATGTGCACATCTATTCCAACCATATTGAACAGGTGAAACTTCAGCTCACCCGCCAGCCCTATCCACTGCCGAAAATGAAAATTAACCCGGAGGTTAAAAATATTTTCGATTTTGAATTTGATGATTTTGAACTTTCCGGCTATGAGGCACATCCGCACATCAAAGGGAAGGTTGCAGTCTGAAATTCACTGCCTGAATACAATTCGCCCATGTTGATTTTTTCTAAATAACAGCTTTGAAATTTTTCCCGGATAAATCCTTTTCTGAACAAAATATGATACACAAAAATATATCCATCATTGTTGCTGTTGCCGGTAATTTTGCCATTGGAAAAAATAACGATTTGCTCTTCCATCTGCCCGGCGATTTGAAACGTTTCAAACAAATTACCACAGGGCACAGCCTGATAATGGGACGCAACACATTGCTCTCCCTGCCCGAATGGCCCCTGCCAAACCGCAGGCATATTGTTATCAGCGATAAAATTGATGATGTTTTCCCGGGATGTGAAGTGGTGTTTTCCATTGCTGAAGCACTCGAAAAAGTGAAAAATGAACAGGAAGCATTTGTTATCGGCGGCGGAATGGTTTACAGGCAGTTTTATCCGATTGCTGGAAGATTATACCTCACCCTTGTTCACAAAGATTTTGATGCTGATGTGTTTTTCCCGGAAATTGATTTTACGGAATGGGAGGAATGTATGCGCGAGGACTTGTTTGACGAAAAAAACGGGTTCCATTATTCTTATCTCAATCTTGTTCGCAAAAACCGGAAGGAGTGAAATTCACATTATCGCCTCTTTCAACTATATTTTTGAATATATTTTAATCGGAACATTGCTAAGCTTTGGAACTGCAATTGCAACAGGATTAGCAGTTTTAGGGTTAATTAGGTTGGCCTGAAAAAAAGATTTACAACTGGAACGCATAAAATCAAAAATTGTGCTTTGTGTTACAATTATTGCTGTCAAGTTTCTCTATCTTTATCACCAAAAGTTTTTCTTTTAAACTTTGACATTTTTTATAAGTCAAATGATTTTGGTACTTTTCAGGATAATCAACTTTTAAAAATTCAATTATGGACCGACGAAATTTCTTAAAAGCGGCTGCTCTGACCGGCGCGGCAATAACAGCAATTAAAAATGCAGATGCAATGAGCATTCTGACTCAATCATTTCAGGGAAAGAGCGAAACACCCGCATACGATTTGGTAGCAGTAATGGGTGGCGAGCCGGAAGTGATGTTTCAAAAGGCAATTGAGGAGATGGGGGGAATGAAAAAATTTATCAGCTCAGGCGACAGAGTGTGTGTGAAACCCAACATCGGCTGGGACAAAACGCCTGAAATGGGAGCCACCACCAACCCGAAACTGGTTGTTGAAATCATTAAGCAATGCTTTGATGCCGGAGCAAAAGAGGTAATCGTTTTCGACCACACCTGCGACGACTGGATTAAATGCTATGCCAACAGCGGAATTGAAGAAGCAGCTAAAGCAGCGGGAGCAAAGGTAGTACCGGCGCATCAGGAATCCTACTACAAGCCTGTTTCCCTGCCAAAAGGCAAAAGCCTGAAAGAGGCAAAAATTCATCAGGCAATTGTGGATTCCGACAAATGGATTAACGTGCCAATTCTTAAAAATCATGGCGGTGCACAACTCACTATTTCCATGAAAAACTATATGGGAATAGTCTGGGACAGGAGATATTTTCATGCAAACGATTTGCAGCAGTGCATTGCAGATGTCTGTACCTATGAGAAGCGCCCGGTTCTCAATGTGGTGGATGCCTACCGGATGATGAAGACCAGCGGTCCCAGAGGGAAATCCGAAGCGGATGTGGTGCTATCAAAAGGGCTTTTTATTTCACAGGACATTGTAGCCGTTGACACTGCTGCCGCCAATTTCTTCAATCAGGCGCGGGAGATGCCACTCGACAAGGTAACCCATCTGGCTAAAGGGCAGGAGCTGGGAGTCGGAACAATGCAGCTGGATAAACTGAATATCAAAAGAGTGAGGATTTAACACAACAGCTGAAAATAACCCGGATTATTGAATCACTGATTCACTTTGATTCACCGGCTTGTATTGTCCGGGTTTTCAACCGGACATTCCTGCTTCTCTCTTTTTTCAGATAAAAACTGAACGTTATGCTTAAAAAAATCAGGATTACCGTTTCCATCATATTCTTTTCACTCATTACCCTCTACTTCCTTGATTTTGCCGGCTTTCTACCCGAAAAAATGAGCGTTTTGACCGATTTGCAATTTGTTCCGGCACTGCTTGCACTCAATGGAACTGTGTTACTCATACTCATCCTCTCAACTCTCCTTTTCGGAAGAATATACTGCTCGTCGATTTGTCCTTTGGGTGTCTATCAGGATATTGCCGCCTGGGTTTCTAAAAAATTCACCAAAAGGAAAAGATACAGATACAGTAAGGCTAAAACCGTGCTCCGCCTAAGCGTTTTGGGGGCTGCAATTTTGGCTTTCTTTGCCGGATTTTCTTTTTTGCCGGGCTTATTGGATCCTTATGGCGCTTACGGAAGAATTACTTCGCATCTCTTCCGTCCGGCATATTTAGCCGGAAATAACCTATTGGCTTATGTTTTCTCAACGTTCAATAATTACAGGTTCTATCACATCAGCATCTATCCTTTGGGGTTTTTATCAATCATCATTGCTTTGCTGACCTTTCTGCTCGTTGGATTTTTAGCATGGAAACACGGGAGAACATACTGCAACACCATTTGCCCCGTTGGGACAATCCTGGGATTTATGAGTAAATATTCCCTTTTCAGGATACAGTTTGTGGATGAAAAATGCAATTCATGCGGCTTGTGCACCATGAAGTGTAAAGCATCATGCCTTGACTCAAAGAATAAAACCGTCGATTACGAACGCTGTGTCGCCTGCTTCAACTGCATTGAAGCCTGCAACCGCGATGCCATGAAATATTTAATTATCGGGCGGAAAAAGAGAACTCAGGAAGAGTCAGCGGCAACTCCGGTTGCTCCTAAAAAGCATAATGCCATTGGCGAATCGAGGCGTCGGTTTTTGCTTGCAACATTAGCTGCAAGTTTGGCTGCCGGAAAACTGTTTGCACAGAAAATTGCTGAACCGCTTTTGCCCAAACGTGAATTGAAGCGACAAACCCCGATTGCACCGCCCGGAGCACTAAATTTTGAGCGCTTTCAGAAAAAATGCATCTCCTGTCATCTTTGTGTCAGCAAGTGCCCTTCCCATGTCATCAAGCCTGCTTTTCTGGAATACGGGCTGAGCGGAATGATGCAGCCAAAGCTCTATTTCGATCGCGGATTCTGCAATTATGACTGTACGGTTTGCTGCGATGTTTGCCCCACCGATGCACTGATGAAACTGACAAAGGAAGAAAAACACCACAACCAGATGGGGCAGGTAAATTTTATTATAGAAAACTGTATTGTCTATTATGACGAAACAAGCTGTGGCGCTTGCTCAGAGCATTGCCCGACCCAGGCAGTGCGCATGGTTCCATACAAAGACGAACTGACCATTCCGGAAATTGAACCCGAGATTTGTGTAGGCTGTGGCGGCTGTGAATATGTTTGTCCGGCAATTCCCTACAAGGCTATTTTTGTTGAGGGACTCACCGCTCACAACACTATTGATTTGGAACACGAAGAGGCAGAAGATATAACCATTGACGATTTCGGATTCTGATGCTCCTTTTCTCTACCGCTTTTTTGCATGTCAGGCAAAGCTCAGAATCGCCAATCTTTCTCTCTTCCCTTGCAGCTCTAATTGCACCTAACTGATATTAATGATGTGTCTCTATTCATCAAATTTTTCACAATTATTATTTTTTCCTGTAAAAAAAACTTTGTCGGGTTTCTTTCACATCAAAAGTAAATATCTCTGAATCGGGAAATCTGCCAAAAAAAGCAAGCATGCCAATGTCTCCTGCACAAAACAGACTGTGAACACTCATAATAAACAGCCAAAAATAAAATGCCGGATTGGGGAATGTGAAAACCACTCCGGCTAATGTTATCAGTTTCACTACAATAAGCGGAACTAAAGCAACAAAGGTAAACTGCCTCCGGTTGAGCACATGCCGGTCGGCTTCAGCATAAAAGATGAATTGCTTCAAGTATCCGCCAATTCTTACACGCGGAGCACCGGTGAGTTTAAAAGCAAGCAGATGCAAGAGTTCATGAATAATTATCAGTAGTGTGAACGAAAAAACAAGGGCACCAATCAACCAGAAAAGCGGTTCGCTGTTGCCGCTAATTGCCAGCACCAGAGGGCGTGTAGCAATGAACAATCCAACAAGTACCATAATAATCTGATAAATCATAAATCCGCGAATCAGTTTGCTGTCGGTTGAAAGCTGCTCAATGACAAAATCTTTAACCCCGGTATGTTCCAAAACAGCAATTTGTTCAAACTCATCACTGTTCTGCAACTCTTCAAGGGTTGGATTAGACCTAAAAATCATCTTTGAAAAATAATTTTCAACATATCTTTAATGCTGATTAAACGAATAAAAAGCGCAAACAAAACAGAGCCGGCAATCATTGCCATATAACCATAAACCCAATAATCAAAGTTTTGTGACAGCTCTGCTAAAGCGATAACAACAACCGTAAATATAAAAATCCTGAGGACATAGGAAAACCGTGGTTTTAATTTGAAGATAACCAGTGCTAAAATGAGCTGAGCAGCACCGGTGAAGAGTTGGGTGGTCAGGCTGGCATAAGCAGAACCATAAGCCTGCATTCGCGGAATCAGAATCAAATTAAGACCTACATTCAGGAGCACACCGAAAAAAGCCATGATGTTGAGCTGCTTCATACTGCCGTTGGCAGTCAGCAGTGTGCCGAAAATATAGGTAGATGCGATACCGACAAATCCAATCATCAGAATTCCAAGTATATCGGCTGAGAATGCAGTGTTTGAAGTATAAAGCAGCGACATGATTTCAACATCATAATAAACGCTGGAAACCGCAATAACAATAGCCGGTATCATTAACAGAGTGAATGAAAGTTTAACTACATCACCTATCGGCTCACGCTCTTTAATCATTTTTGAAAAAATCGGCAGCAGCAATCCTGCCACCAAAGCGCCAAACATAGAAACGGCATCCAGCAGGCGAAATGCCTGTGCATAAATTCCTGCCTGTTCATGACCGGTTGTCCCGTCAAGCAGGCGCTCAAGCATAACCGAATCAATCCGGTTATAGAGCGCCATTAACAAAATAAGCAAGGCGTAGGGGTATGATTTGCGAAGGAAAACAAAGAAAAATTTCAAATCAAACCGGATTTTAAATCTCCCTGCCTTTTGAAGAACAATCGCAAAAGTGATAACCGCCGTAATGATATAACTGATTGTTTGCGCATATACAAACCATTGGATGCTGAACTGCCCGCCCAGAATATTGGTATAAAGCAACAAACTGCAAATTAGAATCATCAATGAACGGTCAAGAACAGAAAGAAGACTGTCGGTACGAAAAAACTGCAATGCAGTGATGTTTGAACGCAGATAGAGTGTAAAAGAAACAAGAAACTGGTTGAATATCAAGAAAAAAAGTAAATGAAACTGCACTTTGCTATAGCCGATGATACCAGCTATAATCAGGCTGAAAATTGCATAAACAATGGCCAGAACAAGCTTCAAACCAACAATATTTGAAAGATGCTTGGGCAGCAGGAAATTATATCGCGAAATATTCCGGTTATTAAAATTGGTGATTCCAACATCAAGTAAAATATTGAGAATCATGGAGAAGTTGAATAGGGCGAAATAAAACCCATAGCTTTCATCGCCTACCAGATTTTGCACGGTGCGGTCAATTCCAAAAATCCAGAATGGTTTAATCAGCAAATTGAGGCTGATTAAAAGAATTAAGTTTGTTACAAATTTCCGTTTCAAATTATTTCAATCTCATAAGGGTTAATCAAGCAAAGATTATTTGCAAAAATAGGAGAAAAGACGAAATATTTTATATTTTTATTTTTAAATCACATTTTTGGGAAATCACCTTTTGGAAAGGTGAAATAACTCACACATTCATGCTAATTTTTAAACCCTGTTTATGAGAATTGCAGTAAACACAAGGTTGCTAATAAAAGGAAAACTCGAAGGAATTGGCAGGTTTACCATGGAAACGCTGAAACGGATAACCCGGGATCACCCTGAGCATCAGTTTATTTTTATTTTTGACCGCCCATACAGCCGGGAATTTATTTTTTCAGACAACATTTTACCCGTTGTTGCGGGGCCGCCCGCAAGGCATCCCTTCCTTTTCTATGTTTGGTTTGAATGGCAGATTCCCCGATTACTGAAAAAATACAAAGCCGATTTATTCCTCTCGCCCGACGGATACCTTTCATTAAACACCAAAATTCCCCAGCTCCCGGTTATCCACGACCTCAGCTTTGTTCACAGACCCAAAGACCTGACTCCGCTGATGAGCCGCCATTACAATTACTTTTTCCCACGTTTTGCTCAAAAAGCAAAAAGAATTGCAACAGTTTCCAACTATTCCAAAAATGATATTGCCCGGACTTTCAATATCGACAAACGAAAAATTGATGTGGTTTACAGTGCAAATGTTAAGAATTTAAAACCTCTTGATTTAGCTGCACAGGAAAAAGTGAGGGAAACCCATACTTCGGGAAATCCCTATATTTTATTTGTGGGCGCACTGCATCCCCGAAAAAATATAACCGGTTTATTAAAGGCTTTTGACCTTTTCAAAACCAGTGCTGACAGCAATATGAAACTTCTGATAGTGGGCGGAAAAATGCATAAAACCGGTGAAATTTTTATTATCCTTGAAAAACTGAGCTTTAAAGAAGATGTAATTTTCGCGGGCAGAGTTTCAGATGAGGAGTTGCACAAAATTTACGGAGCAGCATTCGCATTAGCCTTTGTTCCTTTCTTTGAAGGTTTCGGAGTGCCTGTCATTGAAGCCATGAGCGCCGGCACGCCCGTGATTTGCTCCAGCACCACCTCTTTGCCCGAAGTTGGCGGCGATGCCGTTTTATATGTAAACCCAGACAATATTGAGCAAATTGCTGACGCCATGCTGAAACTTAACGACAACCCGGAATTACGGGCAAAACTCATTGAAAAAGGCTTTGAACAAAAATCCAGGTTTTCGTGGGATGAAACTGCTCGTTTGCTTTGGCAAAGTGTTGAAAAGATTATCTAATTGATTTTCCTTAAATTTGCACCCAGAAAAACCAAAATGATTGGAAATGCCAGGCAGTTTACAAATGAAGGAGAGTATAAATAGTGTCATATTTTAAAATTCCCTTTGTGCGGCTGCTTTTAATGGTGCAACAAAAAACTTAAATTCGGAGACTTACATATTATGGTTTATAATTTAAAAAACCGAAGCTTTTTAAAATTACCGGACTTTACTGCTGATGAAATAAAATATTTGCTTGAACTGTCAGCAGCGCTGAAAAAAGCAAAATATGCAGGCACTGAGCAACAGTTTCTTAAAGGCAAAAACATAGCGCTCATTTTTGAAAAAGCCTCCACCCGCACGCGCTGTGCCTTTGAAGTTGCTGCCTATGACCAGGGCGCTCATGTATCTTATCTGGATTCTTCAGGTTCACAAATCGGACACAAAGAGTCTGTCAAAGATACTGCCCGGGTTTTGGGGCGCATGTATGACGGCATAGAATATCGTGGCTTTGCACAGGAAACTGTTGAGGAACTTGCGCGTTATGCCGGAGTTCCCGTTTGGAACGGGCTCACCAACGAGTTTCATCCCACTCAGGTTTTGGCCGATTTTCTAACCATGAAAGAACAGAGCGGAAAACCGCTGTCGCAAATTAAATTTTGCTTTCTGGGAGATGCACACAACAATGTGGGCAACTCACTTATGGTTGGTGCAGCAAAACTTGGAATGAATTTCAGAGCTGCAGCACCCGAAAAATGCCAACCATCAAAAAAATTACAGGAAAAATGTCGCCAAATTGCCTCTGAGTCCGGTGCAAAAATACTGATAACCCGGGATGTGGCTGAAGCAGTGCGGGATTGCGACTTTGTATATACTGATGTGTGGGTTTCAATGGGTGAGCCTGAAAATGTGTGGGCTGAACGCATCAAACTGCTAAAACCCTATCAGGTGAACATAAAAGTGTTGGAGCTTACCCGAAATCCCGGTGTGAAATTCATGCACTGTCTTCCTGCTTTTCATAACCGCGAAACAAAAACAGGTGAGGAAATTTTTCAAAAGTTCGGTATTGATGCCATGGAAGTGACTGAAGAAGTTTTTGAAAGCGAAGCTTCGGTTGTGTTTGATCAGGCTGAAAACCGGCTTCACACCATAAAAGCGGTGATGGTTGCCACATTAACAGACATTTCGAAACAAATTCTTTTACAGGAATCAATTTAAAAGCCTTATAATGAAAAAATTTACACTTAGCTTTCTGTTTGCTCTGTTTGGAACACTCATCTATGCTCAGGAAGATATCAAAACTGAGATATTATCTTACCCGGACAGCACCGAGATGATTATCAGAAATGGAAGAAAACTGGTTTTAGACAGAGTTCTTGCCGGTGATCATAAAAAAGCGATGAGTGCCATCAATTTTTTAAAGAATGAGACCGACAAAAGATATGTTATCTTTTATCCTGCAGAAGAGCTATTGCTATCCCTGGCAGTCAGAAATTTTCCGCTTTTTCTATACAATGCCAAAAACTATGAGCATTTAATGGAAGAGAAAACCAAAGCAGTTCGGGTTGAAAGTATTCTGGCAGAACTGAATGAATACCTAACAGTAGAGATGCCGTTTATTTCAGAGGAGCTCGAAGCTTCTAAATTAGCCGAAAAGGATAAGGAAATCATCAGGCTGTATATCCGCTATTATACAAACGAAAATACCGCAACCCTCAATAAAGACATCAGAAACTATCAAAGAGCAAACCCCGATTCAGACTATAACTATTTCTCCAGTCAGCTGAAAAGACTTTCAAACGCAGGCAGAACAAATTTTCTTTTTGGCTATGGAAATGAATTCCTCTTCGGAGATATCGCGGAAGAATTTACAAATCAAATTCACTTCTTAAATATGGAACTGGATGTTTTTATAAATCAGTTGTATTTATCGATGTTTATTGGAGGCAGCATAAGCAAAGTGAATTCAAAGGATGACCTGCCTGTTAAAAGTAAAGAGTTGATTCATGCGAAAGGCGAAAAGGCAAGCAGTCTGAAATATGGTGCAAAAATCGGGAGAAAAATATATTCGGGAAACAATATGAATCTGTATCCATTTTTGTCGTTTGGCGGATATGAAATCAATTCACAATCATCAGAATTTAAAGAAAAAGACTCCGCAAACCCGAAAAACAACCTGGTGAGTTCCTTTTTCACAGGAGTTGGTGCAGCCAGCGATATCGTGCTGAAAAAATGGGTTTCTCACTCACTGTACGAACCGTCTGCCTTGATTTTCATACGCCCTGAAATTGGTTACGACAAATTGTGGTCAAAAAAACAATATGCCGGAGGCTCTGATTTTTATTTTAAACTCTCCATTGGATTCAGTTTGGGGGCGTTTTAATAAAGTACAATTCTGTTCTTGCCATAAGTAACTGTTCCGTTTCTGCAAAACTTTTAATCAAGCTCTTCTTCAGGAGATTAACACTACCCGAAGTAAATTGATTCTGATTTTCAAATCATCTAAAGACAATTAAAAGATATATTTATCTTTTAATGTGATTATTTTCTATATTTGCGGAACTTTAATGTTGAATCTGTTTAAAAATTTTAATTATGGAAAAATTAGATGTAACGAAAATTGAACCAAGAATGAAACACCCAACAATCTTTCAAACATATGATAATCTGGCTGTTGGTGATTTTTTCATTATCCACAATGATCACGACCCAAAACCACTTTATTATCAGCTTTCTGCTGAAAAGGGAGATGTGTTTGGCTGGGAATATCTTGAAAAAGGGCCCGAAGTGTGGGAAGTGAAAATCTCCAAATTGAAAGAAGACGAGGAAGATTAAGATAAAAAGGGATTGATGGGATAAAATCCCATCTCTCTTTTCTCAGATAGAGTTTTAAAAATGGTTTAATCTGGGAATTTATTTCAAAGCCTTTTTGCGTTCAGAATAATTGAAAATGAAGATTAACAGTGAAACAAAAATATCGGAGCTGATTAGAGAAAATCCCCGTGCTATTGAGGCGATTGTCAAAGTTAATCCGCGGTTCAGAAAGTTGAAGAATCCGCTTCTTCGCGGAATTTTAGCATCCAGAACCAGCATTGAAGATGCTGCACGAATCGGGAAAAACGATATTAATGTGCTGTTTAAATCATTGGAAGAGATAGGATTTGAAGTAGAGAGAGGGCAGATTGTGTATGTTCAGCCGGACGAAAGCAGCATGAATCTGTCGATTTCCGAAGCAATCAAACAATCAAAAATCACTTCTCTGGATGTCAGACCTACTTTGGACAGGGGAGGTGATCCGTTTAATGAAATCATGCGCGAACTGCTGCTACTTGAAGATGGCTATACACTGGAAGTAATCAACTCATTTGAACCCACCCCGCTGATTAAAATTGCCAACGACAAGGGCTATGAAAGTATGGTTGAAATGAGGGAAGATCTCGTTTATACCTATTTTATCAAAGCCGGTGAAGCGAAAGAGAAGGTTTCTCAGGGCAATATGGTATTTAAAATATCGGTTGAAGAGCATGAAAAGCGCGTAGCCAACTGCAACAAAAAAATTCTGGAGGCGGATGTGCGCGATTTGGAGATGCCGCTGCCCATGATTACCATTTTGAACAAGCTGGAGACAATGGGAAAAGACGAAGCACTTTATGTCCACCACAAAAAGGTTCCCCAGTATTTATTACCCGAATTAGCCGAAAGAAATTTTAAAGTGTGGATAGCCGAGGTGGATGACCACAATGTGAAACTGCTGATACTTAGTTAGATGAATCAGATTGCCAGTGAAAATGCTCCTTCACCCAAAGTTGTTGTGCCGCATTATATTTTCGGGGGACTGACTCTTTTGGTAATTTCGCTGCTGGTTGTGTTTCATCCGGGAGCATTTACCCAACACTATTTCAATCCCAAATTGCTTGCTATTTCCCACCTGCTGGCGTTAGGCTGGATCAGCATGATTATTTTTGGCGCTCTTTATCAGCTTCTACCGGTTATTTTAGAGGTAAAACTGTATAGTGAAATTTTAGCAAAGCTCTCATTCGTTTTACTGAGCACGGGAACTATCCTGCTCGCTTTTTCATTCTGGAGGTTTTCGTTTGACTATCTGATGTTTATTGCAGGAAGTTCCGTTGTAACCTCTGTCGCTTTGTTTGTAGTTAACACTCTGAAAACTGCATGCACAACCCAAAAAAAAATAGTTGAGCGCATTTTTATCATCAGCTCGGCATACTGGCTTTTGTTTACAGTATCTGCCGGGTTAACCCTGGCGCTGAATTTAGCCTACCCGTTTTTGAAAGTACCCCACACCGAACTTCTGAAACTGCATGCACATGCCGGCATAGCCGGATGGTTTTTACAATTAATCATTGGAGTGAGCACCAGGCTGCTGCCTATGTTTATGGTTACCCACAACCTGAAAGCTAAAAAGCTGTATTACACGTTTTTTGCAGTAAATTTGGGGTTGATTACCGGTCTTGTTTCATTGTATTTACAAATTAAGGCAGG
>LSQX01171229.1_pt1 | contig 11956 bp, 8 predicted proteins | sample 654561 | NCBI WGS metagenome assembly LSQX01 (sample SAMN04489861, study PRJNA283612) | anaerobic digester metagenome | isolation source: 4 biogas reactors fed with cattle manure at either 37C or 55C with and... | place: Denmark: Kongens Lyngby | collected 2014 | reverse complement strand
ACACTAATTACCCCTTTTTCAAAATGTATTAACCCTATTTTACCACTAGTGGGAACAGTTCTCAACTAAACATCCGGGGGGACGGTCCTTTCGAGAGGGGGACAGTCCCGTGATTACTTCACCCTGAATAACGATACAGTTTCACAAACATATTAACTAAGCTTTCCAGCTGATGTCCATCCATCTAGTAATTCACGATTCTCCCTCTGTAATCCTTTCGAATTCCCTCCTGCAAATACTTTATCAGTCTATTAATCATCACGGCACCTTCTGCTTTTGTAAGTCGCTTGTTGGGGTCCATATTGCCCCTGTTATCGCCTTGGACTAACCCTATTCTCTGTGCCACATAAGCTGCACTTCTCGCATGCCCTGGAATAAGGTCGTTATCTCTGAAGCTTGTCACCGCAGCGGGAGCAGGCGCTAATGACTCAAAACCAAGAGCTCTAATAAACGCAACAGTAGCATCCGCTCTAGTAATACTATCATTGGGATCAAAAATATTATGTCCCTTACCATTAATCAACCCACGTTCATTTGCACCTTTTATCTCATTAAAATAAATGTTGTCTATAGATACATCATCGAATGGTGATACTATTACCTCTTTTATTGTTCTACGCGCAACCGCGGTTGTCCTGGTTACCATTGCTGGATCCTCTGGAACCTCTCTAGCCACATTAACCAGCGCAGCTGCAAATTCAGCCCTCGACATATAATTATCAGGATTAAAACTACGACTGTCCCCTTTAAAAACCTCAAGCCCATACATTATTTTTAGGTCGTTCTCAGCCCAGTGTCCAGTGAAGTTATTGGAATTGACCGCAGGCAGTCTTTTTTGTACAGGAAAGGTTTCGATACTCAAACTATCACTATATGTCAATATATGATCCGTCGCTATGCCCTTTGCATCAAATTCAGGTAGCATACTTGTATACTGGAGAACACTGCTATTCATTCTGCTTTGGACATAACTACCGGGGAAGCTTATCTGATCAGGCTCATTTTCCTGATACTTCAATTGCTCCGTTGAGGTTGATGAAATGGCAACTGACGCAGTACCTCCCCATATGTCAACACCATCACCAGCTTGGGTTTCACCACTTATAACATAATCCAATAGCAGGCTTTCAGCATTTCCCCAATATTGGTCATAGCCATAGAAGGTGCCTGTACACTCCACCGTAACCTTATTTCCTTCATTAGCATTCCCAACCTGGTAAACTTTCCTACTCCACATACTTCCCGCATGATAATTAACTGCAGGCTTCAAATCTTTTAGGTTAGAACGGGCAATTTGATAGTTGTTTTTGTTAGCAATAATATATGTAACGCCATCAATTCTTACACTTTCTCTTGCAGAAGTAAGGGCTACAGTCTCTGTTATCTGGCCGTTTTGCTTTTTCTCCGATTCGGTGCTGAAAACAAGGACGCGGGTTAAAGTGGCATCCTTCTCGGCATTTCTTAGGTTATACGTATATGTAGTAGTGAGCTTATCCTGCCTCTGACTTTTCTTGATAAGAAGCGTCCCCTCTAATACAACAGGTTCACCACTAATAAACGAGACTTCTTTGTAGTCGTATGTAGAGTTGTCTGGCACCTCACCTGATGATATACCACCTTCGTAGCCGCAAACACCTTCGCGTGCGAACGCATAGCCAGGCATAAGATAGGTTGCTAGTAAAATTAATGCAAGTAATAGTATCGTTTTTTTCATTGACTAATCCTCCAAATGGTTATCACTCTACAAATATAATATAGGCATCTTCTGTAGCACTATTGCCTTTCTTGACAATTCTCAGATTTGTTCCTTTTTCTATTTTCGCAGGATCAATTATCATTCCTTTTTCAATTGCAATAGTGTTTTTTAAGATGTTGACGGTGGTATCTGGACAACTCTCCCATAAATATTTGGATGCATTGTAGACAACTGCTCTTCGCAAACTGATTTCGTCATCGCCTGTAGCATAAACAGTTCCTTTAATGTTTTCTATGCCATATGGAGCTGTGCTAACAAGTACCGCATTAGTTCCATTAGCGACAATATACACAGTTCTACGAAGATAATTTTCAGAGCCAAATCCCACAAAATCTCTGACATTCAATACGCCATCATCATTAAGCACTCTAGTATCGAATGTTATATTAAAAGTCTTGGGTGTATTAGCGTAATTCCATTCAATCCCCTGCAACTGAGAGAACGATTCAACAGTAATGCTCCGATTTTCAACAATATCGCTAATCCTTCCTCTATAAATCGCAAGTGCATTCTCATTAACTGGTTCATCTACTTTTATAACAGAAGCGTAATACTCGCCACTGGAATAATCCCTATTAACAGTCATGTACGCCTTATCATTATTACTTAGACTGTTTCCGGTAGTAAGTCTTCCATACTTAACAACAATGCTGCCTTCTGAAAAACCAATCATCTCGTTTTCATTAGCCGCTATAAAAGTATTTGAGCCTGAAATTACGTTTCTAATGGTGTCGCTCATGATCGGCGCTTCCTTATCCGCACTATCGTGGTAAGAAACTATAACCACCCTTTCCTCTCCACCATACATTTTTTCTACAGCAATATATGCATCATTGCTGTACAGCAATTTATTAGCACGATCAATATCGAGTAATGTATTGTTTGCATATATTTTGTAGTTATCAGACATTGATATAGATGCGAAACCTTTCGTGTCTGTACGCTCCCATATACCACGATTAAAAACCTGCATTCCCATAACAGTTATTCTATCTGAAATGCCATCAATTTTTGTAATTTTGCCACGATAAATATTACTGATAAAGTGCTCATCACCTTCGATGGTTATCTCAATAATATCCGTTGATATGGAGTTATCATTCAGGAGCATCCTAATTCGGTCGCCATCTTTCAATGCGTTAATGCCAACCAGCAGCTTATCCCTGATTACAATTATATTTTCACTTGTATTGAGTATTTGTTGTATTCCATCTTCAAATTCAACAACTATTTGCAAGGGCATTTTTGAGATAACTCTGCCATAAACTCTAATATAATTATCAACAGCGCTTATCGATTCTATATCACCATTACTATCAAGTCGCAAATAAGCTGTATCGCCAGCCTGCACCTGTTCAACATCGGCAGGTTTGTGATTCCTCAGGACCTCTGTTTTCTTCTGATCCACATAGTTATAATTCCTTAAAACTGCAGAACTATTACTACCTGTCCCCGACCCATCCTCATTAAACAGTGTCAGATAACCCAAATTAGGGTTGTTTTCTTCGACAATTCCTCTCACAACTCTTCTTGCCTCTTCATTTATCCCTATATCCATGCACTGGATTTCTTTAATCAGATTATTACTATCAATCGTCAATATTGCAACTGCATCGTTGGTTAATTCAGCAAGGCTTGCTTTCACATCATTTATAGTAACAGGAATCCCTTTAGCAATCCTATAAGTAGTTATTTCTGACTCCGACCAGGAAAACGAAGCTCCCTCATAGATATCCTTCATGTCTGGATAATCCGTCTCAAATAATTGTACTACCTCAAGTAAATAATTCACCTGATCAACATTGTGTATTTGGGCAGCAACATAACGTACATCATCAACATTCGAAACCACCTCAACGAACTTAACGATATTATTGCTGTCAGCTATGTATTGAAGCCTGTCCCCTTTCTCTAGCAAATCGCTGTTTCCAATCACTCCGTTTTTGTAAACAACAATATCACTTTTTTGTCCAGTCAGGGACGCTCCTACATTTTCATCTCTGCCTCCCGATGTTGTACTAGCCTGTGCAGAGGTAAGAATTGTCGAGTAGCTACCGTTAGCATTTGTTAGTGCAATGTTTTTACCTGCTATAGCAATATTTCCCGTATAATCGCTAGTTGATGTTATTTTTTCAATAATACCTGATTTTTTAACGCTTTTTATTGCAATCAATACATCATTCTCAGCATTTTTTATTATTTGAGCACATTGCTCTCTGGTTATCGGCTGTGTTGGATTAATTCTGTTATTGCTACCGGATATAATGCCTTTTTGCAATGCCGATTCTACATAAGGTAGCTTATCAGGATCTGTTCTACGCCAATCAGAATAGTTAAGCACCTCCTGTTGTGTTGCTACAGGCTGAATACCTGTCGCTTGTAAAAGCCAATACACCATTTCCTGGCGCTGTGCTGAACTCTTCCTATTAAAGCTATCTTCAGCAAGTGATGCCTGATCCACACTAAGGGCATCCGCCAAATTGCGAGCAGTAATCAGACCATCATTTGCAGCCAACTGCAGGAATCCATCATACAACACCTCTAGCGGATCAGTTCTTTTGTTTGCCTGGGTACGGTTGTTATTTATCGCACTCCCAAGCTGCTGTGCCTCCGCTTCACGCCCCGTAGCCCTGTATACCACCGCTACCGCTTCTTCCTTTGTAATGGGGACGGTTCTGCCAAATCGCCCGTTAGCATCTCGAAATCCCTTTAGTATACCCAGTGCTCCGGTCTCATAAATAGCTTCCTTTGCCCAGGAGGTAGCGCTTACATCAGAATATCTAAGACGATTGATTATTGAATTAGCTCCAGTATCACCATAATATACAGTTCTCTGCTCTTCCTCTGCTATTACCATAGGGGACAGTTCTACAATAGCTACAGAAAACATTATTACCAATATAAGAATTTTGTATATAGACTTTTGTTTTTTTCGCATTTAATGCATCCTTTCTAAATAGACGAAACATGTAAAAAATAAGAACCGACATACATTAGGGTGGACCTATTATGTATATCGGTTCATAAGACTTGAAATTTTATATTTTGCTGGTTTTTGATAGTTTAAGTTTGTGTTACAGAATTCTAAAAATATTACAACAATTATAGAAACGTCCCCTATCCTCCCCTATCCTCATACCACCTCGCGGCTAATACTTGTTGAGAGAAACGTCCCTCAAAATCCTACATACGCTCGGGCACACTTATACTTAGTATATCTAGTACATTTTTTATGACTACTTTCGTCGATGAAACGAGCACCAGTCTCGCATTCATAATTGACTCCTCTTCTCCCTTTACCCTGCAAGCGTTATAAAAGCTATGGAAGAGCGAAGCTACATCGGTGACATATCTAGTAAGGCGGCTAGGTTCAAGCGTCTGCGCTGATATCCTAATTTCATCAGGATACTCGGCAAGTTTCCTGATAAGGTCTATTTCTTCAGGAGCAGTAAGCAACGTTAATTCAGCATCATCAACTCCTGGGAGTGTAATGCCTTCACTTTCAATTAACCGTAACATACTACATATCCGCGCGTGTGCATATTGTACGTAATAAACAGGATTCTCATTTGACTGCTTAACAGCCAAATCTAAGTCGAAATCCAAATGGCTACCTGAGGCCTTTGTATTGAATATAAACCTTGCAGCATCCCTTCCAACCTCTTCAAGAAGGTCCTCCAACGATATCGCCCTACCAGTTCTCTTTGACATCCTTGCAACCTCGCCGTCTTTAAACAGCCTGACTAACTGGAATATTACTATATCAAACTTTGAAGAATCAATGCCCAATGCACCAACGGCTGCCTTCATTCTAGCCACATGACCATGGTGATCCGCTCCAAGAAGGTTGATAACCCTATCAAATCCACGTTTCAAAAATTTGTTTCTGTGATAAGCAATATCAGAAGCGAAATATGTAGGCAACCCATTGTTCCTAATAATAACTTCGTCCTTTTCTACACCAAAATTCGTAGCCTTAAACCACTGCGCGCCATCTTTCTCAGTTACAAGATTATTCTCCTTCAAAAAGTTTAGTGTCTCTTCAAACTCACCACTATCATAAAGCGATTGTTCGGAGAACCATACGTCGTATTTAATTCCATAGGCCTCAAGACCTTTTTTTATTCGCTCAAGATTCTCTGGTAGAGCATATTCCACCAGTTCTCTTCTTCTTTGTTCAGGATTCACATCAAGTAACTTATCGCCATATTGTTCAACATAATTCTTCATATGATCGGTTATATCTTCTCCTTGATACCCATCCTCTGGGAATTGGACTGCTTCCTTCCCCTTCATTATTTGCATATATCTAGCTTCTAAAGAAATACCAAATTTCTCCATCTGATTTCCTGCGTCATTAATATAAAACTCTCGTGTCACATCATACCCCGCAGCCCATAACACACTTGCTATGCAGTCTCCAAGCGCCCCGCCCCTAGCATTTCCCATGTGTAACGGTCCTGTAGGATTAGCGCTTACATACTCAACCATGACCTTTTTTCCCTGGCCGATATTAATCCTACCATAATCCTCACGTTCACGATTGATTATACGAAGCGTTTCATAAAGCCAGGAATTATTAAGGAAAAAGTTTATGAATCCTGGCCCGGCACATTCAGCTTTACTAATGTAGGTGTTGGTAAAATCCATATTAGCAATCAGTATAGCAGCCGTCTGCACCGGAGCTTTCCGCACCTGTTTTGCTAGTTGCATAGCAATGTTTGTGGAGAATTCTCCATGCTCTTTTTCTTTTGGTGTTTCCACCGTTATTTCGCTGATAACAAAATTAGGTAACTCACCTTTGCCCATCGCTGTTGCCAAGGCACCTCTAATTATATTCCCGACCTGATTCCTTAAGTTTTCTATTAAGTTTGTCATTCGATTGTCTTGCCTCCCTGATTGACAAGCAAAAATCATTTTCGCCTGTTCCGTTATTATCTATTTCCAATTTATATCCTATCTTAATTTCCCCTCCGCTGTCATCTATCTTTACATCCACTTCGTTTGCCGTCACTCCAATAGTAAAAGCACCAAATTCCGTATCATAATATGATACATGCTTCTGCCCCTGCTGAAATACAAATTGCGAATTGACCGAACCCATCCTTATCAACGTCACAATTCCATCCAACACCTTCAATGTCGTTGTTGTTCCACTCATGCCCGTTACTTCGCTTTCATCGTAGGTAAGAAAATAGGCCTCGTCTTTTTTGTAGTATTTCCCCTCAGTAACCAGTTCTAGAATGTTCTCCACCTGATTATGACTAGCTTGCGTGCCTTTTACAGAAATTATTACATTTTTATCCATGATAACACGCACCTTTCCTGCGGCTTACCGCCGTTTTTCAGTTTTCTATTACCATAATTACTGCTGCCCCCTAAATTCACATCAATACCTTTCAATCTCAACCTTCTCCGCAGAATTTATTGTCACTCCAAGAATAGTACTACACATTTGCTCGAATTTTTCAACACTGTCACTCGTATAGTAGCTATATACAGGCTTGAAACCAGGGGCTCTTTGGATTTCGCTATCATTAACTGCTCTTTTTACAACCCTGGCAACCTCTTGAGCCGAACTTACTAATTTTACACCATTTCCCATGACTCTAGCAATCGTATTTTTTAGTAAAGGATAGTGTGTGCATCCGAGTACCAATGTATCCACACCAGTTTTCTTAATTGGCGTGAGGTACTCCTCCGCTATCTGGTAAGTTATATTACTCTCCCACCATTCCTGTCCCTCCTCCACAAGCGGAACAAAAAGGGGACAGGCCTTCTGATATATATCGATACTATTATCTAATTTATTTATAGCCTTTTGGTATGCGCAACTATTAACAGTTGCTACTGTACCTATTATCCCAAGCTTTTTATTCGTTGTTTCTGCGACAGCAGCGTTAGCCCCGGCACCTATAACCTCAATAATGGGTAAGTCATAGCACTTTTTTACAATCCCATAGCTGTGTGCACTCATGGTATTACAGGCAATAACAGCCATTTTAATATTATGGCTTAGCAAAAATCGGATATCTTGTAGTGTATACTTAACAACCGTATCTCTGGACTTATTTCCATATGGAGCGCGTCCACTATCACCAAAATAAATTAGGCTTTCTCCGGGCAATTGGTCAGCAATTTCCTTGTATACTGTAAGACCACCAAGGCCTGAATCGAATATTCCTATTGGTCTATTGTCCATATTTATATTTCCCCCAAAATCACAGCACCAAACAGTACTAGTTATTTATGTCCCTTTTGTTATCTTGGTATCGCTCTAGCGCAAGCTCTATTAATTTTTCTATCAATTTACTATATGGTACACCTGATGCCTCCCATAATTTAGAATACATGCTGATCTGTGTGAAGCCGGGCATTGTATTTATTTCATTAATTACTATCTCATTTGTATTCCTGCGTACAAAAAAATCAACTCTTGATAACCCAGAACAGTCCAAGGACTTAAATGCCCTAATTGCATAACTCCTAATTGTATCAATCTTCTCATCTGGTAGATCAGCCGGGATAATAATTCGAGAACTGTCCCCGCTAGTATATTTTGCTTCGTAATCATAAAACTCATTACATGGTATCACTTCACCAACCGTAGAAGCAATAGGTTCATCATTGCCAAGTACTGCGCATTCAATTTCTCTGCCATCTATAAATTCTTCTATGAGTATTCGTCTATCATATCTTGCAGCTAGCATCAAGGCAGCCTCAAGTCCGCTACTGTCATACACCTTGCTAACACCTACGGATGATCCTGCATTTGAAGGCTTTACAAAACATGGAAAGGACATTGTACGTTCAATATCAGAAACAATCTTGTCAAATTCACTACTTATTTGTTTACGGTTATAAGCGAGATATTTCCCCTGAGGCAGCCCCTCCCTTTCAAATACTATTTTTGCATAGGCTTTATCCATGCCCAATGCCGAACCAAGTACCCCACAACCAACATATGGAATATCTGCAAGTTCAAATAGCCCTTGAATTGTACCGTCCTCTCCATTACAGCCGTGTAGCACGGGAAATGCAACATCAATTTTTTTGTTATCCTTCTCAACTTGTGCCAGAGCTGACCCTGCAGTTAATAGAGCTTGCGGTGATTTCTGTTGCGATTCTGCTAATGACTGCCATTTGCCAGTCCCAATAAGACCAACCGGCCCTTCATAAGGAATCCATTCCCCTTCCTTTGTAATACCTATCATAGCAACATCGAATTTCTCGGAATCGATATTTTTCAAAACAGCCTCTGCGGACAATCTAGACACCTCATGTTCAGAGGACTGTCCCCCAAATATAACTGCGACTCTTTTTTTTACGCCCATATCTAATACCACCTATATATGTAATTAGTTCACTATTTAATATATTGTTTATTTTACTATTTAAGTACGGTGACTTCAATAGGCATTAGGAGGGCAATTCTCGTAATACTTTGAATTGATTTCATATTAAATCGGCTGCAACTCATTTATAAATGACTTAATCAGATATGCCATATGTAAAATCAGTTCAGAAAAACTAAGTCGAATAATTTCTAGTTAGAATGCTTTGTTGACTACTATTGACATGAAATTTACTGGATTACAACAACATAACGTGAAGGATGAGAGTGATTTGTATTAACAAAATTCCGTCTACATAACTAGCAGATACGGTTAGCTAGCATATCTATGCTATGCTATGGAGGTTGACTAGTCATCAATGTGAGCAGCAATTATTCCCACGTAAAAACGGAGGCTGTGCTATGAAAACATCCTTAATGAAATGGAAATGATTCGTCTGTCTAGCGCAGAACTACAGTTAAATCTAGTTTTATATAACTATAAAAATCATTGTAGGTCCGCTAAAATGAGATTACTAAATATTTTGTTATAAACAGCGCCGCCAGATTCCAATAATTCGTATCCTTTGTTGCATATTTTTGAACAATTCGATATTGTTATGTTGAATAAAAATCCACAGATCTGCCTGTATTTCATTCCACACATAACTCTTAAAACATATGCCATAAATGCTGTATGATTATTATGTTCTATCTTTCGATTGTTATTGGATTTTCCCTCTGAGGGCTTCATAGCTTTAAGTCTAGTAGCAATATAATCAATTACTCTGGAAGGTTCCATTTCTCTTGTAATTATTTTTCTCTCACTTGTATAATATTCATTATTAGCGGAATTACTACCATCGCTAAGACAGCACTGTTCGAGGCTACTACCATCTTTCATGGATACAAACTCTCTGTATCTCCTAATAAAACTCCGCTTGCCTCTTATACCAAAAAGACTTCTAATGAAACTCATATCGACTAGACCATAATCATTCTTTCTTAACCCAAGATATACTCCATATGATGAATATTTGTACTCTTCCACTCTACCTGCGTATCCTTTTATGTCTTTAGGGTTATTATGTATATATGCTGATAAAGCTAGACAATATCGTTCATTATCAACTATTGTGCTATTGAATCTACTCTGAAACAGATGGCCATGTCTACTATATCTTTTGTTATAGTAAATAACATACGAAGTATTTATACTATGCATGAAGCTTGATATGTCATATCCCTTGGGATCTAGGTGAATATGTACATGATTATCCATAAGACAATAGGCATAAATACTACACCTATATTTGTTCGAATTTATTCTAAGTAGTTTAAGATAATAATCCTTATCTTTATCATCCTTAAACAACAGAGTTTCCGAAATGCTCCGGCATATAATATGATACATAGCTTGACTATTTTTTTCTCGAGGTTTTCTTGCCATATCAATCTCCTTTCCACTTTTTCTATTATTGTAGCACAGAACTTGTGTTCGGTAAAATTTCCCATGCATTTCCTGAGGGTTTTTGTTAAGCTTTCAACAGAACCGTCCCCACACAGGAAAAATTAGCAGAACCGTCCCCACACAAGCTTACCATCCCAGACACTCCACGCACGCAAAAAAGCAAGGCCTTTTTGGGCCCTGCTTCACTCTAGGGTTGATTATTCCAATACTTCTAAGCCATCAATTTTCTCATTGTTAGTTCCAGAGGTTTCTTTACTATCTGTATCCAGAGGATTATCTGACTGCGATAGATCTGGCTTACCATCCTCACCGATAACAGTTTCATCATCTACCACTATAGAAGTCGTCTCATTAGCATCCTTGCTTATGATTTGCGTGCTTCTTGGGAAAAGTGTATCGAACCTAAAGTTCCCCATATACTCCTTTTCAGACTTACCGTTAATCAGGAATTTTACTTTCTTTATACCATCAAGTTCTGTTAATGAGTTAACAATCGAATAAATAGTCATTTTTTCCGCATCTTTACCACCACTATGCTTACATTTAAACTCCTCCGAGAAGTCAACAGTCGCTACATTGCTACTAACACTCACGGGCTTAAGCAATTTTGCTTCTGAGGGGACAGTTCTTTTAAAAGCACTTTCATCGGAAGGCCCCTTAATAAGTTCATTAACAATCAAAGTAGCCATATTACTTGTGCTCTTTTTTTCATCTATCGAATCCACATACCTTATTTCCAGTTTGAGCTTTGTATTGTCCTCATTCGCAAAATAAAGACGTAACGGTGCCTTATCTGTTAATTTGCTAGCCTCAATTTCACCAATAACAATACTACTAACGGGCCAAAGCTCATCATCCTGAATTTCCTGTAGCCCCATTTTTTGCAAAACACTACATCCGGTCAATAAAACAACAATAAATACCACAACAATAATAATTGATATAATTCTCTTCATCTCGGCCACCTCGCAACTAACGGACAGTACAAAGATGCTATTTCCCATACTGCCAAGTAAATTCTATCTACATTATTTCTATGCCAGGGCAGCCTTCAGTATTCGCCTAAGAACAAATTTCCGGCTCATCAAACGAGAAATACAGACAATTCGCTTCGTTCAGGGAGTCAGGTGGAGACTGAACTCCACCTGACCAAGGAAGTTAATTAATTTGTCTTCATTCATCGCCGACCTATAGAGGTCAGCGTCTTCTGAAGACATAGATAAATTGGAATTGTATTATATGCCAATATGCATAAGCCCTTTGCAAATAAACGTTTCAATCGCGCGTCTGCAATTGTGCTTTAAACTTTCTCAGGTACTGCCTATTAGCTTTGGAATACTTGGTTTATAGTGTAAAAATAAGCAACTGTGCATTAAAATAGAGACAAATAAAACCA
>LSQX01380518.1_pt2 | contig 11957 bp, 10 predicted proteins | sample 654561 | NCBI WGS metagenome assembly LSQX01 (sample SAMN04489861, study PRJNA283612) | anaerobic digester metagenome | isolation source: 4 biogas reactors fed with cattle manure at either 37C or 55C with and... | place: Denmark: Kongens Lyngby | collected 2014 | reverse complement strand
TCGATAACAACAGTAAATTCTCTCATTGACTGGCCTCGGTTTTCAGATATAAATCATATTCCAATGAGTTGATTTATAGCTGTGTTAACTTTCTCGTTTACTCTTTGCAGGTCTGTTTTCAGGAAGAAGTTATAGAAAAGCTGATTTCAAGGAGATTTTTGATATATTTCTGTAAAAATATATTTCCCGCACCTGCTGCTCCCCTCTCTCCCAATCTACCGTTTTTTTAGTTTTTGACCCTGCACCAAACCGGTCCGCGACAAAATCTCCAAATCATGAAATCTTCAAACCGGACCTCTGAATGGAAAATTCTTGATAGCGACCGGGAATAAGTGAGATTCATCTTCACGACAAATTTATCATCTGTGGAGATTAAAATACTATTGATTTCACCGGCACTGGTTGAGAAACTTGCCTGACATATAACAGAAAAAAGCTGCTGAAAGCAATTCTAAAGGGAATTCATAGAAATGCCCTTATACAGAAGTTTACCGATTTGGGGAGAATATAATGCCTACAAAAGAAGAGATTGACAGCGAAATTATGGACCTCTGGGATGAGATCTTTGACCTTGACGACAGAAGCAAAGAAGAACTGAATATTAAGTATGCAGAATGGCGGAAAGTAGAACCGCGACTGGACGAAGGGGTAGATGAACTCATAATACATATAGAGGCAATGACAGGAATCAGTGACGAAAGCATGCTTATCTACAAAGAAGTTAAGTAGATCAAAATCAGGTACAGGCAGCAGAAGGATAAGATACAGGCAAGAATTGATGAGCTGAATAAAGAGAAAGAAAGGATTTAAGGACGTGTGAGTTTTAAGGAGGAAAGGATGGAAGTCTGCCTTTTATTTACACGCTAAAATCATCAGAGGTAGAGTATATTAAATCTCAAAATCACCAATTAATCTTTATGCGGTTTACAATCAAACTTGAAGAATCTGAAGAAGGAGGTTATATCGCCCAGTGCCTTGAAATTCCTGCCGCTATTAGCGAAGGAGATACTAAAGAGGAGGCACTTGAAAACATCAAGGAAGCTATCCAGCTTGTCCTGGAAGTAACAAGAGAGCAGGCTCAGGTACTGGGAGAAATCGCTACAGTGGAGGTTTCAGTTGGCTAAATTGGGCAGTATGCCGATTTTTCTGTAAAATCACAAATTTCAATAAGTTTTTGAGTCAAAAATTCCATATCAAAAGATCCATTTTCCCCACAGTACACAATAACTTTACTTTGAATTTACAGCAAATTCGTGACACTGCCCTAAATTGCCTTCAGATTCAGGAAAAATAAATTAACAGCTAAGTGCTATCCCTTGAGTACTTATCGGAAGGTTCATGCTGTTCAGCCCGAGAGCATCAAGACCTTTGTCAACCAGTTTATTTCTCTTATTGACACTCATTTTCATTGTCAGCCTGATATTTTCTTCGCTAACTTCGATGCGAGCCTCAAAGTATTTTATGTTCCTCAAATCCTCTTTTGCAAGGTTAAACCTGTTTGAAGCATCAAGGATTTCAATAGCCATTATCTTGTTATCTTCGCTAATATCAAGGATTATTCCATCCAGGTCTATGGAAGACCTGTACTTTTTGTTGCTTCCGTAAAAGAAAATGCTATCATTTTCGAAATCGTAATCGTACTTAGTTACCAGAGATTCTTGCCTCATCCGGCCTCCTCCTCTTTTTTGCGTCTTCAAGGAAACAGGTCGTTGAAGCTTCAATATAAGATCCTCACATCTCTGTTGGGGAGGATTTGTCATAAAAAGCAAGACCCATCACACTTCGGCGGAGTTTCTGAATCAGATCACTATCAGATTTTCGGTTGATGGAACCGAGACGGATATAAGCCTCCTGGTCCATGCCTTCTTTTTTCAGCCAGTGCGACATATGTTTTACTGAGGAACTGCTTGAACGTTTTTGATTTAAGGTTTCTCAAGACCTTTCATGGTAATTTATTACTAGCTCATTGCTAGCTCACTACTAGCTCACTACTAGCTCACTACTAGCTCACTACTAGCTCACTACTAGCTCACTACTAGCTCACTACTGGCTTAAAAATGTCTGTTCTTTACGTAATTATCTGTGATTATTGACATCAATGACTTAAATAGTGAGACACGGTATATTTATTCTTCTTTTCTGAGTTCATAATATCCTGATGGGTCTCGCAGGCTTTTTCCTTGCCAAATAAGGTATTTGTTTTCAGTGAGTTTCTTTATTTTTCTTTTAACGGTCGATTTACTCTTACCCAGTATAGATTCTAGTTCTTTTGTACTTGCTTTACCTTTTTTCTCGATATAGGTTAAAACTTCCTTTTCATCTTCGTCCAGCTCAATAAGGTTCTGGTCTATCAGTTTTTTTTCTTCAATCCGTTTTTTGTAAAAAATCGTCTTGAAAAATCCACTGTCTTCCCTGAACTCCGGGTCAATAATTCCCCACTCTTTGCAGTATTTTCTCATCCTGAAAACACCGGTTCCAAATCCTTCTATCAGTCCCAATTCACTGAAGATTCTGCCTATTATTTTGTTTCTATGTTCCGATACTCCTTTTCCCAGATCATCAAGAGTGATACTAGGAGGAAGGTGACCAGGGCTTGTAATTTCAATTCTATCATCAAATATAGCAAACTTTATGTCTGCACCTTTTCTTGAGTAGTCTCTATGGCAGACAGCGTTTACAAGTGCTTCTTTTATAGCTTTTTCCGGGTATTCGTATGCTTCTTTCCTGTAAAGGCCCTCAATCTTTGCTCCTCTCCGGATGTTCCGCTTGAAAAAAGCAGTTGCTTCTTCTACCTGGTTGAAGAGTGGGCCGGAAATAATACGCTGGTCGATAAACTCGTCCATTTCATTGCCTTTGAAGCGGGCACATCTTATTAATGCTCCAGGAAGGTAAGTGTCAGGTTCATTTGAAAAAAGAAGAATTCCAGCAACTGTGGGGAAAATGCTGCCGTTTAACTGAAGGGCAAAACGTTTCTTTTTAAAGAAATCATTGTTAATTTCGTTTTCAGGAATCCCCCTTACCTTTTCCCTCATCCTGAAGTAGAAAGCAAGATTTTCAGGCTCAAGTTCTTCCATGCCTGCATCCTGAACAGCGGTCTCATCAAAACTAATATTCATCCGCTGGCGCCTGAGCTCCTCAATAATTTCAGGGTCAGCCTTCCTGTTAGTAGACCCTACGCGCACGAAGGTTCCTTCCATCTCCCCTTTTTCTTTAAGGTGGTACGGCTTAAGCCTTCCAGGATAAACTTCAACCTTAAGGAGCAGCTTCCCTTCAATGTTATGGATCGTTGTATTGAAGGAGGGAATAGGCTCAAGCATTTCATAGGTAATATTTGCAACCTGCTCTTCAACATCATGGATTTCCAGCTCGTCAATACCTATCAAGGTTTTATCCCTGTCCCGTATTCCTATTATTATCGAGCCGCCAGCTCCGTTTGAAAAAGCGCATATTGTCTTTGCAATTGCAAGAGCACTTGGCATCTTTTCTTTGAATTCCAGGGTTCTGCCCTCAGAAGCTGCTAGAAGTTTCAGGATGGACATTTTTATCTGCTGTCAATTTAGTGCATGTTGGTTAAATATTTGTGCTTCTTCAAAGGCTCTTGTATTTTCCTTTACTGAGATCCTCAGCTTTTTGTAGTAAATTTCTCGCACCATTGGTGCGAGATTTTAAAATTCACATTTCCGGTTTCTATGATTCTAATTTTAACTTACTCAGGTAACGTTTTTGTGACTAAAATCCAAGTTCAGGATTTCCTGGCTGAGTTTGAGATCTGTGAATTAGAGGAAAATTAATTCATAAACGGTTCATGATGGCTCATAATCTAATAAAAGTCAAAATAGTCAGAATATTTCTATAAAAATATATTTCCCGCGCCTGCTGCTCCCCTCTCTCCCCATTTGCTGTTTGTTAGTTTCTGATCCTTCGCCAACCCGGTCCGCGATAGAATCTCCAAATCATGAAATTTAAGTATGCAGAATGGCGGAAAGTAGAACCGCGACTGGACGAAGGGGTAGATGAACTCATAATACATACAGAGGCAATGACAGGAATCAGTGAAGAAAGCATGTTTATCTTCAGAGAGGTTAAGGAAATCAAAATCAGGTACAGGCAGCAGAAGGATGAGCTACAGGCAAAAATAGATACACTGAAAAAAGAAAAAGAAAAGATGTAAAATTGGTTGACTTTTCAGGGTAAAGGCTGGAAGTTAAGATCGCTGATAATGGGTTTTTTCAAATCTCTTCTTATTATAAATAATGAAGTCACCTTTTTCTGTCCGGATTACAAAATTAATAATGTTCCCTTATATACTCATAAGCTTTCTCGAAAAGCTCTTGGTCTTTATGAAGCTTGTATTTCAACAAAGTTTTCCGTAATGCTTTTTTAATCTCTTTTTCACCCGTATCAGTCCACTGCCAGCCTTCAAACCGGGTATATTTTACAACGCTATCGATGTCATTTACAATTTTTTCTACTATCACTGGAGTTTGCTCGATTTTACATTCCATAAATAACTGGGTCAAAGCTTCCTTTGTATTATCGACAGGTTCAGCGGGAGTTTCTCTTTCCAGTTTGACAGTTTCCTTTGCAATCTCCAAAAGCCCTTTTAGGAATTCTATGCTATTGATTGTGTTTTTGTAGTGTTTGTTTTTTAGATCTTCAAGCTTTTTACCCAGTTCTTCAAACCGTGGGTCGCTTGCATTCTTGTGTAGTTTCCACTCAATCTTTATTTCGATGTCTTTAGCTTTCCTGGACGCTTCTTTTTCTGAGATTTTCTCAAGGATATCTGCATCCATTATAAGAGTTTCAAGATCATCTCGAATTGTTTGAACGGTGGTGTTCTCATGTATCAGGTCGAGAGTTTTAGGGCCAAGTACATACCATATGAGCTTTCCATTGCCGCTGGTCGGTTTAATAGACTGATATACCTGAGTCAGCCATTTGTAATCGGTTTCATAAGGATTTAAAAATGAGTCTGGAGAGAGCGCTTCCCAGTGTCGTGAAAGATAGGAATAGTCTGCTGCAAACTGGTCTCTCAGTTCATTTGTGAGCAGACAGTCCTGAGCGGGAAGTAACCCTTCATATCCCTCAAGATTACGATCAATTCCTTCAAAGTAGGCCAAACACTTTTTAAGAGCAATTGGAAGTTCCTCTTTTAATCTGTTGAGATTGGATATTACATTCTGTATCTCTTTTATGTCAAAATTAAGAGCATTTGCAACGTTGTCAAAGATGCCGAGATAATCAACAACAAGTCCGTGGTCTTTGTTTGGATAAGGGCGGTTTACCCGGCAGATTGCCTGAAGAAGAGTATGGTCTTTCATGGGTTTATCGAGATACATAACCTCATTTATTGGGGCATCAAAACCCGTTAAAAGTTTAGAGGTTACAATCAGGAGTCTGAGAGGGTCAGCCGGATCTCTGAAACGGTCCAGCAGTTTTGCAAGCTCATCATCAGTCAGCGAGTAACTTTTCTTCCAATCTTCCGGGTCTCCCTGTCCGAGGGTCATGACCACAGCGGATTCCTCAGGGTCAAGATATTTATCCATCTCCTGTTTATAGAGATGGCAAGCCTCTCTGTCAAAAGTGACAATTTGCCCTTTAAAGTTACCTGGTTCGATATGCTGCTTGTAATGGTCAACGATATTTCTACAGACATTTTTTATCCGGTCCGGAGCCTTTACAAGTACGCCGAATTTTGCTGCACGTTTTGATAGCTTAATCTTGTCGTCTTCTTCCAGCTGGTCAATCATTCCGTGGAAGGCTTCATCTATCGCCTTCTGGTCTATATGCAGTTCTACAGGCCTTGGCACAAAATAGATAGGAAGGGTTGCTTTATCTTTGAGGGACTGTTCAAAGCTGTATTTATTCATATACCCACTTTCATCTTCTTCAGCCCCAAAAGCCCAGAATGTATTCCGATCTCTCGTGTTTATAGGAGTACCGGTAAGTCCGAAAAGAAATGCATTCGGAAGAGCTTCCCTCATCTTCTTTCCCAGGTCTCCCTCCTGAGTCCTGTGAGCTTCGTCAACCAGCACAATGATGTTATCCCTTTCATTTAGGATGCCGTCTGCCTCTGCGAATTTATGGATTGTGGTAATGATTATTTTCCGCGTATCCTGCTCAAGCAGGCGTTTCAACTCTTCCCTTGATTCCGTTGTTACTGTATTTGGAATATTTGCAGCGTTGAAAGTTCCGCTAATCTGGGAATTCAGGTCAAGCCTATCTACAACAACAATAACTGTGGGACTTTTAAGTTTCGGATTCTGCCGAAGCTGCATGGCTGCATATACCATCAACAGGGACTTTCCTGACCCCTGGAAATGCCAGATAAGCCCTTTTTTGATCCGGCCTTCAATGACCCTTTTTATGATCTGCTTAGTTGCTTCATACTGCTGATATCTGCAGAGAACCTTAATTTTCTGGCCATTTTGATTTGTGCTGAATATTGAAAAATTCTTCGCGATATCAAGCACAGTTTCCGGACTTAACATCAGATTTACAGCATTTTGTACTTCTTCCAGATGTTCAAAAGCGGTATCTGTAGTCCTCCTCCAGGGCTGCCACTTTTCAATCGGGAGCTTGATTGACCCCACACGATAGTTTTTCCCTTCACTTGCAAAACAGAAAACGTTTGGTACAAATAATTCCGGAACGGATTTCTGGTACTCATCGAGCTGAATAGCCCCATCAAGCCAGGATATTGAAGGCCTTACCGGACTTTTTGCTTCCCCTATAACCAGAGGAATCCCGTTTACCAGCAGTACAAGGTCCGGCCTTCTGTTCAGGTCTCGTTTTGGTGTGAAACTGTACTGCGTGGTAACTATGAATTCATTGTTTTCCGGGTTCTCATAATCAATCAATTTTATGGAAATGTGTTCCCCTCTCTCTCCAAAAGGCATGGTTTTTTCATTTTTGAGCCACCGGGAAAACTCTTCATTGGCTTTTACAAGCCCTACGCCTCTGACCGAAATGAGAATAGCTCTTAATTTATAGATGATTTCATCTGCGCGGCTTGGGTTTTCTGCAATAAGAGGATTCAGTCTGATAAGTGTATTTACGAGATTTTCTTCTACAAGAACATCTGATTCTGCCCTGTTGAGTTCACTTCTCGGGACAAACTTCCATCCAATGTTCTTCAACAGATCCCGGACAAAATTTTCAACTGAATTTTCCTCATTGAAAGCCAAAAAACCCATTCCTTTTAATTTAATTTCGACTAAAACTATTGTAATATATTCCTGATTACCTCTAATTAACTCTTACTAAATATAATTGAATGTTTTTGCACAAATTGGATACTTGAAGATCTAAAATCCATTTTGGAGCGAATAAAATTTCATTTCTTTCTCCAACTTTCAAAAAAGAGTAATACTCGTAGAATAATATAGGTAAATATGGAAATACCATTTGATTTTGAAAAGCTTGTTAACATAGTTGAAGAGACGTGGGACAAACCTGGACTGATAACAGATGATAATGCCCTATGGTACAACTTTTGCAGAGCCGCACTTCTTGGTGGGAACCTGACTGATGCAGAAGTAAATTATGAATTCAACATTCTTAAAAAACATGGGTTTCTTGACCGAACAAAACTGGAATCAGGCTGGACCTTGGCAGCAAAGGCTCATTTGCTGGCTGAAAAAGAGGCAGTAGAAGAGCCAAACAAAAGAGGAAAGATCGCTGCCATCAATAAACTGGACGCTGGAATCGGGGATATTGAAATAACCCTAAAAAGGGAGAATTCAGTTTTCAATGCTATGCAATTAAATGCTGAATACATTCAAAGCATATCAGGTTATTTAGAAAAACAGAAAAACTTGCTGGCAGAAGTCGCGTCTTCAGATGAGGCTTGTGAGGTCAGAGGCCGAGCATCATCCCGGCATGAAAACAAGATTTATGGAATAGCCTATACAAAAGCTTTGATCTGGCTTCATGATTGTGGAATATGCCTTGATCTGATTCCAAACAACAATCATTCAATTAAGTTTCTGGAAGAATGTAAAGTACACACAACCAATGATTTTTTCGTTGTTAATAAGCACTTTTCCTCGATTTGTGAATTGATAAAAGCAGATATTTATTTTGCAGGGATTGCTCTCTGGTATTATGAAGCAACCAGAAGTCTGGTTCCAAGTAACTTTAGAAATCAGTATTCTCCAAAAAAGTTGATCAAAATAATGGACAAAAATGAGCTTGATTTAAACGATATTTCGGATATGATTGCAGACATAGAGCGTGTTGAAGAACTTAAGTCACTCTTGAAATCAAAATCTTGAAATAAACAACAAATACTAATAGTGCATATAGGTAATAGTGCTTCAGTGTTAAAGCACTACAACGCTACAGACTCAGTTTAAAATTACACCAAAACCGGCAGCCGTTATAAGAGGATTGTATGCCAGAAGAGGATCAATCCAGTTCCAGAAAAGCTTTCATTCTTGAACTTCTCTCTGGACTGGGTAAAATAGAAGGCAGAACCAAATTTCAAAAAATAGTATTTTTAGGGCAAATGGAGCTTGGGCTCCCTGAGTTTTTCAAATTCGACAAATATCATTACGGGCCTTATTCCTGGGACCTTACCGAAACCATTGAAGATTTGATTGCAACCGGCTACATCAAAGAAGAAAAAGAGCACTGCGGAGATTTCATCACATATGTCTATAAGCTTTCGGATTTTGCAAAATCCGAAATTGAAATTCCATTCGAATATATCCCCGAAGATAAAATCGAGATCCTGAAAAAACTTTCTGAACTCCCAAGGAGTGCAATAATTGAATACGTCTACAGGAAGTACCCCCCAGAAAGACTTACTGCATAACGGTTTTCCTTTAGTTATCAAACCACTTGACTACGTGGAATCCGAAGAAATTAAGAAGTTAATCTTTGCTTTTGAAGACGATAGGACTTTACGTAACTTTTTTATAAAACAAACTTTTTCAGGCCTCTCTTCATTAGATGATTCCCAGGAAAAAAGCAGAGAAAACAACACTTACCAGTACTTTTTTGATTTCATCCGGGAATCACGCTTGCTTCCTAAAGCAATGCCCGGTAAATCAACTACAAAATACTACACTTATATTTCCAATCTCTCCAATATCGCAGATCAATTATTCTTAAAAACAATAAGCAGACCTCTTGCTCACGTTTGCGAAAAAGCCGAAAAAATCGGGATAATAACTCCGGACATTTTCATTGACTCGGTAAAACACAAAGGAAAAGAGTTCGATAAAATCACTTTCGCAGACGAAGAACATAATTCTGAAGACTTTTCCCTATGCACTCCCGAAAAGTTTTGTTTCTACAAAATCTCTGAATCCCTCTACGAAATCTGGATAAAACCAGAAAACACTGGCTTGTTCCTTGAAGTTTGGGTCTATCATACATTAAAAGAACACTTCAAATCGAATGAAGATATTGAGATCTTCCACAGTGTACATGTTTACAACAAAGGAGCAAGAGCACAGCCCGAAGCCCTTGAAGCCTTAATCGAAAGCAATGTTTCGAAATCTGAAATCTCAGAAGTCACTGAACTTGATGTCCTTATCACAAAGAACAATAAACCTGTATGTATCATAGAGTGCAAAAATAGTGAAGCGAATATGTATGATGTCCTGAAACTCTATGGTGTAACTCAATTACTAAAAATCGATAATGGAATTATGGTGACTAATAAGTTCCATAAGTCTAAGGGCATAACCGACTTTGAGAACATTCAGATCGTTTCTGATGTAATCAATGATCTGAATTTTCCTAAAAATGTTGTTGAAATAGTGGAAGAGATTGTAGGTCACTCCACTGAATATGAGTAGGTTTAAGTTGCAACTATTTAAGTGATTAAGTTGTTTTTCCGATTAATATCTCCACGATTTTATTATCTATATAAGACCCGCTCAGCATTTTGGGTGGGATTATGTTTTTGAGCTGTTCGTATCTGATTGGATCGATTTCTTGGAAATCCCTTAATTCAATAGCTAGGATTTCCTTTTTCGAGTTTGCAAATCTCCAGAAATCCTGTTCATCAAAAACACATTTATCCTTGAATGTTTCCCATTGAATTTCAGGACTATCAATAGAAATGCTATTGATTATTCCATAAGCCGAAACTTCTTTTCTTGGACTTTCAACATAGAGAACAACTTTATCATTCTTATTCAATGATTTTCCAAAAGGAGCACCTTTAAAATAAACGAAGTTCTTGAGCTTTTTCATGAGAATTTTTTGATAAAATTCCGGTTTTATAGGCAGTAATATTCCGCGAATATTTTGTTTCTTGATTTCGGGAGGCTTCCAGCCGGTGATTTCAGAAATATCTTTTTCGCTAATTAATATGACGCCTTTCTCTTTTGCAAAATCAATAGCTCTTCTTGAGAAGAGTCTCCCTATGAAAATCGGTATGTGAAACCCGCCATCCTGAGTTGTTTGATACAGCATTGAAACAGGATCCTGATCAACAGTTGTATCCTTTACTTCTACTAGACCTTTTATTTCAAATTTTGAGTTGATTGTTTTTTTGATACTAAAGTCCAGAGCTCTCCTTTTTACGATAGGATGTGTTTCAACAATCTCAAATCCAAAATAATTTTCAATCAACCACTTTGTAATTTCTTCCCAGTCAAAAGGATCTCCAACATAATGAGGTTTCAAATCTTTTGATAAAAGGTAAGAGTATTTTCCAATTCCATATAGATCCTCTTTTCCATAGATTGTGTATCCATATTTAATTAAGAAATGAATCACGTCGTCGTCTTCACAAAATGCATCTACGATTATCTTTCTGAAATGCATTTTTACGCATTGTTCTTCAGCTATTTCGTATATTCTTGACCCATGGCCCAGTCCATGTAGTTTTGGGTCAACGAACAAACTTTTAAGCTCAACTGTGTTGCTGACAGTGGGTTTCAATATGATAGTAGAAACCAGGTTTCCATATGACCATTCTCCGAAAGCAATTCGAATTCCGTTTTTAATTTCCTCTTTTGCCTTTTCGAGCCATTCCTCGAAATTAGGGTATTTTTTGCTCAGATAAGGAACCAGTAAATTATCTAATTGAGATATTTCGGATTCTGAAAGGATTCTTGAAATTAAATTGTCTTCTTTAATGGTGTGATTTTCAAAATCATAGATTTTAAGCTCTTTTGAATCTTCATATTTGTTGATTGGAAGGTCTTGGTTTATATAAGAAAAATTCTGAGGAGGCATAAAAGAATCTAATTCTTCATAGGGATCTATTGGCTCATTAAAGATTTCTAAATCTTTAATTTCGAAGGCAAAACCATTCTTCCGGTTACCAAAATAACTGAAAAACTCGTCCTTCTCAATTCCGGCAAATTCATTCAAATTTTCCCATAAGACTTCAGGAGTATCCTCTATAATCCTTCCAAGTTTAAATGACCCCACAATTTTTTTCTCTGGAAAACTTGAATAGATGTAAACCCTGTCAATCTTTCTTTTAGACTTAAAAGTGACTTTACGGAATTCGTATTTTTTCCGCCCACTAATTATTTCTTTTACAAATTTGGGTTTAATTGGCAGTATAACGTTCATCTATAAGTCCCCTCGTTTTTATCATAAGATACTGTTCATGTGATATCGGAGTTATTGTTTGGGGAGCTCCTTTTAAAGCTCCCATATCTATTAATTCTTTCAAAACCAATGGATTCCGCAGGTAGAGATGCCACTTAAATAAAATAACTGTTGTAGGCTTTTTTGTAAGCTGTTCGATTTCTTCAATTGAATAAACAGTTCGTTTTCCAACTAATCTAATAATTTCTTCTTTATTTTGAAGTCCTTGCTCGACCCTTTCAACCACACCTACTGAAGTTATACATTTCTCGTCTTTTGATTTATAAAACAGAACTAAACTACCTTCATGAAGTTCATTTCTTTTTACATTACAGAGATATGCCTTTGTTATCGTGTTTCCTTCAACGATAAATTCACCCGAAGCTTCTGTAATT
>LSQX01113274.1_pt1 | contig 11957 bp, 10 predicted proteins | sample 654561 | NCBI WGS metagenome assembly LSQX01 (sample SAMN04489861, study PRJNA283612) | anaerobic digester metagenome | isolation source: 4 biogas reactors fed with cattle manure at either 37C or 55C with and... | place: Denmark: Kongens Lyngby | collected 2014 | reverse complement strand
CAGGCCATCAGTATGATTGCGGAGCGGACCGCAGCGCAGGTGGTGCTGCTAGACGACGGCTTTCAGTACTATCGGCTGGCTCGTCAGGTGGACCTGGTGCTGCTGGATGCCTTCTCGCATGGTGGAAGCGACAGGCTGATGCCTGCAGGCCAGTTGCGCGAGCCGTATTCTCATCTGGTCAGAGCTACCGACATCTGGATTACTCACGCAGATCTGGCTTGCCCTGAACGCCGGGCCGCCCTGGAGCGGCTTGTGAGCCACTACGGGCGCTCTCTGGTGCTAGTCGAGCATGCTATCGACCGGATTGTGACACTGCAAGGGGAGACCGTAGATCCCCAGTGTCTCATCGAACGCCGCACAGTGGCCGTGGCGGGGCTGGGCAATCCAGAGTCGTTTTTCGCCATGCTGGAGCGCGACCTGGGCCATGCGCCGATAGCCATCGCGTTCCCTGACCATCACCACTATGAGCAGCAGGACTGGGTGCGGGTTGAGGAGGCAGTGGCCGGTGATCCGAGCGTTGTGGTTGTCACTACTCCCAAAGACGCGGTGAAACTGCCAGCCCCGCCGCCCGGGCTCGATGTGTTCGTAGTGCATCCCCGGATTCAGGTGTGTAGCGGGCAGGCGTACGTAGACGAGATGTTGCAGCGGATACAGAGTGCAATCGTAGATCGAAACAGACCATCTGGATAGCGAACGCCGACATGAACTCGCAACCTTATGGCTTTACAGTACGAGGGCTCAGGCATGTACTTACCAGTTGGATAGTGCGAGCGGCCGCTTGGACGGTGCGGCGAATGCCCGCCTCGCGGGTGCCCCACCTGAGTCGTTTTCTGGCTGGCCTGTTGCGCCTGGCAACCGGCAAGCGGCAGGTGATTGCCCGGGAAAACATCCGTGCCGCTCTGGGTGATCAACTGTCGGAGGCTGAAGTCCGCCACATATGCCGTCAGTCCATGCGCAACCTCGTCGAGTCCATGCTGTATCTGTTGCGGCTTCCAGTCACTACGGCCGAGCAACTCGAGCAGATGGTGGCATTTAGTGGCGTCGAACACCTGGAGCGTGCCCTGGCTGCTGGCAAAGGTGTTCTGATAGTGACCGCTCACTTCGGCAATTGGGAGCTGTTGGGCGCGCGTATAGTGGTGGCGGGATATCCGCTGCAGGCCGTAGCTCGCGATGCCGCTCACACGGCCACAGCGTCGGTGATCAACTCTGCGCGGCAGAGTGTGGGGGGCGGCTGTGGAGTGGTGTCTCGCGATGACGTACGGGGGATGCTCCGGGTGCTGCGAAAAAACGGTGTGCTGCTCATCCTGCCGGATCAGCACGTGGCAGAAGGCGGCATTGTGGCCGACTTTCTGGGACGTCCGGCGATGACTGCGACCGGTCCGGCTAACCTGGCGGTTCGGACCGGGTGTGCCGTGCTACCTGCCTTTTGTGTGGTGCATGCAGACGGGACCATGAGTGCCGAGATCCTGCCACCACTGCCTGTAGAAAACAGTGGCGACCGAGATCGTGATATCGCGGTCAACACTCAGATGATAAACGACGTCATAGCCGAGCAGATTCGAGCGCATCCTGACCAGTGGCTGTGGTTCCATCGGCGATGGAAGAACGTTCAGTAGTGCATCTACCCGGGCAAGTCCCGCGTGCACTGCTGCTGGTACAGCCTCTGAGGAGGCGGATTGCCGTGGATGTGTGCGAGCCTCCGGGGGTGTGAGGCCGCGGATGATGGCAGAGAGTTACGGAAAGCCAGCTTTCTGCCTCGGATCAGCTTGCTCTCTCCGCTGTTGGTCGTGGTTGCTCTTTTATGGTGGGTTGTTGAGAAGCTCATATGCTGACACTATTTCACGCGGATGCTGTCTGATACAGCCTCTGAGTTGAGCATCTGTTTGTAGGTTTCGCTGCAATGCAGGGGCGTGACAAGTTGTGTTGTGTCGCAGAGTTATGGCCGTTTCGTTGCGGTACAGAAACGTCATAGGTCGGTTGTGCGGCTGTGCGGTCATGACGCCAGTGCCAGGCTGTAGGGGGAGGGTTATGCCATAGGTGCACTCGAAGTCTTACTGTGGTATCATACTTCAGCGCGCAGTGCGCGGCAGTTGGACCATCAAGGCGGGGCACATACTACGCGGGCATGCTAACCGTTAGCCGTCCGCACAGAAAACATCTGCCAGTATCGTGAGCAGATACGCTGTGAGCAGACGCGACACCTACTACGTGATGTTTGTGGCAGTGGCGGTGCTTGTCGTCGCCCGCCTACTGACGCCAGACTCGGATGGCTATGGCACCCATCGTCTTTTGATGATGCCGCCATGCTTGTTTCGAGCAGCTACACATCTGCCGTGCCCGCTATGCGGCCTGACTACGGCGTTCGTTCGCATGGCTCATGGCGATGCAGTGGGGGCGTTTGAAGCGCATCTGCTGGGGCCAGGGCTTTTTGCTGCAACGGTCCTGGTGGCTATGTCGAGTTTGCTGGCAATAGTCTCGAATTGGATGGTGCCGCGGCGAATACTGGCTGCGTTGTACAGTTCGCAACTGGCCTACTGGCTGTTGGTGATGGTGCTGATCGCCTGGCCTGCCAACATCTACTTACACATCGTGCGAAACTGATGAAACCGACAAATTCTCTGTCTTCAAAATCAAAACGTTCGTCCACAAAGCATCCTCCCCGGCGTCGTGCAAGATTCCTGACGGCGGCAATTACCCTCGTGAGTGATGGTGTCATGAGGCTGTTCCGCCGGCTGTTCGGTTCTTCATCCGTGCGGCGTGCATTCGTATTGACGGCGGTGTTGGCCATCGCGGCTGCATTGACAGTGGGGCCATGGTATTGGCGAGGTCATCAACAAAGCACAGGCAGGATGCTTTCTGGTGCTGCAGCCGGGCATCAATCATCGTCCCAGGCTGGAGATCCGTCGGAAGAGGTGGCCCGCTTCGAAACGTTTCAGTTTGCGATACCGGCAGGCTGGGAGCGTGTCTCTGAACAGGAAGACGGTGACGATGGCGTGCTGTTGTACCTGCGCGGACCGTTGGTGGAAAACCAGCACCTCGTGGTGGCCGTGCAGTGGCATCTGATGCCCGAAGTAACAGATCTCCACAGTCTGGTGGAAAGCTACAGGAACAGGCTGGGGGTGACAGCTTTTCCGCTGGAGCGCGAGATCAGCCTGTGTGGGCGGCCTGCGCAGGCCGCTGGCCTGACAAATGATGAAGGCGACAATCTTCTGGTATTCTGCCTGAACGAACAGGAAGCATTCGTGATAGTTATGGTAGCTCCTGCTAACACTATGGCCCAGCATTTGGACCTGTTTCATGGGGTGCTCGGCGGCCTACAATTTTTCGAATAGTGATACGTGTTCTACTCAATCGCCCCAAGTCAGCGAAGGCTTGTCTTTGCCTGACTGTACAGGTATAATCCGACGTGTTGAATTCAACTCATGACGATAACCGACCACAAGGATCAGCGACGGCCTGCATCACAGTGGCGGCCGTCTAAGAATGGAGCCAGGTGAGTGGACGAAATCCCGGTACTAAAGTTTGGAGGTTTGACACTTCAGGGACTACGTCGTTTTGGGCCTGACGAAGAGCGACTGCTGGAAAACTGTCGCCAGCAGGAAACGCTCAACGAGATCTACCGCCTTCTGGCGGAGCGACGCAACATCGCACGTGCCCAGAGATTGCACCAGATTGCTCGCCAGTTCATCACACCGATATGTGAGCAGGGTATAACGCCAGTAGTGGTTGTATCGGCGTTTGACTGGGCGACCGATAAACTTAGCCAGTTGGCTGCATGCATCAGCCCCGACCCATCCCCGCGGGAATACGCACGGCTACTTATGTCCGGTGAATTGCGTGCGAACGCTGCCCTGTCCATCACACTGGAAGCGCTGGGGTTTGCCGCCAGATCGCTAACTGGCCGTGAAGCGGGCATCGTCACCGATACGGGGCCGGTTGATGGTGTGATCTGTCGCATCCACAAAGGCCATGTGCTTGAGCTTCTTGAGCGGAAGATCGTGCCGGTGGTAGCAGGTTTCCAGGGTTACTACTATGATTCGAACGAGCAGCGCGATGAGGTGTCAATCCTGGGCCGTGGCGGCAGTAATCTGACTGCAGTTGCGCTTGCCCATGCGTTGAAGCAGCCTGACTGTGTCATGCTAAGCAACGTTGATGGTGTCTATGACAAGGATCCTAACTCGTTTGATGATGCCAAGAAAGTTGACGAGATCACTGCAGAAGAACTGCTCACCTGGGACCCGTTCCCTGATGTCATTCAGCGAGAGGCGGTCGAGTACGCAGTAGAGCACGGAGTCAACATCTGGATACGCAGTGGCTTTGATTCTACACTTCCGGGTACGCTGATTGTGTGCAAGACCTAGTATCAGCGTATCAGCTATTTTTGAGGTTTGGCCGATAACAGGGGAGGGTAGACTACATACGGAAACCCTCCCTCAGACGCACTGAGCGCTGCAGCGGTCCCGGCTGGCCCTGCAAGCGCTCAGTTCTTACTGCCTGTTGATCAGCCTGCCTGTCGTTACACGTGGGCTGAACGCTGTCGGCACTTCGATCATCGTGAATTCTATGTGCCTGGTGGCTTTTCGGTGTGCTTGACCAGATAATCACGTTTTGTTATACTTTGCCGCGCTACAATCCCCGGAACTGCCAGCGTCATGGATACAGTCACCATTCCTGCAGGTGGCGATTTCCATCGGCGCGATGTGTACGGTAGGCCGCAAACACCTTGCGAAAGCTGTTGCCGCCTGGCCAAGCACCCTTTGCAGTGGAGGTTTGCCGCATGATTAGCGTAGAGGGACTGACGAAATACTACGGACCGCACCGCGCTATCCACGACGTATCCTTCCAGGTTGAAAAAGGGGAGATAGTCGCCTTTTTGGGGCCCAATGCCGCTGGCAAGAGCACGACCATGCGTATTCTGACCGGCTTTCTCCCTGCCTCGTCGGGCTCTGTTAACATCGCAGGATTTGACGTCTACTCTCAATCTGTAGAGGCCCGTCGCCACATCGGGTACGTGCCAGAGACCCCTTCACTCTATCCGGACATGCGGGTGAGGCAGTATCTGTCGTTTTGCGGTAAACTCTATGGCCTCTCTTCGTCACAGATTAGAGAAAGCTGCGATAGGGTAGTAGACCTGTGTGGTCTGGCAGAGCGCAGCGACTACATCATCGGCAGACTCTCCATGGGATACCGGCAGCGAGTATGCCTGGGCCAGGCTCTTTTGCACGAGCCTGATGTGCTCATCCTGGATGAACCCACTTTGGGGCTCGACCCCAATCAGATAGTGCAGGTGCGCGAGCTAATTCGAAGCCTGGCCGGCGACCACACAGTTATGCTTTCCACGCATATCCTCCCCGAAGCGCAGGCCGTGTGTGAGCGCGTCATCATCATCAACCACGGCGAGATCGTCGCTGAGGACACTCCCGAGGCTTTGACGGCTCAGTTGCGTCAGGCCCAAACTGTTTTCATCAGAGTGCAAGACAGCAATGCTGAGATATCGCGACAGCTTCGCGACATACCGGGCGTCCTCGCAATTGAGCCGGTGAAGGATGATAAGGGTGCTTACTATGTTAGCACTGAGGTTGGCAGCGACCTGCGCACTCGAATTGCCAAGTTCATAGTAGATCATGGCTGGGGTCTGCTGGAGTTGGGGAGCCGAGAGCTCAGTCTTGAGGACGTATTCCGCCATCTGACCACCGAGGAGAAGGGTGTAGCTTAGCGATGCGCAACACTTTCACCATCGCCGCACGTGAGCTAAGTCACTACTTCGTGTCGCCACTTGCCTATGTGGCCATATTCTTCTTCGTTTTCATCTCCGGTTTCATCTTCACCCTGGCCATCACCACCGGACAGGCGCAGGCCGACATGGGCCCACTATTTCATAGCATGGTTTTTGTCAGCCTGATGCTGGCCCCGGTGCTTACCATGGGATTGATCGCGCAGGAGACCGATTCAGGTTCCATCGAAATGCTGATGACCAAGCCGGTGACCGACACCGAAGTGGCTGTTGGCAAGTTTCTCGGTGCGGTGGCAGTGTATGTGATGATACTCGTGGTCACTTTGGAGTTCCCCATCATGCTCAGCATCTGGGGCAATCCGGACTGGGGTCTGATTGCCGCAGGCTATATCGGACTGCTTGCAACCGGCATCGCATTTATCGCGGTAGGCACGTTTGCCAGTTCCATCACCAACAATCAGATCGCGGCCTGGCTGACGGGCACCGCGATTTTGCTGTTTTTCTGGCTGGTTGGCTGGCTGAGCTACTCTTCCACCAGTTGGATTACCGATGTCGCAGGGCGCCTGTCCATATACGAAAATTTCGGTGATTTTACCCGCGGCATAGTAGATGGCAAGAACGTGCTGTTCTTTCTCAGTATGACAGGCGTATTTCTCTTCATGAGTGTGCGAGCACTGGAGAACCGGCGCACGCTTTGACCGCCGGTTCGTCCCGACGCGCAATGCAACTGTTCCGATGTGTCTGTACGTGTGTCTGCTGTAGCGATATCTGCAGGATACTGCGTACGACAGGTCATGGTTCAGGTAGGTGAGACATGGTGGACCGCCCCACTGACAACTCTGATGAGACTGCAATTGAGCGCATGGGCAGAAGAGCTGTGCCGCCAGATCCGCGACTGGTTGCCGCCGAAACCGCCAGGCTATCACCTCTGGCAGTGGCCGGCAAAGTCGCCGGTTGGGTAGGAGCTGCCGCGTTGCTTGTAGCACTGTTCTGGGTGGGCATCACCAAGCAGATGACCATCACCCCGAAGGTGCTGCTGGCACTGGGGCTCGTAGCTGTGGGCTTCTGGGTGGTGACTAACATCACCGTAGTGGTGCAGCAGGTTCGGGCCCGCGGCTTTCAGGCAGTCCTCAGCTCCATGCTTTTCACTCTGTTCATCATCGGTATCGTGGTGATGATCAACTATATCGCAGGCCGCCACAGCATTTTCCGCGCAGACTGGTCTGAGGCGAAGCTGGGCTCGTTGCACGCGGGCAGCCTCGAGATCGTGCGTAGCCTGGACCAGGATGTGACCATCACCGCGTTTGTCTCACCGGACTACTACGCTGCCGACCATCTCCGCCGGCTGCTGCGGGAATACGAGATACACTCCTCGCGGGTCAAGCTGCACATGTATGACACCAAGTTGGCACTGGAAAAGGTCGAGGAGTACGGCCGACCATATGACGGTACTGTGTTCGTCGAGTCCGGAGACCGAAAGGAAGAGGTGCAGGGAGGCACCGAGGAGCAGATCTCAAGTGCCATCATGGCCGTCACTACTGGCCAGAAGACCACTGTCTACTTCCTGACTGGCCACGGCGAGCTGCAGGTTGATGCCTTCGGTGAGCAAGGCCTGACCGTGCTCAAACGCTATCTGGAAAACGAGCAGTATGAGGTCAAGAGCCTGTCACTGGCGACCGAAAAAGAGCCTCGTGTACCTGATGACTGCGCGGTGCTGGCGATAGTTGGTGCCAGGCAAAAGCCGATGGAGCACGAGATGAAAGCCATCTCAAGCTATCTGTCAGAAGGCGGGAACCTGTGGTTGGCGCTGGCTTCACCCCCAGCACCGGATTTTGCCGAGCTGCTTACGCCTCATGGAGTTCGCCCCCTAGAGGGTTTTGTGATGGATCCGGCCCGCTCACTTCAGGGAAACCCACAGGTGCCGGCAGTTTTGCAGCCCGAAGGGCATGATATCGTCAACGGTTTGACGATGGTAGCTCTCCCCACGGTGATGGCTTTTGAGATCGATGCCCCTGAACCGGCTATGCCGGGGGCTCCACCTCCAGCGGGTCGTCCGCAAGTTCTACTCGAGTCCACCGCTTCGGCGTGGCTGGAGACCAGCACTTCCGGACCGATTGGTCAGGATCCGGACCGGCGCATGGGCCCGCTGGCGATGGCGGTTGCACTCGATCTGAGCAGCGCGTCTGAACCTCCACCCTATCCCGGAGCGCCCGAGCCTCCAGTAGACGACAGCGGTGGGCGGATTGTCGCTATCGGCGACTTCGATTTCGTACGCGATGATCTATACCAGGCTGGACTGCAGAGCAACGTGTTTTTGGCCACCAGTTCGATCGGCTGGCTGGCCCGTAGCGAGCGGCTCATCACTATCCCTCCGCACGAGCCACCCGATCGTACGATGGTGCTGGCCACCACGCAAAAGAACCTGGCTATTCTCATCTCCGCCGTGTTTATCCCGGTGCTTGTACTGCTGACCGGGCTGTTTGTCTGGTGGAGGAGGAGGTAGAGCAGGAAACCATGAAGAGTTATGTTCGAGCCATCGCTGCAGCTCTTGTATTCATCGCCTTGCTCGCTTATGTAGTGATATTCGAGCGCGGGCGAGTGCCGGAAAAGGGTGAGCTGTTCGGGGTCGAAGTGGCAGACACCACCGGCCTCGAGGTATCCGGGGAAGGCCTGGAATTCAGCCTCGAGAAACGCGACGGCCAGTGGTATGTGGTCAAACCTTTCGTGGGGCTGGCCAATACCGACAACGCAGAGCGCCGCGTCCAGACAATCGCACATCTGAAGCCTACCGGTACGCGCAGTGGCGTCAACCTGGATGATGATGCGTTCGGACTGACGAAGCCCAAACTGACTGCTACACTGAGCTATGCCAGGGGCAAGCAGATCAAGATCTATCTGGGCAACGATACCCCGGTGGGGTCTGAGACCTATGCGAAAATTGAGGGCCACAGCGATCTGTACATGCTGCCCTCTACAGTGCTAAGCACTCTCAATCAGAGTGCCGACGACCTGCGCGAGAAGCGGCTGGTCATGCTGGAGCCGAGCCAGGTACGGTCCATGCTACTGTCACATGGAGAAATCGAGTTGCAGGTTGACAACTCGCCGCAGCAGGGGCTTGACAACTGGCAACTGGTCAAACCCCTTCATGCGCGGGCTGATGAGTTCAGGACAGAACAGCTCGTGTCCAGGCTGCTTGAAATGGAAGCGGAACGATTTGTTGAGGCCGGCGATGATGCTGCTGCAGAGCATGGCTTCGACAAGCCCACGGTGACTGCCCAACTGAGTGATGCTGAAGGCAAAACTGCCACCGTTGTAATCGGGGCGCGCTTGGCCAAACCTGACCAGGCTGAAGATGGGCAGGAGTGGTATTATGCCCGTGTAGACGGACGTAACGAAGTGATGGTAGTGGCTGAGGCAGATGTCAGAGAGCTGCGAAAACAGCCGATAGACCTCCGCGACCGTGCCATCGTGGATATCGAGAAGACGAACATCAACTTTGTGCGCGTGCAATCGAAGAAGAGATTCTCGTTCGCTATAAGGCGGCACTCCGATGGCTGGCATTTGGAACGTCCGGTGAATGCGGTCGCCAAGCTGGCCAAGGTTGACGACCTGTTGTGGGACATAGCACAACTGGAAGCACGTGAGTATGTAGACGAAGAAGCCGGTGATCCGAAAAAATACGGTCTGGCAGTGCCTGACACGATAGTGGAGATCCACAGCACGGGCACCGACAGGGTGCTCAAAATCAGCTTCGGTGACGCGGTCGGTGACGACGCCTACTACTGCATGACTTCAGACAGTGACCAGATCTATGTGGTCAGCGACATGCTGCTTCTCGACCTGCCGGGTGAGCTGGAGCATATCAAAGCGTCATCATAGAAGAACGCAGGTGGGTAGAGGACCGATCCATCGACTGCCGTTAGCCTGTGCAGGCATACCGGCATGTTGCGTTTGGTTGTCATCAGTGACCGAGTCTTGACGCAGCATCACATCTGTGTTAGCCTACTTCAAAGGGTCGTCAGACTCGTCAGCAGCGTATCTCATAGCAATACGGGCCCCCGATGCGGGGCCATTTTCGTGTCTATAGGCGGTGTACCCAATGGCAGTCACAGTGATCGTAGGCGCTCAGTGGGGCGATGAAGGCAAAGGGAAGCTGACAGATCTGCTGGCGGCCGGCGCGGACGTAGTGGTCCGCTATCAGGGCGGCAACAACGCCGGGCACACTGTCGTCGTGGACCAGGAGGAGTACAAGCTGCACCTTATCCCCTCAGGCATCCTGTATCCTGAAACGCTTTGCATCATGGGCGACGGGACGGTAATAGATCCCGAATGCCTGGCGCAGGAGTACGATGGGCTCACACGACGTGGTATCAGTTGTGACAACCTGCGTATCAGCGGCAACGCACATGTGATCATGCCATACCATCGGCTGCTCGATGCGCTGCAGGAGGATGCCAGAGGTGCAGCCAGTATCGGCACCACTCGTCGCGGCATCGGCCCTGCATACACCGACAAGACAGCGCGTGATCCGATTCCGGTGCGAATGTGGGACTTGCTCGACAAGCGGCTGTTGCGTCGACGGGTTGAGGGGCAACTCGCGGAGAAGAATACACTTCTCAGAACACTGTATGATGCCGAACCTCTCGAGGTGGAGCCCATCGTCGAAGAGGTCTGGGGATATGCCCAGGGCGTGGCGAAGCATGTCTGTGACACCCGTGCTCTTCTGTTTGAGAGAATTGCTGCAGGGGACGACATCGTGATGGAGGGTGCGCAAGGGACGTTTCTCGACCTCGACTACGGCACCTACCCGTTTGTCACCAGCTCACATCCGGTCGCAGGCGGTGCATGTCTGGGCACAGGGCTCGGACCGACGGCCATAGACTCGGTGTTGCTAGTCACTAAGACCTACACTACACGTGTGGGTAGTGGGCCATTTCCAACCGAGCAAGACAACGAGATTGGCAATCTGATACGAGAACGTGGCCGCGAATATGGTACGACAACTGGCCGTCCCCGCCGCTGTGGATGGCTGGATGGCGTGGCATTGAAGACTGCAGTGCGCATCAACGGTGCCACCAGCCTGGGGCTAACGCTGCTGGATGTGCTTGATGGCCTGGAAACCGTGAACGTGTGCACCGCTTACGAAATAGACGGGCACCGGCATATCGTTGTCCCTTCGGATGCATCGCGACTGAGTGAGGCTACGCCGATCTACCGTGAGATGCCCGGCTGGTGCTGTGATACTACTCAGGTGCGAAAATATGAGGATCTGCCACAGGCGGCGCGCGATTATGTGAGTCTACTCGAGGAGATCGCCGGTGTACCCGCAAGCATCGTCTCAGTGGGACCGGGGCGCGAACAGACCATACGTCGCGGACCGCTCTGAGTAGCCACTTCGATAGAGCGGTGCCTCAGCTTTCCGTGCCGGTACGAGCTTCGAGTTTGCGATTGGCCTCTACGCGACACGGCTCAGTGCAAGCCAACTATGCACGCTGGGTCAAGAACAACGCCGGTCAGTGCATCTGCGAAAGCTCTGGTGGTGTGCTGTCTGCCTCCGCACGCAAGCACCCGCTCTCGCCTTCAGTCTGATCGACCTATGACCAACATATGAGGTCGCTACTGCGGCTGTGAGAGGAGCGTTTGTGTGCCCCTCGTTCTCGGCCAGGTAGTCACAGTTGTCGAGACTGTGGCACAAACGACAGGGCTGACACGATGAGCTGACCCCTCAAAGCCCATCGGCCACCAGACACATAGGATAGCCAGTGCTCTACACAGGTGCTTCCACGTTTTTCGTTGAACCCTCACCCGGCCAATAGCTGCTTATCGCCCGGCGGAAACGTCACTGTACGGCTTTCCCCACCGAAAATGGCACACTGTGCTATAGAGAGGAAGCCAGCGATTCTTGCCAGAAACTGTCGGCTACCATCGTCTGTGCGATGAGACTGACACACTCACGTCTGTACAGCCGCAGTTGGTTTGCCTCATGTCATGTGCGAAGGCGGAGGTGATATCCGGTACACCGGAGAAGTGTGCCGTGCAGCGGGGAGGCGACAGTTCCATCTCATGTAGGATGCTCAGGCCACCTCCTGTACCGCGTATCTCATACTTCATCCCCCTCTGAATTCGGGAGACAGACAGATGGATAAGCAGATAGACAGGCATATGGACAGGCTTCGAGTTGGCGTAGTCGGGCTGGGTCACAACGGTTGCTCTTTTGCCAGTG
>LSQX01186542.1_pt1 | contig 11960 bp, 10 predicted proteins | sample 654561 | NCBI WGS metagenome assembly LSQX01 (sample SAMN04489861, study PRJNA283612) | anaerobic digester metagenome | isolation source: 4 biogas reactors fed with cattle manure at either 37C or 55C with and... | place: Denmark: Kongens Lyngby | collected 2014 | reverse complement strand
AACAGGATGGAAACGACTGAATAGCTGGTCGCGCCGATGGTGTAAAGCACGGGCTGGTAGAACCATCTCTCGCTGTTACCTGCTCCCATCATCGTATATACAAAGATGAGCATCGCCCCGAAGGTGATTCCCTGCATTCTCGCGTTCGTACCCCCTGCCAGTATAAGCGAGAAGGTGAGGAGGCAGAGGATCACCGCGAAGAGAGGAGGGAACGGTAAAAAGAGCCCTACCAGGCTGCTGACAATGAAAAAGAGAATGATTGCGATCGATGCCGACTTGATCCGTCCCCGCGGATGGACATCTGTCTCCCCCAGTGCCATGGCCACCACCCCCAGTGCCATGGTGGTGCCGATGAATGAGTTATGAAACAGCAACTCGGCAGGAATCAGCAGAAAGGCGATGGATGCCGTCACCTTCAGTGCCCACAGATGATAGGGATTACGCCAGAAGACATTGATCCAGAAATCAATGATACTTCTTTTGATGCTGTTTATCCGGGTGCTCATATCTTAATTTCCTGATCTGTTATCATGTTTGTCGGCGGGTACCCATCCTATCTGCTACAGTGTCACATCCACCCTGATCTTCCCCAGCAAGGCGTCGGGATGATCACGGTAGGTGAAGCGGTGTACATATTCAACCCGCAGCAATCCTAAGATATTTGTGAACCCAATGGTTCCTTCCAGATAGGGAGCTGAACCGTATCTGTGTGAAGCAGCAGGGAACCTGTATAGATCAGATGATTGTTCTGGATCGTTCTTGTCGCTCAGCCTGCCGTAGGATGCTCTCAGTGAGAGCAGCTCCTTTACACCCAGCCTGTCAAGCAACGCTATTTTTGATAGTAACAGGTCATCACCTACGAAGGTAGTCCTTATGGTATACTGTTCATCGGCCATGAACTCGAGTGCCCTGTTCAGGAAGAAGGCGTTGTTCTCGATATGATGCCGCTGTCGCTGATTGGGATAGACCAGCAGGGGGAAGGGTACGGCATTCCATATCCTCATCACCTCACCCACCGCATCGAGACGGCCGGCAGAGCCCATTATGAACCGCTTCTGGGCTGAGAACTCCGAGCGATGAAAAGGTTTCTCTTCTCCGAAATAATCATACTGCCCGATGGTGTGTGAGAGAAAAAAAACAGGGCTGGTCATCTCAATGGGACGACGTTTGCGTTTCTGCTGCACATAGGCTTCTCTCACAGAGTAACGCAGCTGGAGTCCCATTTCGGCTGTATTGAGCGTATGCTCCTGCAGGAGCATATCCGCAATCTGGTATTCGAAACGCAATGCACCCTCCGGCACCAGTCGTGCCCTTCTCATCCAGACGGTGTGCGCCAATCCGCTTTTATACTCTCTTTCGTAGTTGACCTCGGCAAAATTGCGGTAGGTAGCCTCGTTGAGCGATCGCCTGTAGGTGATCAGCAACAGGTCGTTCAGTGCACGGGGGTGCATCTCTCCCGGCGAATAGAGATCCTTCTCATATACCAGCCGCAGATTGTTTTTTGGAAACTCATCTTCATGGTACGCTTTCCTGTCGAACGACCAGATGGCTTCACCCCGGTACTTGAACTGCTGATCTCTGAAACCGTAAGCAGCATATCCTTTCACGAAGAAGTGCGGGCTGAGACGTGAGTTGGAAGCAACACCCGCCCTGAGGCGAACACCTTCAATGGAGTTGTAGGTGGGAAAGGTCTGGATACGGCCAAAATCAAACTTGTTGGTTTCGGGATCACCCAGCGGAACCCAGTCGTTCAGAACAAACTGAACCGCTTTGTTAAGCAACGATCCGATTGCTCCGGGTTTCTTAGCAGCATCACCCCCCATTGGAGAGAGAACACCCTCTCCCGTTACCTGTGGCTGCAACGCAATCTGCAGGGGAGCCTCACCCAGGTTTTCCGGCGAGATATAGGTCAGGCGGTACCCCTCCCCCACACTCACCAGCCGGCTGTTCCTCAGAGAATCGGGAACAGATAGTGAGAATTCACCCACATTGCTGGCCACAACACCGATCTGTGTATGCTCCACAAAAACTACGGCGTAGGGTACCGGCGTCTTGTACTGTGCATCGGTAACCAAACCTCTGACTTCTATGCTTTGCGCATATAACGTGATGTTGAGTAATAAAAGATAAAACAGGATCAATTGCTTCTTCATTCAGTTGTCAGTATTTAAGCGATAAGCGGTAAGCATTCAGTTATCAGTGTTCAGTGTTCACTTATAATTCTTAATTTTCCACATCTCACATCCTACATCCCAAATTCGTTACAGTTTCCTGTAGCGTACCCGTTTCGGCTCCACGTTGCCGAGACGCATTTTCTTGTTCTCCTCATACTCGCTGTAGGAGCCTTCAAAGTAAAACACCTCTGAGTTCCCTTCAAAAGAGAGGATATGCGTACAGACACGGTCAAGGAACCAGCGATCATGTGAGATCACCACGGCACAGCCGGCGAAGTTCTCAAGTCCCTCTTCCATCGCACGAAGCGTGTTCACGTCGATATCATTGGTCGGCTCATCGAGCAGCAGTACGTTCGCCTCTGCCTTGAGTGTGAGTGCCAGGTGCAGACGGTTACGTTCACCACCGGACAACACACCGCACAGTTTTTCCTGATCGGCACCGGTGAAATTAAAACGGGCCAGATAGGCACGGGAGTTAATCTCCTTGCCTCCGACACGGATAAATTCGGTTCCGCCGGAGACCACCTGATAGACTGTTTTTTCCGGATCGATTGCTTCGTGAGCCTGATCAACATAAGCTGTAACAACGGTCTCCCCTACTTCGAATGTTCCCTTATCAGGTGTCTCCATTCCCTGGATCATACGGAAAAGGGTTGTTTTTCCTGCACCGTTGGGGCCAATCACCCCCACGATACCATTGGGCGGCAGCATGAAGTTGAGGTCATCGAACAGCAGCTTGTCGCCGAAAGCTTTGGCTACTCCCCTGGCATCAATCACCTTATTCCCCAGTCGGGGTCCGTTGGGGATAAAGATCTCCAGCTTCTCTTCACGCTCTTTCTGGTCCTGGTTCAACAATTGCTCATAGGAATTCAGACGGGCTTTGCCTTTGGCCTGACGGGCCTTGGGAGCCAGGTTGATCCAATCGAGCTCACGCTCCAGCGTCTTACGGCGCTTGCTGACCTGCTTCTCTTCCTGTGCCATCCGCTTAGTCTTCTGCTCCAGCCATGAGGTGTAGTTCCCTTTCCAGGGTATTCCTTCACCACGGTCCATTTCAAGGATCCAGCCGGCGACATGATCGAGGAAGTAACGGTCGTGGGTGATACAGATCACTGTACCTTTGTATTGTTGCAGATGCTGCTCAAGCCAGTCGATAGACTCTGCATCAAGGTGGTTGGTAGGTTCATCAAGCAACAGCACATCGGGTTCCTGCAGGAGGAGACGGCAGAGTGCCACACGACGGCGTTCACCTCCCGAGAGATGTTGTACTGATTCATCCTCGTCCGGACAGCGGAGGGCATCCATCGCGCGTTCCAGCCTGTTGTCGATATTCCATGCATCGGCGGCATCCAGCTTATCCTGCAGCTCTGCCTGACGGGCAAAGAGCTTATTCATCTTCTCTTCATCCTCGTAATACTCGGGAAGACCAAACTTCAGGTTGATCTCTTCATATTCGGCCAGCAGATCCATGATGGGCTGCACACCCTCACGCACGATCTCGATCACCGTTTTATTATCATCCAGCTTTGGATCCTGCTCCAGGTAACCCACCGAAAAGCTCTTGTCGGATACTACTTCACCCTGAAATTCTTTTTCAATACCGGCAATGATCTTCAACAGTGTTGTTTTACCTGAACCGTTCAACCCGATAATGCCTATCTTGGCTCCATAGTAAAAAGAGAGGTAAACATCTTTCAACACCTGTTTATGAGGCGGAAAGGTTTTGCTTACTCCCACCATGGAGAAAATAATTTTCTTGTCGTCTGACATACTTTATTTTATATTTCTGATTATTAATAACATATACAATCTCCCGAAAACTTTTCAGGATCAATTTCATTCAGGGTCGAATGAGAGCACAAAGATAGTGAAAATGTGCGAAATAAAAATGAGCAGGAAAATCTTGTGAAAAGAGTGATGAAAACAATTTTCTGCTAAATTTGTTTCGAAAAAAAAACAAACAACCGGGGAAATGGAAAAGTTGAAGGAGTTTATTGAGTTTGAGATCTTCCGCATCGGGGAATATTCATTCACCAATAGTAAAATAATCACCGTGGTGTTGACAGTACTGATCACGATGCTGGTGATCACGGTGATCAGAAAGCTGTTGTTTCGCCATCGCCTTGAGAGCAGATACGACAGGGGAAATCTTTTCTCTTTTTTTCAGATCATCAAGTACCTGATCTGGATCATATCCATTCTGCTGATCCTGTAAACACTGGGGGTAAAGCTGAACGTAGTCCTCGCCGGGTCAGCAGCACTGCTGGTGGGTGTCGGTCTGGGCCTACAGGCCACTTTTAACAATTTTGTTTCCGGCATCATCTTACTTTTTGAAGGATCGATCAGGGTGGGTGATATCCTGGAACTGGATGACGATGTGATGAGGATAGAGCGGATAGGCTTACGCACATCGAAGGCGATCAACAGAGACGAGATCGTCATCATCATTCCTAACTCACTGATCACCTCCAACAAGGTGATTAACTGGAGTCATCAGCAAAAGAGAACAAGGTTTAAGATCAGAATAGGCGTCGCCTATGGAAGTGACGTCGATCTGGTGATAAAAGTATTGAAGGAGAGCGCACTGGAGCATCAGGATATAACCGACAAATCCTCCATTATCGCCCGCTTTGTTGATTTCGGCAGCTCGTCTCTCGATTTTGATCTGTTGTTCTTCAGCGACAATGTTTTCAGAATTGAGAATGTAAAATCGGACATCAGAAAAATCATCCTTCAGAAGTTTACTGAAAACAACATCACGATTCCTTTCCCACAGGTCGACATGCATTTTGTCTCCGATCAGACGGGTTATTTTCATAAAACTACCAACGCATAACAGTAACCTGTGTAATCATCACAGTTCATCTGTACAGCATCCTTTTTGACAGTGGAACTGTTTCTTTAGCCCGGGTTGTAATAGAGTGGTGCTTCGGGTCCTAACGGAAGACTGAAGAGTATCCATACAATCAGCAACAACACCCAGCCAATGAAAAAGGCGATGGAATATGGCAGCATGTTGGCCATGATGGTACCAAAGCCGGCTTTCTTATCGTACTTCTGAAAGTAGACGATGATGAGGGCGAAGAAGCTCATCATCGGTGAGATGATGTTGGTGATGCTGTCCCCTACCCTGTAGACCGCCTGAGATAGTTCGGGAGAGTAACCCAGCAGCATGAAGATGGGGATGAAGATCGGCCCCATGATGGCCCACTTAGCCGAGGCACTCCCCATGAAGAGATTAATGAATCCGGAGAAGATGATGAAAATAATCACCAGTGGAATCAGACCGATATTGAGGCTCTGCAGCAGATCAGCACCGTTGATAGCGAGCAACACACCCAGGTTACTCCACTGGAACCAGGCGACAAACTGAGCTGCGAAGAAGACCAGTACCAGAAAGGATACCAGCGACTTGAAGCTGTTGCTCATACCGTCGATCACATCACTGGATTTCCTGAAGGTACCCACGGTGTAGCCATAGACAATCCCCAGTGAAGAAGCAGTCAGGAAGAGAAAAGCGATGAACCCTTTCAGCAGCGGCGAGTGGAGGATGGTACCGTCGGCACCTCTCAGAATTCCGTTTTCAGGCAGTATACCCGCCATGATAATCACTCCCCAGATAAGCGCTGCGATGCCGGTGTTCCGAAGCCCCTTCCTTTCGGTATTCGTCAGTGGTATGATCTCCTCCGGGGTCACCTCTCCTCTGTATTTACCCAGGCTTGGCTCCACCCAACGGTTGGTCACCCAGGCACCGAGGAAAGTGATGAGAAAAGTTGAGACTGCCATGAAATAGTAGTTGGCCGTCGGCATCACGTAGTAATCCGGATCGAGGATATTGGCCGCCTCGGTGGAGAGTCCTGCAAGCAACGGGTCGATGGTACCAATCAGCAGATTAGCGCTGAAGCCGCCGCTCACGCCGGCAAAGGCTGCCGCCATACCTGCGATGGGATGTCTTCCCAATGAGTGGAAGATGGTACCGGCCAATGGGATGATCAGGATATAACCGATATCGGATGCCATGTTTGACAACACACCGGTAAAGACCACCATTAGTGTGATGATGTTACGGGGAGCTTTTACCAGCAAGGCTTTCACTCCGGTGGTAATCAACCCGCTGCTCTCAGCCACGCCGATACCCAGCAAGGCTACCATCACGATCCCCAGTGGTGCAAATCCAGTGTAGTTGTCAATCATCCCCAGCAAGATGCGGTGGAGACCCTCTTTCGACAGGAGATTGACAACATTCACCGTTTCTGCAGTAGCAGGGTGAACACCTGTCCAGCCCAACAATGATCCGATTACGGACACAACCAGGGTGATAAGTGCAAAAACAGCAAACAGGATGGCAGGATGCGGCAGTGCATTGCCTCCTTTTTCGATAAACCGTATAAAACCTTTTTTTTCGGAAGTCTGAACTATCATTTAAATGTTTTTTGTAAAATACACTCTCACTCAGAGAGAAGATCACATCTGTTAAGTTGAAAAATTCTATCACAACTCTCCCTGGTGATCAATGAAGTATTTCGCCTATTTTACGTCTGAGACCATTTATGGAGATAAAGACTCAAACAATTTGAGATTAATTTTAGTTCACTTACATATATAAATCGCTCATACTGTAAATATTGTATATGAATAAAAATGGCAGTTTCGTTTTATTGGTTTTAAATTGTAATTTTACACCCTTTAAATTTCTGATTGCTGGAAGCATCAGAACAACTGAATGAAGTGAATGGATTACAGGGATACCGTTTTTATTTCAGTGGTTGAAAACCTCAGTTTCTCAAAGGCAGCAGATGAATTGAATATCAGTCAACCTGCGGTAACAAGGCACATCAAAGAGCTGGAAGGGAGGTATCATATCACCCTTTTTGAACGCAAGGGTAATAAAATTTACCTGACACCGGCAGGAGAGAAAGTGTATCATACCTTTAAGCAGATTGACCGGCAGTACCGTGAACTCGATTTTGAGATCGGCGAGCTGCAAAACACCATTGGGGGTGAATTCAAAATCGGTGCCAGTTCAACCATAGCACAATATGTGATACCAAAAGTAATCGCGTCGTTTCACAAACGGTATCCTGAAATCAGGATCAGTTTAATGAACGGAAATTCATTTGAAATGGAGAAACAGTTGATTGAGAATAGTGTGGATATAGCACTTGTAGAAAACGTATCATCCCAATCTGATATCAGGTATAAGAAGTTTCTAGACGATGAACTGATCGTGGTCACCGGCTCCAACAGCGTCTATGCAAAACGGGAGACAATCACCAAAGAGGAGCTGTCGCGATTCCCGGTTGTGCTGAGGGAACAGGGCTCCGGTACACTGGAAGTGATAAAAGAGACTTTTTCTCAGCATGGGATAGATCTTGAACATATCAATACACTCATTCATCTGGGCAGTACCGAATCCATTAAAAATTTCCTGCTCGATTTCGATGGCATGGCAATTTTATCGGAAAAAGCGATCTCCGGTGAATTACAACTGAAAACCCTTGTGCAATTAAAGGTTTCAGGGTTTTCCATCCCCCGACAATTCCGCATAGCCTACAAACTGGGACATAAAAGTCGCCAGATTGAACTATTTGAAAATTTCCTACTCGATTATAACATGTAGTTATATTATATAAGAATCCGGCATTTGTTTATGTTATATCAAGAGGCTACTTTTGTCTCCACAAAGTATCGGAATGATTAACATAAAAATATCTTACGAATTCAACAGAATCAATGACACGCTGGGTGATTTCAGCCGGCTCTATTGGGTGGTTTTCTGTTTTTGTTTTCTACCTTTTGTTTCACCGGCGATTGCGCTCTGCATTGGAATGTTTTTTTCTCTTCTGGGGATAAAGCATGCTTCAATGCATCGCTATACATCGAAGATTTTACAGTTATCGATTGTTCTCCTCGGGTTCGGGATGGGACTGGAAGAGGTGATCACAGCATCTAAAACCGGTTTCACACAAACGCTCTTCTCAGTAACACTGGTGATGGCCGGCGGCATCATTCTGGGTAGACTATTCAGGGTAGAGAAAAATATAACGCTGCTGATTGCCACAGGGACGGCAATTTGCGGAGGGAGTGCTATCGCGGCTGTAGCACCTATCATAAGGAGCGAGAGTTATCAAAATTCATTCGCCCTGATCGTGGTGTTTGTCCTGAACGCCATCGCACTGCTGCTCTTCCCTTTTATCGGGCACCGGCTTGGATTGAGCCAGGAAGTTTTCGGCAACTGGGCGGCTATTGCAATACACGACACCAGCTCGGTTGTAGGTGCAGGAGCCATCTATGGAGAAAAAGCGCTGCAGGTGGCCACTACGGTGAAGCTGATACGTGCATTATGGATTATTCCGCTCTCTGTCGTACTGGCTCTTTTCAGTAAGAACGGTGACAAGCATTCAATCAAATTCCCCTGGTTTATCCTTCTCTTTGTGGCTGCAATACTCTTTGCCTATATTTTTCCTGCTTTTGAGTCCAGTTATGCTCATTTCAGCTGGCTGGGAAGAAGAGGAATGGTTGTCGCACTATTTCTTATCGGCTCCAACATCACCATTAACCAGATCAAACAGTCAGGAGCCAGAAGCTTCCTTTTAGGCATCACATTATGGGTGATAACAGCAGCCGGTTCACTCTTCCTGCTGATACGGTAAAGCTGAAATAAGAGATAGATTGTGTCTTCTCATTGCTGACACGCTCCCGCTTCAGCACAAATAATAATATTGCCTTATGGATAAGATTGTTAATCTTTCATCTCCCTGATAAACATTCTTATAACAACTTATATCACACTTTCATAATAATTACTACATTTGCTTTAATAAACAGATCTTACCATGTCCGGTTTACAAAGCAGATTAGTCATTGGATTGATAAAAAAGAGACATCTGTTCTCCTTCAGGCTAAAGCCTGAGGTGGTGGACGAGCACTTCTCAGTAGAAGCGTTCAGGGAGCAACTGGACCGGTCATCAGCAAAAGTAAAACTACCAAAAACGGTATCGTCAGAGATCACCTCTGTCGACGGGTTACATGCCGAGTGGATCATCCCGCAACACCCTAAAAAGGATAAAATATTACTCTATATACATGGCGGAGGTTTTATCTCAGGATCAACCATTACGCACCGGATGCATGTGAGCAAATTTGCAGAGAAGTGTCAGTTAAGATCGCTGCTGTTCGATTACAGGTTAGCACCGGAACACCCCTTCCCGGCAGCAGTGGAAGATTGTACAACAGCTTACAGGGGAGTTATTGACCTTGGATATAACCCAAAAGATATCATTGTAGGAGGTGAGTCTGCAGGCGCTACACTCACCCTGTCCCTCTTGCTGGCTTTGAAGCAGGAGGGTATCCCTTTGCCCCGGGCGGCCTTCTCTATATCACCCGTCACAGACCTGAGCTGTAGTGCAAAATCATTCGGATATAATGCCAAAAAGGATGTCGCCCCCATGGGTTCGTGGACTGTTTGGACCAATCTATACATTGCAGGCAATGATACCAGAAACCCGTTGTTGTCACCCCTTTTTGGCAATTACGAGGGTATCCCGCCGTTGTATATCTGCGTGGGTACACATGAGATACATCTGGATGACTGTGTAAATGTGGCGAGGGTTGCAACTGAGTACGGTGTGGATGTAACGTTACGGAAATGGGACAGGATGGTACATGCATTTCCCTTGCTTACCCCTCTCTTTCCTGAAGCTAAAAAGGCGTTCGGCGAGATTTGTGATTTTATCATAAGTCATTCAAAATAAGGAGACTTTACAATTGACTATTCAACTATCAGAGTTAAACTGGTTTTAAAAAGCAATTTAAATTCACTTAATTAAATTCACAATGAATGGAGTTACCAAAAACAGATTGAAAAAGTGGGCGATACTTTTTATTGTATGGGGCTGGTTAATGCTCTTTGGTTCACTGATGGGATATGTTGAAAGAAGAATCACCTATTCATTCCTGCTGGAGGACATCATGCACATCCTGCAGATTGCGCTGCCCGTGATTGCGATTGCATTTACATTTTATTTTCTGGTTGAGCAAAGAAGGGATAAACGGGGGAAACAGTTGAGAATCTCATTGATATCTTTGTGGATCGCACTGGTGGTGAGCATGGTAATCGTAAACCTTATCCAGCAAAATGTAATACATGAGATCAATTTTGAACTGCAACACCCTCTGTTTATGACTTTAACCGCTTTCGCGATTACAGCGACAGCACTCATCTTACGTTACCGGTTCATGATTATTGGCGGTGTGCTGTTTGGGTTGTGTGCCCTGGCTGCATCCTACCTGAAACTCCCGGAACAACTGCTTGTGGAGTCTCTGGCATGGCTGATCGCTTTTATTATTCCGGGACATCTGCTGTATGCAAGAAATAAAAAAATCAACAGACCAAACGAACGAAAATCAGTTTAGTATTCCATCATTCATGAGCAGGTGGTGAGTGTGATCTATTATTGCATGTTTCAGCAATAACAAAAAATATTGCACAATTCAGCAATAATTTGTACTATTGCTGAATTAAATGATAAAATGATTATGATAGCCGTTCTGAAAGGAGATATTATCGCTTCAAGAAAACTGAAGGAGCAGGATAAATGGTTGGTACCCCTTCAATCACTATTGGACCAGTGGGGTAAAACGCCGAAACAGTGGGAGGTGGTTTGGGGTGACTTTTTCCAGGTAGAGATAAGCAACCCGGAGGAGGCGCTTCAAAAAGCATTGATGATCAAAGCACTGATCAGGAATATCGAACCGGTGGATAAGAAGAAGAAGTCAAGTACCATTGATGTACGAATGGCTATTGGCATTGGGGAGAAGACCTACTCGGGAAAAAAGATATCTGAAAGCAATGGCCCCGCGTTTGTGTACGCAGGGGAACAGTTCAGCTCACTGAAAAAAGAGAAAAACACCATGGCTGTAAAAACACCATGGCAGGAGTTCGATCGGGAGATCAATCTTTATCTTAAGCTGGCCGGTAAATTCATGAACAGATGGTCTATTTCATCTGCCGAACTGATGGGGATTATTTTACGAGATCCTGACATTACGCAGGAGGAGATAGGCAAAATACTGGGTATCAAGCAGAGCGGTGTGAGCGGAAGATGGAACAGAGCCAATGCGGATGAAATATTGACCATCATTCAGGTATATAGAAATAAGATCAAAAAACGGTTACTATGATTATCCTGTTGAAATTGTTGCTGGCACATTTTGTGGGCGACTTCATTCTGCAACCCGGGTCATGGGTTGTTGAAAAGGAAGAGAAGAAGATCAGATCGGTGAAGCTTTTCCTTCACTTGCTGTTGCACGGGGCACTGGTATGGCTGATACTCTGGAACCTGAACGGGTGGCTCCCTGCATTGTTGGTTGTGTTGTTTCACGGAGTGATTGATATCATCAAGATCTATGCACAAAAAGGAGAGCATATACCATGGTGGTTTCTGACAGATCAGGCGCTTCATCTGATTGGTATCACAGCAATCTGGTATTTTTGGTTTAAACCCGATATCACATTACCTCCTCTGCATGATAACAGCATCATCTGGATTTATGCCACTGCCCTGGTTTTCATTACTGTCGTTTCCGGCATCGTGATACAGGTCGTGATGTCAAAATGGTCAGAATCACTGAACAGCAGCAGCGATGCATCGTTAAGCAATGCAGGGAAATATATTGGCATACTGGAACGGCTGCTGATCTTCACTTTTGTTGTTTCCGGCCACTGGGAGGCGATAGGATTTCTGATCGCGGCCAAATCTGTTTTTCGTTTCGGTGATCTGAAAGAGT
>LSQX01134391.1_pt1 | contig 11962 bp, 14 predicted proteins | sample 654561 | NCBI WGS metagenome assembly LSQX01 (sample SAMN04489861, study PRJNA283612) | anaerobic digester metagenome | isolation source: 4 biogas reactors fed with cattle manure at either 37C or 55C with and... | place: Denmark: Kongens Lyngby | collected 2014 | reverse complement strand
AAAGGTTATTTTGAAGTTGCTGATGGAGGAACAATATTCTTAGATGAAGTAGCCGAGCTGCCCTTATCTACGCAAGTGCGCCTGCTGCGTGTTTTGGAAGCAGGGGAATTCATAAAAGTCGGTTCCTCAAAAACTCTAAAGACAGATGTGCGTGTAGTGGCCGCTACAAATACAAATGTACCGCAAGCCATTCGCGATGGCAGGTTCAGAGAAGACTTATATTATAGATTGAACTCGGTGCCGATTTATATTCCGCCGCTAAGAGAGCGAAAGGCTGATATCCCGCTGTTGTTCAGAAAGTTCGCTTCTGATTTTTCTGAAAAATACAATATGCCTCCTATTCGTCTTACTGAAGATGGACGTGCGTTGCTGTTGAATTATTATTGGAACGGAAATGTGCGGCAATTGAAAAATATTACTGAACAAATCTCTGTTATCGAGCAGCAGCGTGAAATAACAGCTTCGATTCTACGTTCCTACTTGCCGAACGAACAAATTGAAAAACTGCCGGCTGTGTTTAAAAGTGATAAAAGCGAAGGAAAAACTTTCAATAGTGAACGAGAAATTCTTTATCAAGTCCTTTTCGATATGAAAAAAGACATGAACGATCTCAAAAAGGTTGTAAATGAACTGATGGCGGAAAAGCATTTCAAAACGCACGATACAACAAGTAGTTATACACCAACGATTATACATCAGCCTGCCGATGTCCCTGTGGGGTCTTCATCTGTAATAAATTCCGATTTTCTGCACCATGAGAAAGAAAGCAAATTTGAAGATGTGGATGACGTGGAGTTGGTTCATGATGTGGAAGATTATAAAATTGAAGATGAAGCCTTAAGCCTTGCTGATATGGAAAAGCAAATGATTATCCGTACGCTTGAAAAGTACCGGGGGAGAAGAAAACCGGCTGCCGAAGAGTTGAAAATTTCAGAACGTACACTTTATCGGAAAATTAAAGAATACGAAATCGAAGCGTAACTTTATAAGCAGAGTCTGATATTCTTACATTTTAATAATTATGAAACAGCCATTTAAGACAAGTCTTAAACCCAAGAGAATGGTTAATGGCGTGTTCCATACGACCTTAATGTAAAAAATAAATTTTAAACGTATGAAACAGCCATTTAAGAGAAATCTTAAACCCAAGAGAATGGTTAATGGCGTGTTCCATACGACCTTAGTGTAAAAAATAAATTTTAACCGTATGAAATAAGCGCTGATGCAAAAGATTTTTAACCAACAATATTTATCAATTTTATTAATTACTGTAACTCTGCTTTTAGTTCAGACAGGTTGCAAAATTTCTTACGGATTTACGGGCGGATCGCTCGATTATTCGAAATATAAAAGCATTTCAATAGTCGATTTCCCGAATAACGCCGATAATGTTGTTCCTATATTAGCTCCAACTTTCACCGAATCACTAAAAGATAAATATACTCGCTCAACAAAACTTACACTTTTGAGAGATGGAGGCGATATGCATTTGGAAGGCGAAATTGTTGGATACAGCTACCAGGCAATGTCGATTCAGGCTGACTCCTATGCTTCTGAAACGAAATTGACGCTGACTATCAATGTTCGCTTCACTGATTCTAAAAATCCGGAACAGGACTTTGAAACTAGATATACTGCCTCACAATTGTTTGACAGTAACCGACTTCCCTCAGAAGTTGAAGGCGAGTTAATCGATTTGTTAGTCAAAGAAATTGTAGATAAAATATACAATGATACGGTGGCGAGATGGTAGTGCCGGTTGTGAATTCTCCGTTTTGAAAATTCAGTGCTTTTGACACCGTCACTGAATAATCTCCGTTTTTTCTTAAATATTAATATTAATGACTTACGAAGACTTTATACAACTAATCAATAAGCCCGAAAAAATTTCAGCGGACAATCAGTCGGCTTTGAAAGAAATGATTGAGAAATATCCCTATTTCGGAGTGGCGAGACAGTTGTATTTGAGGTCATTACGTATTTCTGACAGTATTTATTTTCAAAAAGAGCTTGAAAAAAACTCCATATATACTTCTAATCGTCGCAATCTTTATTTTTTCATACATCCCGAAGAAAAACATAATGATGAGATGATTGGCAAAGACAGAGGTGATGCCACCGGAAGTTATTTTGACATGTTAAAAGTGTTTGAAAAAAATGAGGAGAAAAAGAGAGGTTCACTTCAGAAATTAGCCGAAAAACTTCGTCAAGCCCGTGAAATCAGGAGTTTAGAGCCTGAAAAATCGGAAGAAAATCAAAAGAATGAAGAAGTTGAACACGATTTGAAAGATAAGAACCTACAGAAAGAAGCAGAAAAAGAATATCAATTTATATTGTTGGAGAATGAATCCAAAGCGTTGATTCGAGAGCAAAAATATCTTGAAGCCATCGAAATTTTAGAAAAATTAAATTTGATTAATCCAAAAAAAAGTATTTACTTTGCAGACCNNATCCGGAAAAAAGTATTTACTTTGCAGACCAAATTCGTTTTTTGAAAAAAATAATCAATAATTGAAAGTTTTATGTATATCACACTAACAATCTTTATATTAATTGTAGCTATTTTGCTTACATTGGTGGTCTTAGTGCAAAACTCCAAAGGGGGTGGTTTGGCTGCCGGATTTCAGTCTTCCAATCAATATATGGGAGTACGAAAAACTACGGATTTTATCGAAAAAGCTACTTGGGGACTTGCAGGGCTTATGATAGTATTATCAATATTGGCAGTTGGGATACATTCTCGCTCAGGTAATGCCAATGTGCTGGATTCGGCTATCAGAGGCGAGTCTATAGATATTAGCCGTCAGGTTAAGGAAGGAACCGCAATGCCGACATTCGGAGAGGTACCGGAAGCAATCGATCCAAACCAGCAACCCGAGGAAACTCCACAAAATTAATAATGATATAATAGAATGAATATAAGGCGTATCAAATTATAAAATTCGATACGCTTTTTTCTATGTTATGGAGTTAACGTTTATCACCATTCTCGATTATTTGGGTACATTTGCATTTGCAATAAGTGGTATCCGCTCTGCCGCATCAAAGAAGTTTGATTGGTTTGGCGCTTATTTTATCGGACTTGTTACTGCCATCGGAGGTGGAACAACTCGCGATGTTTTTCTCGGTGTTACTCCATTCTGGATGATCCAGCCCTCCTATTTAGTGGTAACGGGAATCGCGCTGTTATTCGTAATCGGATTTGGGAAATGGGTGGTAAAATTGAATTACACTTTTTTCATTTTCGATGCTATCGGATTAGGCCTTTTTACGGTTGTAGGAATTGACAAAACGCTTACTCTGGGCTTCCCTATGTGGGTAGCCATTATTATGGGGATGATTACAGGTACTGTTGGAGGTGTTTTGCGTGACGTATTGGTAAATCAAGTGCCTCTCATTCTCCGAAAAGATATTTACGCAATGGCGGCGATTCTGGGCGGAATTGTCTATTATTTCAGTATGAAAATTGGAGTAAATTCGATTACAACACAAATAGCAAGTGTTATCTCTGTAATACTCATACGTGTAATCGCGGTACAATTTCATATCGGTTTGCCACTAATGAGAGATATACCTCCGAACTCTAAAAAGAAAACGTGAAAGCGTTCTACATGATCGGTGTAGTTTTGTTAAGTGGCATAAATTTAGCAACATACATGAGTTGTAGGCTCAGGATCCGCTGAAAAAGTTTTAGGCACGTCAGATACAAGCTGCAGAAGCGGCATAGGATTAAAAAAATATGGTACAAATTGATGATACAATAATAAGTTTTGATTTGTTTGAAGACAAATTTATTTGTGATTTGATTTCCTGCAAAGGGATTTGCTGCGTGGAAGGCGATGCGGGTGCTCCTTTGGAAGGTGATGAAGTTCAAAGACTGGAAGAGATAGTACCCGTGGTTTGGGATGATTTACCCAAAACTTCACAAAAAGTAATTAAGAAAAAAGGTGTATTCTACGTTGATGACGATGGAGAGCCTGTCACTTCGATTGTAGATGGAAAAGAGTGTGTCTTCGCGTATCAGGAAAAATCCGGTATTTGGAAGTGCTCTATAGAAAAAGCATATCGTGAAGGTAAAACAGACTTTCAAAAACCGATTTCTTGTCATCTCTATCCGGCGAGAGTTCAAAAATACGAAAATCTTACTGCTGTTAATGTACACAAATGGGGTATTTGTGATTGTGCTCGGGCGAATGGCAAGAATCTAAATGTCAGAGTTTATAAATTCCTTAAAGAACCATTAGTACGAAAATTTGGGAAAGAGTGGTACGAACAGCTCGAAATTGCCGCAGAAGAATTGAAGAAAAATGATTGAGATAATAACTATTGGCAACGAAATTCTCATTGGTCAGATTGTCGATACGAATTCTGCCTGGATGTCAATGGAGCTGAATAAAGCCGGCTTCCCAATTTCTCAAATTACTTCGATTCATGATGATGAAAAACAAATCTTGAGTTCTTTGGAAAATGCTTTTTCCAATAATGAAATCGTGCTTATCACGGGAGGTCTTGGACCCACAAATGATGATATTACTAAGACAACGCTTTGCCAATTCTTTGATACAGAGTTAGTTTTTGATCAATCTGTTTTTGAAAACATCAAGTTGCTTTTTGCTCACCGTCCTTCTGTAATGAACGAGCTCACCAAATCACAAGCCTTTGTACCGAAAAACTGCAAGGTGATTCAAAATCGGGTTGGTACGGCGCCTATTATGTGGTTTGAGCTAAATAATAAAGTGGTTGTGTCTATGCCCGGAGTTCCCTTCGAGATGAAGGTGGCAATGCAGGAAGAAATAATTCCTAAGCTAAAAAAAATGTTTTTGCACCAACACATTGTGAACCAAACGGTTCAGGTAGTTGGTTATGGAGAATCTGCATTGGCGTTGAAAATCGGGAAATGGGAAAGTGAGCTGCCGGCGTATTTGGATTTAGCCTATTTGCCTAATTTTGGTGTGGTGAAACTCCGTTTGAGCGGAAGTTCAGAAGATAAGGAAAGGCTTGAAAATGAAGTGAATGTTCAATTTCAGAAACTTTCTGAAATACTCGGAGAGAGTATTATTGCCGTGAATGATTTCTCATTGGAAGAAAACCTTTTTAACTTATTAGCAGATAGGAATCTCACACTTTCCACAGCAGAAAGCTGTACCGGTGGAAATCTTGCTCGGAAGATTGTCTCAATTCCCGGCGCATCCGATGTATATAAAGGTTCGATTGTGGCTTACGATTACGAAACAAAAACAAATATCCTGAATGTTTCAATTGATATTTTGCATGAATTTGGAGCTGTGAGTCGGCAAGTTGTGGAGTTGATGGCAGCCAATGTGCGAAAACTACTAAAGACAGATATCAGCGTTGCCATTTCGGGTATAGCGGGACCGGGCGGTGGAACAGATGAAAAACCTGTCGGTACAGTTTGGATCGCGATTTCAGTCGGGGGTAAAATCACAAGCAAATTATTTCATTTTGGAAATTTTCCTCGTGAAGTGATTATTGGAAGGACTACGAATGCGGCAATTGTAATGTTGATAGAGGAGTTGAGAAGATAAAGCGCTGACAAGCAATAAAAACAGTCGATAATCGAAAAGCAAGTCTTGAAAACACTATCAAGTTAACTTTAACTTGGTTTATGTTTGGGGTTGCTGAGAACGAACGATCTTTTTTTTTGCTTATTTTTTCATTTACACGGAGTAAAATAACTATTTTATCAGGTGATTTTTAGATCTTTCGTTTGATCAAATGAAATCTAAAAATTTACTTGGATTCATTTTTCTAAAATATTTCCCTTTATAATTTGCATAATTAAAAAGAAAGCACTAATTTTGCACACTGTTTTTGAGAAAAAATATATTAGAAATATTAAGAGTTACAGCAATGTCAAAAATTTGTCAAATTACCGGAAAAGTAGCAATGGTAGGAAACAATGTTTCACACTCGAAACGTCGTACCAAACGTACTTTTGATGTAAACTTATTCAGAAAAAAGTTCTTTTGGGTAGAACAAGATATGTGGATTGATTTGAGAATTTCCGCAGCCGGTTTACGTACTATCAATAAAATTGGTTTGGACGCAGCACTCAAACAAGCTGCCGAAAAAGGTTATTTATAATTAATAAAAGGGGGGAAAAGCTATGTCAAAGAAATCAAAAGATATGCGTGTTCAGGTGATTCTTGAATGCACCGAACATAAAGAAAGTGGTATGCCGGGAACATCACGCTACATTACAATGAAAAATAGAAAAAACACCCCGGGAAGAATGGAATTGAAAAAATACAATCCTATTCTGAAAAAAATGACTATTCATAAAGAAATAAAATAAGGAGGTTAAACAATGGCAAAGAAGGCGGTTGCAACGTTGCAAAAAGGAGAAGGTCGTACCTTCACAAAGGTGATTAAAATGGTTAAATCGCCTAAAACCGGTGCATACGTATTTCAAGAAGAAATGGTGCACAATGACAAAGTAAAAGAGTATTTGGCAAAATAATTTTGACCAAAAATAGAATATTAAAATCCTTTCATTTTTTAATGAAAGGATTTTTTTATTTTTCGCTAAAAAGAAGTAATTTTGTGAAGCGGTTAAGCAAAAATCTCAGGTCAGGAAGTCAAGGTTGTCTGATAAGATTTACTGTAAATTATAAACTAAAATTAGGAATTAAATATGGCTTTTTTGGGACTATTTAATAAAGAAAAAAAGGAAACACTCGATCAGGGGTTGGCAAAAACGAAAGAGAATGTGTTTTCAAAACTCACTCGAGCGGTTGCCGGAAAATCGAAAGTAGATGAAGAAGTGCTCGATAACTTAGAAGAAGTTCTTGTAACCTCGGATGTGGGAGTGGAAACCACACTGCGAATTATCGAACGGATTGAAGAACGAGTGAAAAGAGATAAGTATTTGAATACTAATGAGCTGAATAAAATCCTTCAAGAAGAAATTGCTACACTTTTATCTGAAAATGATGGCGGTCAAGTAAACGATTTCGATCAGGAATTACCCGCGAAACCGTATATAATCATGGTTGTGGGAGTGAATGGTGTAGGAAAAACCACTACAATCGGGAAGTTGGCATATCACTTCAAAGAAGCCGGTAAAACCGTCTATCTCGGCGCTGCAGACACATTTCGGGCGGCAGCGGTGGATCAGCTCGTGATATGGGGCGAAAGGGTAGGCGTACCTGTAATCAAGCAGAGTATGGGCTCTGATCCGGCTTCCGTGGCCTTTGATACGCTTACTTCAGCTAAAGCAAACAATGCGGATGTTGTGATTATTGATACAGCTGGACGTTTACATAACAAAATCAACCTGATGAATGAATTGACAAAAATTAAAAATGTGATGCAAAAGGTTGTTCCCGACGCGCCACACGAAATTTTGTTGATTTTGGATGGTTCTACAGGACAGAATGCTTACGAGCAAGCTAAACAATTTACAAAAGCTACGGAAGTGAATGCGTTAGCAGTAACAAAACTCGATGGTACAGCCAAAGGAGGTGTTGTAATCGGTATTTCAGATCAGTTCAAAATTCCCGTTAAATACATTGGACTCGGTGAGAAAATGACCGATTTACAAGTGTTCAACAAAGAGGAATTTGTTAAGTCATTGTTTGAGTAAGAATCAGTGCAGACAGTATATGAAAAAGAATACCGTCGATATAATCACTCTCGGGTGCTCAAAAAACTTGGTGGACAGTGAACGGCTGATGCGTCAATTTGACGTGCTTGGTTACAATGTGCGTCACGATTCAGAAAACCCTGACGGAGAGATTGTCATTGTTAATACTTGCGGATTTATCGGCGATGCCAAAGAGGAAAGTATCAATACAATATTGCAATTAGCAGACAGAAAGAAAAACGGCTCAAAACTTTATGTAATGGGCTGTCTTTCTGAGCGATATATGGCAGATTTAGAAGCTGAAATACCGGAAGTAGATAAGTATTTCGGGAAATTCAACTACACCGACATTCTCAAGGAAATTGGGCAAGAATACCGTGCTGATTTACGTTTGGAACGCTCATTGACTACTCCGCCGCATTACGCTTATATCAAAATTTCAGAAGGTTGTAACCGTTCGTGCTCCTATTGCGCCATTCCGATTATTACCGGCCGGCATCGTTCTCGCTCGATGAATGACATCGAAAATGAAGTTAAACTATTGGTTGACAAAGGAGTAAAAGAATTTCAGTTTATTGCGCAGGATTTATCATCTTACGGAATTGATCGGTACAAAGAGATGAAGTTAGCTGAGCTGGTGGAGCGAGTTTCCAACATTTCAGGCGTGGAGTGGATACGTTTACATTACGCATATCCTGCTCATTTCCCGTTTGATGTGTTGCGGGTGATGCGTGAAAGAGATAATGTTTGCAAGTACTTAGACCTGGCATTGCAGCATATCAGCGATTCTGTGTTGTCAAAAATGAAAAGACACGTAACCAAAGCTGAAACGTATGAGTTGATTGAAAGAATTCGAAAGGAAGTTCCCGGCATTCACTTGCGAACAACAATGATAGTGGGTCATCCTGACGAAACAGAGCAAGATTTTGATGAGATGAAACAATTTGTGAGCGATGCGAAATTTGAACGTTTAGGGGCTTTTGCTTATTCTCACGAAGAAGGAACTTATGCTTATGACAATTATTTCGATAACATTCCGGAAGAGGTAAAACAACGACGATTGGAAGAAATAATGTATATACAGCAAGGAATCTCTGCAGAAATAAATCGAAAAAAGGTAGGACAAACCCTGAAAGTCATTATCGATAAGCAAGAAGATGATTTTTTTGTCGGAAGGACTGAGTTTGATTCACCCGAAGTTGATCCGGAAGTACTGATTTCAGCTGATACAAAAGGAGTCAGAGTGGGAGAGTTTTATTTTGCTGAAATTACAAAATCAACAGAATTTGAATTGTTTGGAATCTAAATTGAATATTTTACATTTTATAATATCATGAACAACAAAGAGTTAATATCAGATATCGCGATAAAAATGAATTTATCTAAATCTGAAGTACAGGATTTAACGGATAATTTTCTTGATTGCTGCATATCGCAACTGCAGGATGGCAAATCTATAGGTTTTCAGAGTTTTGGGGCTTTTGAAGTAATCAAAAGAGAAGAGCGGATTTCTGTACATCCTCAGTCAAAAGAACGTTCGTTGATACCGCCAAAATTGGTGCTCAACTTCAAGCAAAGCCAGATATTAAAGGAAAAAATCAACTCAAATCTATAAAAAAAATGAATAAGGAAAATACGAAAATCACAATTCCTGAAATCATTGATTTGATGGTTGCAAGGGGAAATGTATCTAAAAAAATAGCCGATGAATATATTCGAGTTCTGATTTCTACTATTGAAGATGCATTGCTGTCAGGAGATTTTGTTCGGGTAAGAGGATTTGGAACATTCAAGCCGCAATGGAATGAGGCGCGGAGAAGTGTGGATGTGAATACCGGTAATGAGATAATAATTCCCGGCTTTTACAGGGTTGTCTTTACGCCTGATAATGATCTGAAAGCGCTGATTAATAGACCGTTTGCACATTTAGAAACAATTGTTTTATCAGATTCTGAATCTGACATTTCACAAGAAGGAGATGCTGATTCAGCCATTGAAGATGAGTCTATAGGAATTAAAGATGATTCCAATCTAACGTTTTTTTCTTCTCAAGCCGCCGAAATCAAAGAGATTCTATCAGATATAAACGCGTTGTCTGAGAAAAAGAAAACTGCTCATTCTGAAGAGATGCAATCAGCTGAAATAGATACTGACAATGTTGAAGAAATTACCTCTGATGAAAAAGAGAATGAAATAGATACAACGCTTGAAGAATCCGGAGAACAAACTCAAACAGATGAAATTGCTGAGAGCGAGTACGATGAGGAAGATTATTTCGATGATTCAAAAGAGGATGATGAGGAACTCGAATTAAAGCTTATTGAAGAAAAAGAGAAAGAAGAAGAAGAAATAAAAGAAGAAATTTTAGCTCCTGAACGTAATATTGAAGATAAATCAATAGAACTCAAAGCAGTACCGGAACCGGAAGAAGATGATTTCGATATTATTCGTGATGTGTCTGTATTGTATCCGGCTGCAAGTAAGCCGATAGAGGAGATTGACCCGATCGAAACAACTCAAAATACTGCTGAAGAAAAAGAAGATGTCGTTATTCCAAAAGTTTCCGATGAGATAGAAGTCGAAACTGAGGTTCAGGATATTGATGCGGAGGTGGGAGTAGGACACGATTTGTCGGCAGATGAATCTGATAAGGAATTTGTAAAAGATAAGGCTAATGAAGTGCTTGAAGAGGGTGAATTCAAGACAAAATCGGAAGAAGAAGTTCATTCGGCCGGAATCATAGGCGAGTCGGCAGAAACGTCTGATGAGATTATTCCTGTCGCGGCTTCTCCTATTCAGGAGCATGAGATTCTGACTGAAAATGACGAAACTGAAGATTCATTTTCTCAACATGCGAGTGCTGAGCTAGCAGAAGAAAGCGCTTCAGAAGAAGGAGATTATATAGATAAGGAGCGAGTAAAGAGGCGTAATAGGTTGATAACCACTGCTTTTGTCGTTGGGTCTGTTCTTATTATAGGTTTTGCAGTTTATTTTTCCATGCCTGTTATTTCTAAACTGATTAAAGAGAGAAAAGCGCAGGAACGACTTGATTACATTGCAGATTCGATAGCAAATATTAAAAAAATTGATTTTATTAAAGACTCGATATCCTCCAATTCGATTGTTGCCGATGCTGAGTTAAATGACACAGTTTATCAGCAGAAAGATGCAGAAAATATTGTAAAGGAAGAGGTTCCGGCAAAGACAGAGGAGATGAAAACCGAGAAGAAAAGTGAATCAGTAAAATCCGTTTCAAATCCGTATAATGCACCAAGATCTTACAAGTCTTTTATTACTACAGAGAGAATGGTCATAGGATCTTCGCTTACAAAATTTGCTAAGAAGTATTACGGAAATGCAACTTATTGGGTTTATATTTATGAGGCAAATAAGGATAAAATTAAAGATCCGAATAATGTACCGACCGGGATTGATGTGAAAATACCAAATGTTAATCCGACATTAGTTGATCCGCAGAATAGGGAAAGCTTGAATTATGCGTTGAAACTACAAAGCCAATATCTACAATAGGTTCTGCATTCATTAGTTTTTAGCAGATGATTTTACTGTAAAACTCAAAAAAGAAAAGCAGGTAAAATGATATTTCACCTGCTTTTTCTTTTCCAATGATAGGTTTCGTTTTCCGAAAATGTAGAGATTACATGTAAATCTCTACTCCTATCCTAAATAAGTTTTTAATAATTTGCTCTTAGAGCTGGAACGCAATCTTCTGATTGCCTTCTCTTTAATTTGACGAACACGCTCACGTGTCAGTCCAAATTCATCACCAATTTCTTCCAGAGTCATTTCCGGCATACCGATTCCAAAGAATTTTTTCACAATGTCGTGTTCTCTCTCACTTAGAGTAGATAATGCACGGTCTATCTCTTTGGACAGTGACTCGTTTATCAATGCTCTGTCAGCATTGGGTGAATCATCATTAATCATCACATCGAGGAGGCTGTTGTCTTCGCCTTCAACGAAAGGAGCATCTACTGAAACGTGTCTGCCTGAAACTTTCATCGTGTCGGCAATTTTATCCACCGGGATATCAAGTTCTTCCGCAAGCTCTTCGGCCGATGGACGGCGTTCGTTTTCTTGCTCAAACTTGGAGAATGCCTTGTTGATTTTGTTAAGTGAACCTACCTGGTTCAGCGGCAGACGAACAATACGCGACTGTTCGGCTAATGCTTGCAGGATGGATTGACGAATCCACCATACAGCATAGGAAATAAATTTAAAACCGCGTGTTTCATCGAATTTTTCAGCAGCTTTTATCAGCCCTAAGTTGCCTTCATTTATCAAGTCGGGAAGGCTTAATCCTTGATTTTGATACTGTTTTGCTACCGAAACTAC
>LSQX01123904.1_pt1 | contig 11962 bp, 13 predicted proteins | sample 654561 | NCBI WGS metagenome assembly LSQX01 (sample SAMN04489861, study PRJNA283612) | anaerobic digester metagenome | isolation source: 4 biogas reactors fed with cattle manure at either 37C or 55C with and... | place: Denmark: Kongens Lyngby | collected 2014 | reverse complement strand
CCCTCAATCTCACCGTTCACGATATCGATACGCTGTGCCTGCGGGTCGGCAGGGAGCCCCGGCATACGCATCATCTCGCCGGCGATGGCCACAATGAACTCCGATCCCTGATTAATCACCAGGTCATTGATCTTGAAACGGAAATCTTTTGCCACACCAAACCATTTTGGATCGGCAGAGAAGGAGTACTGTGTCTTGGCGATGCAGACCGGCATCTTTCCGAGAGGTGTTCCTTCAATCATCTTCAGCTTCTTGAGTGCTTTCTCACCCAGCACCACATCGCGTGCCCCGTAGATATTTCTGGCAACCTTCGTCAACTTGGTCTCAATATCATCTTCATCCTCATAAGTGAACTCCAACGCTCCCGAGGGCCTGTGCTCAATCGCATCGACCACGGCGTTCGCCAGCTCCACAGCACCGGCACCACCCTCCGTGAACGCCTCATTCACGGCGAAGACCACCCCTCTCCCCTCACAGTAGCTGCGTACAGCATCGATCTCTTCGGGTGCGTCGAACGCGTACTTATTGAAAGCCACCACCACCGACTGTCCGAAGCCGGCGAGGTTGACAAGGTGTCTATCCAGGTTCTCCAGTCCTTTCTTCAGTCCTTCCATGTCGGGTTCTTTGATGCTCTTCTCGGGGATGCCGCCATGCATCTTCAGTCCCTGTGCCGTTACCACGATCACCGTCAGCCTGGGCCGCAGTCCACTCTTGCGGCACTTGATATTGAAGAACTTCTCCGCCCCCAGGTCCGCCCCGAAGCCCGCCTCGGTGATCACGTAGTCACCGTAGGTCATCGCCATCTTGGTCGCCAGCACCGAGTTGCAGCCATGTGCAATGTTGGCGAAGGGGCCGCCATGCACGAATGCGGCGGTGTTCTCCGTGGTCTGCACCAGGTTGGGGTTAATGGCATCCTTCATCAGCACGGTGATGGCCCCTGCCACCCCCAGATCCTTCACAGTGAACGGATCGCCGTTACGCTTGTATCCCAGCAGTATGTTCTCTATACGTCGCCGCAGGTCAGCTTCATCCTCCGCCAGGCAGAGGATGGCCATCAGCTCCGAGGCGGCAGTGATATCGAACCCCGCTTCTGCGGGTACGCCGTTGCCCGGACCCAGTCCAGTCACAATATAACGCAGGCTCCGGTCGTTCACATCCAGCACCCTCTTCCATAGCATTTCTTTGATCTCATCCGCTGTACCCTGTACGCGGAAGATGTAGTTGTCAATCAGAGCCGAGATGGTGTTGTGTGCGGTGGTCACCGCATGAAAATCGCCGGTGAAGTGGAGGTTGATGTTCTCCATCGGCAGCACTTGTGCAAACCCACCTCCTGCAGCACCGCCCTTCATACCAAAGACGGGGCCCAGCGAGGGTTCTCTCAGGGCCACGATGGCTTTTCGTCCAATCTTGTTCAGACCAAGTGCCAGGCCGATGGAAACAGTGGTTTTCCCTACCCCGGCTCTGGTGGGTGTGATGGCCGTCACCAGGATCAGGTTGCTCTTATCAATCTTCTGCTTGTCGATGAGGTTGACGGGAATCTTGGCCATATGCCTGCCGAAGCTGATCACCTCATCACGCGGTATGCCTATGCTCTGCGCCACATCCTTTATCTTCCGTAGCGGAGTCTCTCTTGCAATTTGAATGTCAGTTTTCATTAAATCTGGTATGTTATGTTGTTGTTTGAATTGTCGGTATAAGCGGTAAGCTGCTGGCCGTAAGCTAAAAGCTTTTAACTTTTAATTTTTAGCTTTTTTCTGCATCTCCTCCAGCATCGCCAGCTGATCACGCAGTTGTGCCGCCTCAAGGAACTCAAGCTTTTTCGCTGCTGCCATCATCGCCCTCCGTGTCTGTTCAATTTTCGTCTTCAGGTCAGCGTCGGTATGAAACTCACCCAGCGGCTCGGCAGCCATCGCGTAGTAGTCTGGTTCCACGTAAGCCCTGGCTTCGCCAATGACGGTGTACTCCTTTGTCAATGCTGTTGAGCGTGCTCTTATGATCTGTTGCGGCGTGATGCCATGCTCTATGTTGTACTGCATCTGTTTCTCACGGCGGCGGTTGGTCTCGTCGATGGTCATGCGCATGCTGTTGGTGATCTTGTCCGCATAGAAGATCACCTTCCCGTTCACATTACGGGCGGCCCTGCCGGCGGTCTGTGTGAGCGAGCGGTGCGAGCGGAGGAACCCCTCCTTGTCCGCATCGAGCACCGCCACGAGCGACACCTCGGGCAGATCGAGCCCCTCACGCAGCAGGTTCACACCCACCAGCACATCGAAAAGACCGCTGCGCAGATCATCCATAATCTTCACCCGGTCCAGCGTCTCCACGTCAGAGTGGATATAGTTACACCGCACATTGTTCGCGGCAAGGTAATCGGTCAGCTCTTCGGCCATACGCTTGGTGAGCGTGGTGACCAGCACCCTCTCATCCTTCTCCACCCGCAACTGTATCTCCTCCATCAGATCATCAATCTGGTTCAGGCTGGGACGCACATCGATGGGCGGATCGAGCAGCCCCGTGGGGCGTATCAGCTGATCGACGACGATCCCCTCCGACTTCTCCAGCTCGTAGTCAGCCGGTGTGGCGCTGACGAAGATGATCTCCTTGCTGATCTCTTCAAACTCCTCGAACCTGAGCGGCCGGTTATCTATCGCTGCCGGCAGGCGGAAGCCATACTCCACCAGGTTCATCTTGCGTGAGTGGTCACCTCCGTACATGGCCCGTATCTGGGGGATGGTCACGTGGCTCTCATCGATCACGGTGAGGTAATCTTCGGGGAAGAAGTCGAGCAGGCAGAAAGGACGTGTCCCCGGCAGTCGTCCGTCGAAATACCTCGAGTAGTTCTCAATGCCGGAGCAGTAGCCAATCTCCTTGATCATCTCCACATCGTAGGTCACCCTTTCGTAGATACGTTTGGCCTCATACGGCTTGCCGATGGAGTGGAAGAACTCCACCTGCTTCCCCAGGTCGAGCTGAATCTCATCCACTGCCCTGTGAATACGCTCCGGCGTGGTGACGAACAGGTTCGCCGGGAAGATGCGGTAGCTGTCGAGCCGCTCCATGGTGATCCCGTTAAGGGGGTCCACCGTCTCGATGCTCTCTATCTCATCGCCCCAGAAGATGAGGCGGATGATATAGTCATGATAGGCCAGGTAGACATCTACCGAATCACCCTTCACCCTGAAGTTACCCCGGTTGAAGTCCACTGTTTCGTTGCGTGAGTAGAGGCAGCTCACCAGCTGCCGCAGGAACTGATCCCGCTCCATGGTCTGTCCCACACTCACCTCGATGGTGGTCTTCCTGAAATCTTCGGGATTACCAATACCATAGAGACAGGATACGGAGGAGACCACGATCACATCCCTCCTGCCTGAGAGCAGCGAGGAGGTGGCCGCGAGACGCAGCTTTTCAATCTCATCGTTAATGGAGAGATCTTTTTCGATATAGGTGTCTGTGGTGGGGATATATGCCTCCGGCTGATAGTAATCGTAGTAGGAGACGAAATACTCCACCGCGTTATGCGGGAAGAAGCTCTTGAACTCGCCATAGAGCTGCGCTGCCAGCGTCTTGTTATGACTCAGCACCAGCGTGGGCTTATTGATCTGTGCGATCACGTTGGCAATGGTGAATGTCTTTCCCGAGCCGGTCACACCCAGCAGTGTCTGGTAGGGAACCTTCTGTTCGAGACCCTCCATCAGCGCCCTGATAGCATCAGGCTGATCACCGGTAGGTTTGTATTCAGATGTAAGTTGGAATTGCATAGATAATCTTTAAACAAACAGAAGATGATTTGGTTTTGTGCCGTACTTCATACTATACGATGTACGATGTGGACAGTCGTTCAGGGTGCCCCGGAAAAAGGTTTGGTTTCATGGATGCCGATGATCTGAAAGCGCTGATTCAGCTCCATATGCACAATATAACCCGGCACCTGCTCCATGGTACCCTCTTTCAGATAGGTTTTCAGAAGCGGTACGTTCACCTTGTAGTTGTCGTTAACTGTTTTGTCATATTGCACTGCTTCCAGTGCAGGAACAAACTTGAGGGTTGTGCCTCTCGTCTGTGCACCCGCCACGAGCAGTTCTCCCAGTATCCTCTCCCGCGTAGCTGTACCCGAGTCGAAAAAACGGTACACCGTGGGTGCCAGCCAGAGGCTTATGCCTGAGTGATCGACAGCCGAGAGAGAGCTGTAAAAACCGTTTACGGTAGCACGGATACTGTCCAGTGTGGCCACATCCACCGGATAGGACTGAAACAACATACCATAACGCTCTTCTGCCACGGAGAAATAATCCCCGCTAAACTCACCGCTTTGTACCATCATCATGTAATCTGAATAGGATGCAGCACTGTTCGCGTGCAATGCACCCATCCAAGAGAGAGAGTCAAGACGTCTTTTTATCAGCGGCGCATAGTTGCTCACAGGGTGTTGCTGCAGGAAATCGCGCAACTCCGTCACCTTGTCAGTTGTTTTCATCCGTCCCCATGCAGCAGCCTCATTCGATTTCAGGCTTAACAGGGCAGCCTCGGCCTCCTCTGCGTGGGCTCCACCGGGATGTGACTCTATATAGTCGAGGAAACCCTCCACACTGTTCTCTCTCACCGCCGCCTCCCAGCCGCTGCGCTCCAGGTTGCCCTTGCGTATTGTCTCATTGTAGATAAAAAAAGCAGCTATCAGCAGCAGCACTGTCAGCACGATCCAGAGAAAAGCACCCCTCTTTTTTTTCTTCACCGGGTAATAATGCCCCGCTATCGGTTCGCTATTCTCAACTGCTGCTGCTTCCACAGCCTCTTCATCCGTTGCAGGATTGTCACCGGGAGCTTCCTCGTTTGTCTCATCATTCATCCAGGTATTGTCATGCGGTTCAGTAAAGTCCTCCTCCGGCAGCTCTGTGAATGCCTCAGGGTGATCAATAAACTCATTCTCTTCCTGCGAGGGAGGCCCCTCCTCCGGAGGAATCTCCCCTGCCCCATTCTCCGGCAACTCCACTTCGTAATCCGAACGTATCTTCTTAGTGCACTCATCACAAAAGAGTGCTTCTTCGATCTTATCTTTTCCGCAGAGTGGACATCGTTGAGACATATATGAAACCAATTATAGAGCAATTATACCTTTTCACAAAGATATGAATGTTTTACTTAAACAGTTGGCAAAACAGGATAATTTACATATGCGTTTCTGCGCAGGTTTGCCCTGCACATTCTCCCCCGCAGATCTGATAATCGACTGGTCGTGCCGACCACTCAGGATCCTGTTTTTTCTGCATAGGCATATATTTTATTGATAACAATTGCCATTATAGTTACAAATACTATTGTCGATATCAATCTGACCGCCATGAATTGAATGCCTAAAAATTGTATTTCAACCATTTCCTGGGGTATTTTTATGCAAGCCCAGGCAGAAAGAAAAATCACAATATTTGTAATACTGGCTCCTTTCTTGTGCAGGCTTGCAGCCAATGGGAAGGCAACATAAAGAGGCCCGGTCGGTAACGCACCCAGGATGAAAGAAAACAGCACCCCCTTTAAACCGGAAGTATGTCCCAGATATTTTCCAATCACTTCTTTTGGTATCCACACGGAGAATAATCCCATTAATATCATAACTGCCGGTAGGATAAATATCATTTCAACGAAGAAGTCCTGAGAATTATTTATAATCTCCTGTTTTTTATCAGGAAAAATAAAAATCAAAGCGATTGTAACAATAATCAAAAAAATAAAAATAGATATATCTTTAATTACTCCTGTTTTTTTGTTCGCATTCCTGTTCATAGTAAAACTCCTATAATAAGTGCGATAATTATTGCAATCAGAAAACTGAAGCCATTTCTTAAAAGGGCAAATTTTTTACCCATTTCTTTAATTTCGAGAGGTAACGTAACAAAACCCATCATGGTCAGTGTTGTAATGAAAGCCGCGACAGAAGATATGGATGCTCCTCCCTCAATCAAGGAGGCTGCCAGGGGAAACGCGACAATGGCCGGTATATGTAGTACAGTTCCTAATAGTGCTGCAGCAAATGTGCCTGAAACGCCTGATTTATCACCGATTATTTTAGTTATCAGTTCTTTTGGGATGAAGGTTAATAACAGTCCAATTAACAAGATGATGCTAAATACTGTTGGGAGAATTTTAAACATTGATGATAAGCCAATTTTCAGTGACTCCAAAGTTTTGCTCCGGTTTTTAATCGTTGAAACCAACAAACAGATTATCACAAAAGTGTTAATAACAATCGCAGTTAATGTCATTATTTTACTTCCCCTTTTTTATAAATGTTTCACAAACCAGCGAAACCCACATGAACTTACTACACTGAATATCGTATGATGCCACTTCCGGGCAGATGTTGTTATTGTTCGTGATCTCTTATTTTATCCCAACTATTCTTTTCATGGTGACCAGCGTTTCCTGTTCTAAATTAAAAATTGAAACTTCTTTTTCGCTTATCACAAGATGTTGTTTCCACTCCACAAATTCCCGATATAGCAACAGGGTACATATGTCGGTAGAGGATATATATTCGGATAAAGCATGTGAATGATAAGATGATGTAATCTCATTTTCTCCATTTTCAGACTTATAAAAGAATTGCAACATTGAATTGTGAATTTCTGATTTATCCTTAAAGTTGTTTTTCCTATCTGTGTTCTTCATTGCTTTTTCCCTTACTATTGGGTCATCGCTATGTATTAATTCAAAATATTCAGTTGGAACAACCTGCCATGATAATCCATATTTATCTTTACACCATCCACAAGAGCCTTCCTCACCACCATTTTCAGTAAGTGCTTCCCAATAATAATCCGTTTCAGCCTGGTCTTTTGTATTGATAACAAAAGAAACTGCTTCATTAAATTTGAATAGCGGGCCGGCAGCTAATATACTAAACTCCATTCCTGTTATTTCAATCAGAGCTGTTTCAATGCCTGCATCATTTCCACTTTCATCACTATCAAATTTGCGAAAATCTTTCAGCTTACCGTCTTTAAAAATGGATAGGTAGTAATCTGCTACCACTTTGGCATCCTTCTCTACCCACAAATAAGGTGTAATTTTTTGCGTAATCATATTCTTACATTTAATGTTTTTACTGAAGTCATAAGTTTCAAATAAGCTTGTCATTTCATCTCATGTCACCATGAAAAGCCAGTCGCGATTGTCTGCTTGTATCGTGTCACTAAAAATGCCACACGTTATTTACACAACAAATACCCGACACTCATAAATTCCAGTAATATAAACATTCTTAATCCTGATTGAGTTCACACGTTAACTACTTGATGAAATGGGTGATGCAACTGAATTCCCACCTATTTTGCATACTCACCTTTGGCAGCTGCTTTAATTATTCTCAATAGTATTTTTCAATTCCTCCAAATCCCTTGATCATTTTATTCTCTTTCGTCTTGTCGATAAAGTTATTTAATCGCTTTTCAAATTCGTCAGCTCTTTTTCTTGCATCGTCAATGTATGCAATTCTGATTCGTCTATACGACGCTGAAAAATTTTGATAATTCGTCCAAACATCCTTATCCGACTTTAACCGCTTTATGATGTCTTCCGGGAAAACGAATTCCTGTTGAATGATATTGATCACTTCATCTTTCATTGAGGGGTGAATGAGATTTTTTTCAAAAAGCCATTTAAGTCGCTCTATGTTCGGTTGGGAGAATGTCGATTTTTTTCTTCGTCTGCAAAATCTTTGAATAGTGGTCTCATCGTTAAAAGATTTAACAGTACTATCGATCCATCCAAAACAGAGGGCTTCTTCAACCGCATCATTATAGATGATTCGTTTCTTCCCTGTCTTCTTTAGCGGATACTCAAGCCAAATATCTTCTTCGGTCTCAAAATTTGCTTCGAGCCACTTCCGCCACTCTTTTCTGTCAACAAAGTATTTAGTTGATATTTCGTTCATTTCAATGATTGCTGCCCAATGATTGGCGGTAAAAATCCGTTTTAATGGGATTTATCACGTGTTGCCGATTCGTAGTTTATTATTTTAAATACTATATCCTTTGGCTTTCGATCACTATATTTCCATCATTGGAAATATTCATTTTTGTAACCTTATCAGATTCATCCTTAATAAATTCAATTTCAAACCTTGAGTTTAATTGATCATCATATAAAAAATAGAACTTGTTTTCTCCAATAGGGTATATATTACGAATGAGACCATCTGTAGATAATTTCATTGAATTGCCCTCTTTGCTCACATTAAAGTTATTATATTGTCCGGTGGATAAATATGTACCGATATATACTTCCAAAATATTGTCTGATAATTTTACAAATGGTGGATGCTTTATCTTTTTTGCAGTAAAATCGATATCCCCATTTGCAGTTACCACCAATGAATCATCTTTAATAAATTCAAATTCAATGTCAAAACCCTTCAGAAATAAATTCTGTTGAACATCGGCATCTTTCAGAAAAAATTTGTTTTCAGCTTCAGGGTATAATATAACAGTTGGTAGCTGGTCGCAAGTAAATTGCAAAGTTTTATCAGCTTTGGTTAATGTGATAATTCTGCCATAAGAATCCAGGTACAAATCACTCAATCTCTCTAAAACAGCGTCAGATACCTTCATGATTTTATGGTTATCAGAATTATGAGTGGCAGAATTCTGTGATACAAATATTTGCTTCTTTGTTCCAAAATCTACCAGAGGGTAATGCCAATCGGCAAGAAGGAATTTCATCCCATCCCATGTACCTTTATAACCAACTGTTTCATGTACTTCTTGCTGTTGTTTATCATATTTCCAAATTAATTCTTCTGAACCATATTTTTCGAATAAAGAGGCCAGTGAATCTACCCCCATTGCCGTTCCCTCATTGGTCAATGATAAATAAACCCGATTGTGCAGGTTGGTGTCCTTTGATAATAAATCATTCGTTCTATCCAGCATTACACCGTTATCCCACCACATGGCCGGACTCATTGAAAGATATCCGTTGAAAAGCTGTGGGTCGCTTTCAAAAGCATACATTACAAATAATCCCCCTAAGGAAGCACCACCAATAACGCGATAGTTATAAGTTCTATAGTTTTTATCCACAAAAGGGATGAGTTCCTCCTTAATAAATTGATATAACTTATCGGCATCACCACCCGAATTGTTTTCTTTATTCTGTGTGGGTGTAAGGACGCGTTCACGGTTCTCTCCGGTATGAATACCTACTACAATCGTTTGTGGTATCATTCCATACCCGGGATTTGAAAGCCAACCTAAGGCTTGAACAGTAGAACTAAATCCCCATTGTCCATCGAGCAAATAAAGAACCGGATATTTTTTATTACTTGTAGCGTAATCATCCGGTACACCAATCATGATGATCTGATCTTCATTCATCGCTTTTGAATTAAATTTAAAAGTGATGCCGGTGGTAACCGTAACCGGTTCGGTCATTATTTGATCAATAGTTTGTACCTGGCCTGATACAAATGGAATGGCAAGCATCATGGCCGTACAAAATGACATAAATGTTTTCATGTGTCTCATTTTTGTAGATTTGATAAATTTAGATTTAACATTAAAGAAATCTTCCATTATGTCTACATTCCTATATCCAATAATACAGTGGTAGACATTTAATCCGGATGAAGTGGAGGAAACATATGTTTCTCATGAGTATCAGGCTCATGCTGTTCACAAAAATAATTTAATTTGTATAAACAACGAAAGAAATCAATAATAATTTCTTTACCGTCAGGTAAATACATCCATATGTGACCCTGCTTGACCAAGTATTTCTCTTTATCAACCAATTCAATCGTAAGAGTTAATAATTCAATACCTCCAAAATCACCATGTCCGGGAATCACTATTTAAATCTCAGACTACAATGTCACTCACCTTAAAAACTGCGAAATTTGCCATTAACTTTGTCTCTTCTTCAGACTCTCCTGATAAAATCATCGGCGTCTGGTCAAAAAGTATTGGTTCTGCTGAAAAGGCTGTCATAAACTCTTTTACTGTAAAAAATTCTTCTGGAGGATGGGAGTGACCAATTGTATTATCAACATATTCACGTTGTTTCAGCATTTCCTCCTCAGTCACGCCTATTTTGTAATTAGGAAATCCAATAGACAACAAAGCATTCGGATTAGAATTATTCCTCATAAAATCTTTGAGGTTAGCATAAAAATATTCCTTGTTCTCGATAGGTGACTTTCCATTGGATAATGCAATCTCATGGGCAGCACTTATCATTAAAAAATGGTCAGCTTTCCATGGGAATTGATAATCCAAAGCATCTTTAAATGATTGCCTGAATGTTACATAATCCACATTTTTCAAATCAGGTATTTCTTCGATATTTTTTGAGGGTTCAATATTTATAACCCTCACATTTCTATCCAATCTGTCTATGATTGATGCTCCAATTCCAGGGCCACCTCCTATGTCAAAGATATTTAGATTGTCGGATGTAATCATTTCTTTAAGATTCCTTGCAACCAATTGATGCATTGAATTTATCTTTTTCGCAAAATTATTCGAGTAATCGATTCCTTCAAATTTTTGAAAATTATCCATCGTTTAATAAAGAGTCAATCTTACTATTAGTAGTCTGTGCATTTAATGTACCAACTGATAGTAATGTAATGAGTAAAAAAATAGAAAATATTCTCATTGCGTTGTTGTTTTTAATTGATTGCTTTCTGTCGGCTATATGAAAGTTACGGGTGGCGGGGTTGTGTCCTAGTCCACAGTTGAAGAAGCCTTGGGTTTGATGAAATGCCTTAATAACCATGGGATTCGGTATGTTTTATGACCGTGCATTATGTAGAGTTGATTATTTTAACTCATACAATTTATTTGTTAGTTTTTCTTGAAATTCAGGCATATAATTAGTCATCATGGAATTCATCAAATCCTTTGAGATTTCAGGCGTCGTTTCGAGCAATTTTTTCCCAGTTGGTGATTCATAAAATTTAATTAAATCTTTAATCTCATCCTGTGTGAAATGCTTATCATAAATGTTTACCATCTCTTCATTAACCAATTTAATTGATAGCTTTTTTACTTCATTCATCATAAAATCCATGTATGTATTGAATTTTACTTCTGCATCATCACCTTTAATTTGCCCACTTGCTTGTTGTTTTAAAGCAGGTATCATATTATCCATCATGCCATCTACCATCTTCTCAGTATCCATTAAAGCAAAAAGTTTTTTTAAATCAGATGCCTTATCTTGTGCAACGGAACTCATTGTAACTGAAATTATCAAAATCGAAAGGAATAATAGTTTTTTCATGTTGTCATTTTTAAATTTACATTATTATTAATTTAGTGTCTTGAGTCAATTTTGTTTATCTTATATTGAAATCACAGAATTTATCAATTTGAATCACCTTTTATTTACGAGCCACAAACCTTAGAAACCCACTGAAACCCGATTTATCAGATTAAGCGAATTACTCAAAACAAAATCCAAATCGTGTCGAAGTAATTCTGGAACATTATCAATATAGTTTTTATAGATCATCGTAGGATTATTCTTCTCATTTGAAAATCCTAATTTACAACTCTCACAACGTCTTAAGCAATCATTAAATGAATTTGCTTGTTTAACTATTTCATCATGCGGAATCAATAATTCTCCACAAATCGGGCATTTTATTTTATTTAAACTCATATCGTGAATGTTGTAGTTTTTTTTATGTTTGCCGCCAACGTTTAGTATATGCAAAGTAGGCGATTGCGGGCTTCAAACCTATCAAGCCGTTACAAACTTGAAGCGGGCTACAGCCCTTGAATTTACTACTATTTCGCCTATTTTGTATATACTGTGTTGAACTAAACCCGCATACGCGGGTAGCATTTGACAAAAGTACCTGATTCTTTATATATTCGAAGATTATTCATCACAAAAATTCCCGAATATGAGAAAGAAATCAGGTTTTACTTTTGTCGAGCAGGCTATTGTGCTTGTTCCTGAGTTT